>Ga0105047_10006492_pt1 | contig 19843 bp, 13 predicted proteins | sample MAT04_FD_78384 | JGI IMG/M metagenome (GOLD analysis project Ga0105047, IMG submission 78384) | Freshwater microbial communities from Lake Fryxell liftoff mats and glacier meltwater in Antarctica - MAT-04 (megahit assembly) | ecosystem: Environmental > Aquatic > Freshwater > Ice > Liftoff...
CATGATCGTCGGTCAGCAAGACGCGCCCGCCTGCCCGGTGTGCGGCCAGATCACCGTCCGCAACGGGGCCTGCTACAAATGCGTCAACTGTGGCGAAAGCCTCGGTTGCTCCTGACTTTCGGTCAATGTGTTTGGTGGTTTCAGGCCGGGGCGTCCGTCGCCCCGGCCTTTTGCTTGCCGCGAACCCTGGCCTTGGGCCACCCACCCGTTTGACCGCAGCACTCCAAGACGCTGGCGCGCTGGCGGAACCGCCGTCGGTCGCCCCGCGCGCCGACCACCGGCGGATGCACCGCGGGTGGACCCCGGCGGCGCCGCCGCTGGACGGCCCGGCGGCGCTCTGCGATTTTCCCCGCCGTGGCTCCGGCTCCGCTCACGCCCAATCAACGCGCCTGGCGACGTTTCCGCCAGCACCGTTCCGCCGTGCTCAGCGCGTGGTTGCTGGCTGGGCTGGTGGCGGGGGTCCTCGCCTGGCCGGTCGTCTTGCTCGGGGCCCGGGCCTGCGGACCGGCGGGGGCGCAGTGGGCTCAGGACTACGCGCCGGACCGCATCTCGGACGCGCAATTCCAGCCGCCCGGGCTGCGCCATCCTTTCGGCACGGATGTGCATGGGCGCGACGTGTTTTCGCGCGTGCTGTATGGGGCGCAAATCTCGTTGCTGGTGGGCGTGGTGGGCGCGGGCGTGAGCCTGGTCATCGGCGTGCTGTGGGGGGCGGTCGCGGGCTACGCGGGCGGGCGCACGGACAGCGTGATGATGCGGGCCGTGGACGTCCTCTATTCTCTGCCTTCGGTCATCTTCGTGATCGTGCTCATCACCACGCTCGAAGGCTGGTGCAAAGACTGGCTGGCGGCCGCGGTGTCGCCGGGCCTGGCGCGCTCGGCGCGGCTGCTGTTGCTCTTCGCGGGCTTGGGCGCGGTGTCGTGGCTCACGATGGCGCGCATCGTCCGGGGACAGGTGTTGTCCCTGCGGCAACAGCCCTTTGTCGAAGCGTCCCGGGCGCTGGGCGCGGGGCCGTGGCGACTGCTGTGGCGGCACATCATTCCCAACGTCTTCGGCGTGGTGATCGTTTATCTCACCCTCACGCTGCCGGCGATCATCCTCTACGAGAGCTTCCTGAGCTACCTCGGTCTGGGCGTGCAGCCGCCGATGGCGAGTTGGGGATCGTTGATCGCCGAGGGCGCGGACCAAATCAACCCGATCCGGGTCTTCTGGTGGCTGATTGTGTTCCCTGGGGCGGTGCTGGTGGGAACTCTGCTGGCGCTAAACTTCGTGGGTGACGGTTTGCGTGAGGCCTGGGACGTACGGGGAAAAAGCGCTGCCACTCGCGCTTGAGCGAGATTGGCGGCAGCGCCCAGCGCGCGACCGGTGCTGGACGCCTTCGGTGGCGTTGCTACAGTCTGCCCGCGAATACGACCGGCCCGCCGCCGTCCAAACCCGCGCATGAAAGCCATCCTAGCCATCAGCCTCCTCGCCACGACGCTCGTCGGGGCGCAGGCGCAATCCGTCTGGCCCGAGGCCTTCGGCGGCGCGGCGCTGGGCGCTGGGCTAGGGGCCATGATCGGTGCCAGCAGCGGCACCTACTACGGCGGACCGTGCGGCGGCTACTACCAGAACAACGGCAATGCCGGTCAAGGCGCGGCCATCGGGGCGGGCATCGGTTTGGTCGCCGGCGCGCTGTTTGGCCTGGCGCAGCAGCAGCAGCAATCAGTTTCGCAACCAGCCAGCTACGCCTACACGCCCGTGCCGGTGGACGGCTACGGCTACACGCCCGCCTACATCGCGGTGCCGGGGCCGGTTCCGGTGGCCGCAATCGCACCGGCCTCCCGCCCCAACTACGCCGTCGGCGGCGCGCTGCTGGGCGCGGCAAGCGGCGCGTTGATCGGTCAGGGCGTGAACGATCAACCGGGCGTCGGCGCCGCCATCGGCGCGGCCAGTGGACTGGTAGTAGGCTCCATCGCCGAGGCCGCCGCCCGCAACCCCAACCCGCCGCCTGCTCCCGTCGCGCCGCCACCCCTCGCCTACAGCGCTGCGTCCCCGGCTCCGCAGCCAACCGTCGCCCAGGCCAACGCGGTGCTGCGCTACCAGATCCCCGACGCCCTGCGCGTGCCGGACGCCCCGACGTTCTGAGGCTGGGAAATCCTTCACTGCCTCACCCAGACGACGCTTCCAGCCCGTTCTCACTTTCCATTGCATTTCCAATTCACCTGCTATGAATCACCTCTCTCTCCTCACCACCCTGGCCGCCACCGTCGTGCTTGCGCTCGCTGCGGGCTGCGCCTCCAGCGGCGTCAAGAACCCTACCGGCGTGCCCGTCACGCGCCTCAACCCCGATGAGCAAGGGTTCGTTGCGGGCACTGGCATCGAGTCGCAGGATCTCGTCGGCGTGGCCAGCAAGATGGCCCGCAGCCTCATCGGCCTGCCGCAGATTGCCAACGCCCCGACGCCGCCGGTCATCGTGCTCGACAGCGTCAACAACGAAACCCGGTTTCCGATCAACAAGGACATGTTCCTCACCCGCATGCGCGCGGAGTTGAACAAGAACGCCCGTGGCAAGATGACCTTTGTCGCGCGGGATCGCATGGCCGCGCTGGAGAAGGAGCGCCAGCTCAAGCAGCAGGGTGCCGTCACCTCCGACTCCAACCCAACCGCCCAGGAGTTTCTGGGGGCGAATTACCTGCTGACCGGCAATCTTCAGGGCCTCTCGACGCGCACCAAGGCCGGCACCAGCGACTACATCCTCTGCGCCTTCCAACTCATTGATGCGCGCACCAGCGCCATCGTCTGGGAGGACTACTCGGAGATGAAGAAACAGGGCTTGGAAGACGCCGCCTATCGGTAGGCTGGAGTCAGGGAGCACCGTGGAGCGCGGGCCTTCGGCCCGGCGCGCGCCCAGATGTGGGCTGCCAACTCGCCGGATCACCCGCCGGCGCAGTGCGACCCAGAGCTACGCGCCCGCGCGGAGGATAGCTCGAACCGCTTTCACCAGGGCCGCCATCTCGGCATGGGTGCCGATGGTGATGCGGAGGCAATCGCGCACGGGCAGTTGGTCGAACCAGCGCACCAGGATGTTGTGCTCGCGCAGGCGACCCAGCCACGCTTCCGCTGAGGGTCCCGGCGGTCGGCAGAGGAGGAAGTTGGTTTCGCTGGGCAGGACTTCAAAACCCAGTTTGCTCAAGCTTTTCCGCAGCGCCTCGCGGGTTGCGATGATGCGCCGCCAGTTCGCCTCGAAATGGGGGCGGTCATCGAGCGCGGCTTCGGCGGCGACCTGGCCGAGGCCATTCACGTTGTAGCTGTCGCGCAGCTTGTGCAGCGCGCCGATGAGTTCCGGGTGGCCGACGCAGTAGCCGACGCGCTGGAAGCAGAGCGAATAGGATTTTGAAAACGTGCGCGCCACCAGCACGTTCGGGTGGCGCAGGGCGAGGGGGAGCGCGTTTTCGCGGGCAAAATCGGCGTACGCTTCGTCGAGCAGCACCACCCCTTCCTGGGCGCCGCAGAGGGCGTCCAGGTGCGCGGTCGCGAAACCGGCTCCGGTGGGGGCGTTGGGCGTAGTGATGAAGGTCAACGCGGCGCGGAAGTCCCATTGGTGCCCGCGCCTGAGTTCCGCGACGCTGGGCAGGCTGAAATCCATGTCCAGCGGCACCGGGTTCGCGGTGGCCCCGTGGGCGGCCGCCAGCACTGGATAAAGCGAGTAGCTGGGCAGGAAGAATTGCACGGTGGCGTGGTAGGCCGCGCGGGTGAGCGAGGCGGGTGACCGGGCCGAGGTGCCCCGCAAGGGTTCGACCAGCGCGCGCACGGCCAGGGCCAGCAACTCGTCCGAGCCGTTGCCCACGATGAGGTTTTCCGGCGCGCACTGGTGCAGCCGCGCAAGTTTCTTCCGCAGGCCGTCCGCGGTCGGGTGGGGGTAGAGGCGCAGCCGCGCGTCCGTTGCCGAGCGCACCGCGGCGAGCACGTGGGGCGAGGGCGGATACGGATTCTCGTTGGTGTTGAGCTTGATGAGACCTTTGACCTGGGGCTGCTCGCCCGGCACGTAAGGGTGAAGCTGGCGCACCAGCGGACGAATCAAGGCAACCTGACTGGTGGCGGTGGCGGCGGTTTGGCGCGGCTTGAATTTTGGCACGGGCGGAGGGTAACGAGGGCGGCTGGGGAAAGCAGGTGGTTTTATTGCTCGCTGCCCAAATTGTGCCCCGCCGGCGGCCGGTGATGGTGCCGGTCGTCGCAACCGGCCAGTGCCGCAAAAGCTTTGAGCGGGCGGCCCGGCCCAGCCATCCTTCGCCCATGAATTCTTTTCTGACGTGGCGCTATCCGCTCGCCGTGGCCGCATGGTTCCTGGGTGCCGGGACGGTGGGGCGCGCGGCCGTTGATGCCGACGCGGCCTACACGATTATCGTCTCGCAGGCCACGCTCGCGCGACCGGAGTGGAAGCAGGTGGTGGCTGCGCTCGGGGAAAAGCACCGGGCGCAGACGGTGACGTTCGCGACCCAAGTCGCCGAGTGCCTGCCGGAACTGCGGACCCAATTTCCCCGCTACGCCTGCTTCGTGGCGCGCCCCGAGGAGGCCACGCGCGAGTTCGTGGCGGAGGTTCACCGCCTGACGCGCCGGTTGGATGACGACCCTTACGCCGACGTGTTCTGGGGCATCCTGACGGGCTACGACGCGGCCAACGCGCTGCGCATTGCCCGCCACCGCGAACCGCTCATCATCCACAAGGCCGCGGCCGGCACGGACCTCGAACTCTCGAACTGCGAGGCCGGCGTGTGGTTCTGCGAACTCAACGCGGGCCACAGCGTCCGGAAGGAAAAGGGCGGCTCGCCGCAACGCACCACCAATGGGCCGGCGGACTCAACCGAGTCCATCGTCAAGCTGCTCAATGACTATCGGCCGGATCTGTTCGTGACTTCCGGCCACGCGACGGAACGGGACTGGCAAATCGGCTTCCGCTATCGCAATGGGTTCTTCAAGTGCGCCCACGGCGAGCTATACGGCCTCGACACGCAGGGCCGGAAGTTTCCGGTTCACTCGCCGAATCCCAAGGTCTATATGCCGGTCGGCAATTGTCTGATGGGGCATATTGACCAACCGGACTGCATGGCGCTGGCCTGGCTGAACGGCGCGGGCGTGATGCAGATGTTCGGTTACACGGTGCCGACGTGGTTCGGCTACGCGGGCTGGGGCGGCCTGGATTACTTCGTCGAGCAGCCCGGTCGCTACACCTTCACCGAGGCGTTTTTCGCCAACCAACTCGCGCTGGAACATCGGCTCACCAGCGCCTTCCCGGACCTATTGGACGCGACCAGCGACGAGAACGGTCGTCCGTCTCAGGCCATCACACTTACCGATGCGGCGAGGGCGGCGAAACTTACCGCGAACGACGGGCGCGGTCTGTTGTTCGATCGCGACGTGGTCGCCTTTTACGGCGACCCGGCCTGGTCGGCGCGCATGGCGCCGCAGGATTGTGCCTGGGACCAGCAACTCACGGTGAAGGACGGAACCTACACGCTCGAACTCAAGCCGCGCCGGGGCGCGGAGACGTTTAAGCCGGTCAATCTGAATGGCTCGCAGCGCGGCGGTCGGCCGATCATCGCTTTCCTGCCCACGCGGGTGAAGGCTGTCCGGCTGCGCGCCGGCGCCGAGTTCAAGCCCGTAATCACGGACAACTTCGTGCTCCTCCCGAACCCCGGCGAGTGCGATCCGGCGCTGGCGTATCGGGTCGTGTTCACCGCCCAACTCGCGCGGTGAGCCGGCCGGGGTGACGCGGGGTGCAAGTTTCGTTTCAAGGGGCGCTTGAGCAGTTGCCGACGGAACTCCGGCTGCAGCCCGGCAGCCTTGTTCGCAAAGGGTTGGTCCCGCGGGCGAAACAAAGAATTCCGTCGCCGGCGTTTGGGCAATTGCGGATTGCGGAGTAGCCGCCGACGTCAGTCGGCGCAAAGCATTACGGAATGGCGCGAGAACGACTTCCTGGGACGCTCGCTGCCGGGGATGGGCGCGCAGTTTATCGAATCCAATCGGAGGCCGGCGGTCTTTCTGCCGGAGCAGGTGCGCCGGAGAGCGAACGAGCCGCCGCCGGCCAATTGCTGCGGGCCTGACCGACGGCGGACTTTTTTCTAGCCGCTGCCCCGGTCGGGCACTACGTTCGCCGCTCGTCCGCGGGAGCGCGGAGATGCCAGAGCAGGCCCGCGCACAGACTCCAGGTGAACCGACTGGAGCTGTTCTCCCGGCGGGTGCTGGCAGGAAACGCGCCCCCCAACCAACCCATGGAAAATGCCGCAAATATGACCACGCCGGGGCTTGACGCGCCGGCCACGAGCGCCGCTTCGCCGGCAGATTCCGCCCCACCCCGCGTGGTGCGCGTGGCCGCGCTGAACAAGGTGACGGGCAGCCTCCTTGCCCTCGGGTGCATCACGCTGCTGGTAGTCTATTTCAACAATCTTTGGTCCAAGGAATACTACCAGTTTTATCCGCTGGCGCTGGCCGCCACCGGCTTCCTGGCGTGGATTGGTTGGAAGGCCGTCCCGCGTCCTTGGGCGGCGGGCGCGTGGTGGATGACTGCGGGCCTGTTGGGGATGGCTTTCCTGGTCCTGGGTGTTTCCACCGTGTTGTGGTCTGGGTGGGTAGGCATGTTGGGCTCGTTTATCCTGGCCCTGGGGGCGATCTGGTGGCTGGGCGGCTGGACCCTGACGCGCGCGATGTTGCCGGCATGGTTCATGGCGCTGACGGTGATGCGGCCCCCGATGGACCTGGACGGGCGCCTAGTCATGAAACTCCAGATGCTGGCCACCCAGTGGAGCAGCGTCGCACTGGACGGCTTTGGGGTGACCCATGCGCTCTCTGGCAACGTCATCGAAATCCCCAACCAGCGGCTGATGGTCGAGGAGGCCTGTAGCGGGATCAATTCCATCTTGTCCACGACCGCGGTCTGCCTGTTTTTCTGCCTCTGGCAGCGGCGCAAGATTCTACACATCCTGGCCATGCTGGTGATGACGGTGGGATTTGTGCTGCTGGGCAACGTCACGCGCATCGTCTCCGGGGCGTGGCTGCGATATGAATACAGCATCGACATCCTCAGCGGGTGGAAGCACGAGACGATCGGGTTGGTGCTGTTCGCCAGTTACCTCGGCCTGATCTTGAGTGCCGACCAGTTGTTGTTGTTCCTGTTCGGGCCGGGGGTTGGCCCAGCCGAAGATCGCCTGCCCGCCGGGGCCCGGCGACCGGCCGCCTCGGCCCCGGCGCCCGGTCCGCGGGTCGAAATCAAACGCAGCCCGAGCTGGCCGGCGTGGGCGGTGGGCGTCGCGTTTGCCTTGCTCGGCCTCGTTCAAGTCGGTCGAGGCACGCTGGTGCTGCAGAATTGGTACTTCGGCGATCCGCTGCTCAAGAACATGTTGACCGCCACGCTCTCGTTGCCGGACGAATTGGCGGGTTGGCAGCGGGTCGATACTACCGGGCGAGGCCCGACCTTGGTCGAGATTCGCGACGTTCATTCGCAAGCCTGGCACTATCGCCGCGGCAACGAGGTGGCCACGGTTGCGCTGGATTATCCCTTCCGCGGTTACCACGACGTGACCATCTGCTACACGGGGAACGGCTGGGAGGTTTATGCCAAGCGCACCCGCCAGCCGTCCGAAAGCCCCGATGGCGTGCCGAGCGTGGAGGTGCGGATGCAGAAGCCGATGGGCACGCGCGCGTCACTGTGGTTCAGCACGCTGGACCAGAAGGGGAACTGGCTGGACGGCTCGTTCGTGAGCCGCTCGCTCTCGGAGCGCTTCCGGGAGCAGTCCTCCTCGATTACCTACCGCGTGCAGGTGCTGGTGACTTCCTACCTGCCCCTCACGCCCGAGTCGGAGGAATCGGTGGGCACGCTCTTCCGCGAGGCGCGGACACTGCTTGCCGAGCAATTGAAGACCGAACTAAGGAGCAAGTAATGCAATCCCCACTTCATCGGATCACACGTTTTCTTGGCAACCGCGACACCTCCCGGTTGCTGCCGGCCCTGCCGGCCATCCTAGTGCTGGGCGTGTGGGTGTTCTTCGCGTTCTTCCTCATGGGCTGGGGAACCGCGCGGACCGAGTCCCGCTACCGTGAAATCGGCGGCCGGGCTTGGAGTGCCCGCAATTATGAAACCGCCCGCGTGGCCTACTGGCGGCTGGCGACGCTCAAGAGCGACAAGCGCAGCGAGTATCTGTTCTTCCTCGCCATGAACCTGCTGGGGCTCAACCGCGATCAGGAGGCCCAAGGCATCCTGGCCACGCTGGCCCCGCTGGACCGCCCCGGCTATGGCGAGGCGCACCTGTTCATTGCGCAAAGACTTCTGACCGCGACCAACGCCCCGCCGGAGGCCCGGCGGCTCGCCGAGCGGCATTTGCTCCGCGCGGTGGAAGGCAACCCCAAACTCATCGACGCGCACAACATCCTGGGCCAGATCTATACCAGCGACGGTAATTTCCAGGCCGCGAAGAAGCATCTGCTGGAAGTCGTGCCGATCCGGGGCGAAGCCAACTTGCTGCTCGCGCTCGTCCTGCGGTCCTTGGGCGACGCGACCGGAGCCAATGCCTACGCGGAACGGGCGGCCAAGTTCTTTTCTGACAAGGTCACTCAGGCCACCGGCGACGACTCGGCTTCCCGCCTCGGCTGGGCCAATGCCGCGCTCCTGCTCAAAAATTACGAGGCGGCCATGAAAGTCGTGCTCGACGGCTACCGCGCCTCGGGCAACCCGGCGTATCGTCCGGCGATTGGCTCGCTGTATGGCGTCTGGGCGCAGGCGATCGCCAAGGAGCAGCCGGGCGATCTCGCCAAGCGGCTGGAACTGGTGCAGGCGGGTTTGGATTACACGCCCCAAAGCGAGGTCTTGCTGAAGGAATTGGTCGCCTTGACCAGCGCGGAGGGGCCGCAGGGCGAGGTGGCCAGGGAGGCCATCAGCCGCAAGATTACGGAAGGGGGCTCGACTGCGGCGATGCTCCATTTCTTCCTTGGCATGGACTGCTGGGGCCGCGGCAAGAAGGCCGAGGCCGAGCAGCATTTTGCCCTCGCATTCGAGTCGAGCTCAAATGTTCCTACCGTGGCCAACAACATGGCGATGATTCTTCTGATGGGAGAAAACCCGGATCCTGAACGCGCACTCAGCATCATCCAACCGGTGGCGGATCGCTACCCGAACAACCCCGGGTTTCGCTCCACTCGCGGACAGGCGCTGCTCAAGCTGAAGCGCTACAAGGACGCCGCCAACGACTTGGAAAGCGTGCTGCCCTATATCCCCTCCAAGCGCGGCATCCGCCTGTCGTTGGCGGAAGCGTATCGCGGCATGGGCCTGGAAAACCTGGCCAAGCAACAGGAAGCGCTGGCCAATCAGGAAGCGCCCTCCCGGTAGCGGCGCGGGGCACTGCCATTTAGTTAAGCCTGAAGGGGGCGAGGTTGCCGGACGCTTGCTCTTGCTCCTGCTCTTAATTTTAATCGCAGCGCACCGAAGAAGATTACGATTAAGAGCAGGAGCAAGAGCAAGAGCAAGCGACCCGGCGGACGGCTTCACTAAATGGCAGTGAGCTGCGGGGGGGGCAGCTTTTCGAGTTGCGGGCGGCGACGAGGTTCCGGCGCAGCCAACCGCCGCGGCAAGATTTCTGCCGCGACTCTGCCGCTTAGAGCAAAGGGCTTTGGCGGGCTGACGGTTCGCGGGTTTGCTCAAACGTCTCGCGCAGTGCCGCGAGTTGGGGGCGGGTGAACTGCTGCCGCAGCTTCGCAATCTCGGCCTTGGCGAGGATGTCGCAACGCTCGTTGTCAGGATGGCCCGCGTGGCCTTTGAGCCAGTGCCAGCGGATGGCGTGGATTTGATCCTGCGCCTCGAGCGCGCGCCAGAGGTCTTCGTTGCGGACAGCCTTCTTTTCCTTCGTGCGCCAGCCGCGAGCCTTCCAACCGGCGAGCCACTCCGTCATGCCGTTGCGGAGATACTCGGAGTCGGTGTGCAACTCGATGCGGCAAGGCTCCTTGAGCGCCTGCAACGCCGCGAGGGCGGCCTGGAGTTCCATGCGGTTGTTGGTGGTCGCAGGGTCGCCGCCGCTCAGTTCGTGGGCGCGCTCGCCATAGCGGAGGATGGCCGCCCAGCCGCCGGGGCCAGGATTGCCTTCGCAGGCGCCGTCGGTGTGAATCGTAAGGTGTTTCATCGAACTTTGGCCGCCCAGTTCTCGACTTCCGCCGGTGCGCGGCAAGGGGGAAGGCGTCTCCTGGGAAACCTTGGAATGCTCCACGACGCGCGGCGCAAGCCGGAGAACGCTCGCTCCTCCCTCACTCCTCGACCCCGGCCCGATCCGCGGGCCGCGACAGGCAGGAGAGCAGGGCGCAGAGCAGGAGGAAGAGGGCCAGCAGCGAAGGAATCTGGAAGGGGAAGTCGAACCGCGCATGCACCAGGCAGCCGCCGAGGGCGCACCACGTCAGGAGGACGAAGTTCTTCTCGCCGGGCAGCCCCCCGCGGGTGAACCAGCGTCCCAGCGCCGCCGCCAGGGCCGCCAGCAGCAGCCCCAAGCCGACCGAGCCAAAAGTGATGCGGGTCTCGAGCCAGTCATTATGCATCTGCGCAGGCCAATACTCCGTGGCGGAGCGGCGGTAGAATTGAAACAGCGGACTGAAGGTGCCCGGCCCGGTGCCGAACAGCGGGGCGTCAGCGGCCATGCGCCGCCCGGTGTCGAACATGGCTTCGCGCTGCTCGTAGCCTTGCTGCAGCATTTCCATGCGGGGTCCGAGTTCTTCCCAGCCGAGCAGGACGCCGAAAGTGACCAAGCTGCCGAGCGCCAACAGGAGGGCGAGCTTGCTGATCCAGGAACTGCGCCAGAGCGCCAGCCCGAGAATCGCCAGGGCGACCACGGCCAGCCCCACCATGATGATGGCCCCGCCGCGGCTGGTGGAAACGATGGGGCACACGGCCATGAGCAGGACGCAGGAAAGCAAGATATGGCCGCGCTGGCTGCGGGGCTGCGCGTGCGCCGAGGTGTCGCTGGAGCGGCGGAAGCGGTGTCGAACCGCGTGTTGACTCGACCACCAAAAGCCGAGGGCGACCGGCCAGACAAGATTGAAGTACTGCGCCGCGTTCGCACGGTAGGCGTATGGACCGAAGAAGCTGACGGGGTCCTTGTTGATGCGTGGGGTGAGCAGCCAGAGGAGTTGCTCCGAGCCGGTCAGGCGCTGGAGGATGCTTTGAATCGCCAGCAGCGCGCCGTTGAGGCAGAGCACCCAGAGTAGGACGCGGACGCGGCGCGGCAGTCGCGGGTAGTCCGAGCCCGCGCTGGGCTGGTCGCGCGTGGGGGGTGGATGCAGCACCCAGTCGCGGACCGCCCAGAAGAAACCGGCCAGCGCAAGGTAGATCGCGAAGACGCGCCAAGTGCTGGCCTGGTCGTAGCTGTGCGGCAGCCAACTGATCGAGTTGTGGTAGGCGAGGGTCCAGCTCCCAGGAACCAAGGTCATGCGGGCGTTGAGAGCGCTGATGAGAACGTAGAGGAGCAGAATGGCGCTGAGGCTGCCCAAGGCCACCTCGATCCCGCTGCGGTGGAGCGACCGGGCCGACCACGCAGCGGGTTGCGCTCGACGGAGGGCGATTCTGAGCAGCAGGCAGAGGCCCAGGGCGTAGCCGAGCGTGTTCTGCACTTGGATGGCCCACGGCGGGGTGCAGCCGAAACTCCACGGTCCCCAAAGGATCACCGCCCCGATCAGCAGGCCACAGGCGCGATCCAACCACCCGTAGAGGGCGAGCCCGGGGGAGTAAGGGAGCCCGCCTCTGCGGCGGTCGGCAGCGGCGCGGGCGGGCGGTTTGATGGCGGGGCGGGAATCGGGGTTCAAAGTGTGGGCGTCGCAATTTGCGTGGGAACAGATTACGACTGACGGGGTGCGCTATCCAAGGCGGAAGGCGGCTGTGGAAGCCATCGGCGCAACTCAACGTTCCCAACCGATGCGGCGAGGAAAGTCAGCGGTGGCTAGTCCGCAATCTGCATTCCGCAATCCGCATTCAGCGCCAGGCCAGAATCTCCAGCAACTCCTCACCGCGGGGCGCGAGTTGCCAGCGGCCGCTCTTCTGCGTCACGAGCTTCTTGCACGGGTTCTTCTGTTGCTCGCTCGCGTTGACCGAGAGCAGTTGGAGCCGGCTCTTGCTCTTGATCTCGGAAGCGGCGCGGGGGATTACCTCGCACGGGACGCCGGCAAAGTTGAGCGCGAGTTCATAGCCAGCCACGCCCTCTTTCTCTGCCGTGGGGTTGCGCCGGAGCAGCGCGGGATAGCGCTGGACCAGCGCAAGGTCCGGCTGCCGGACGAGCACGCGGCAGAGCGGCGTCTGGGCGCGGAGCCAGCCAAGCAGGGAGAACTTCGCCCCCATTTGCGCCTGCAGCAGCAGCACCTGCCGCGCGTCGAAGGCGAGCAGGTTCTGGCCGTTCCAGGGGCCGTGGTCGTCGGGCTGGCCGGGCCGGTATTTGCGGAACCAAGCGGAGAAACGATCATTGGCCAGCAGCGCCAATTCGAAGTGCAGGTGGGCGCGGTCCTGGCCAATCTTCTCACGGGTGTTGGCAGTACGACCCAGCGTGCCGATGGCTTCACCGGCGCGAACCGCCTGGCCGGGTTTCAAGTCGGCGCGGGCCGCCGCCAAATGAGCATAGAGCGAGTAAACCTCCAGGCCCTCGACGAGGTGGCGGAGGATGATGTAGCTGCCGTAGCTGGAGAGCGACGCCTTGCGGTTGACGTAGGCGACGGTGCCATCGGCGGTAGCCGTGATCGGGTCGGTCGGCTCGCCGCGGGCATCGCGTCGGGTGGTAAGGATGTCGAGGCCCTCGTGCATGTGCCAGCCGTCGCTGCGCACGCAGCCGTAGGTGCCGGCGAGCCAGGTTTTACCCACGGTGGGGGCGAAAAAGCGCGGCTCGCCGCCGGGTTCAAGGAGCGCGTGATTGGCCGTGGGCAGGCGGAAACTCTGCGCGAGCAGGCGGGGGCTGCCGAGCATCACCAGGGCGAGCAGCGGCCCAAGGATAAAGTTCCTTGCGAGGAGCATGGAGGGGGGAGGGAGGTTAAATCCGAAGTCCGAAATCCAAACTGCCCAGCGCGACGCGACCGTGTCCGGATTCGGTTTTTTTGGGTTTCGGGTTTCGGGCTTGCTTCGGATTTCGGGTTCCGGATTTCGGATTTCGGATTTCGGATTTCAAATCCCCGTGGTCCGCTTCACGGTCTTGAGCGTGTTGGTAAGGCAGGAGACGATGTATTCGGTTTCCTCGACGGTGGCATCCGGGGAGAAGCGAATACGCCCGTCCGAGATCGTGCGGGTAAAGACCGGCGCAGCCAGCCAGCGGGTCTGGACATTGCTGGTGCCGATGCCCCAGCCACAGAGGATCCCAAACTGCCGGCCCCGCTGGTCCAGCGAGTATTGCTCCAATAATTTGGCGCCGGTCGAGCCAAAGGTGATTTCGATGGCGGGGCCGCCCAGCGCGGAGAACAGGACCACATTCGTCAGGTAGCGCTCGTCCAGAAAGGGCGCCTTCGCGACGTTCAGGTAGAAAGGATTGTTCCGCATGATGGGCACGGGCAGGCTCCCGTCGCCGCGGTCGGGGGGCACTTCCAGGTAGAGGCGCAAGGTGGCCTCGGGGTGCTTGCTTTTCATGGTTGTCCCGCAGCCCCAAACCGCCAGCAGGGCGGTAAGGAGCAGCAACGCAGGCTTGAACCCGGGGAAACGCATGTTCATATTCGGCGGCACGCGAGAATTGTCACGAACTTGAAGCCATGAGCAAACAATATAACAAGGCCGAAAATAAACAGCGCCGTGAGCGCTACCAGAAGCGCCGTCGCCAGGCCGCGAAAGCACAGGTCGCCCGCAAGGCTCCTGCCGCCGCCGCTGCGCCTGTCGCCGCCTGAACGGCCCTAATCCCTTCCCGCCGCCCGGTCTCCGGGCGGCATTCTTTTTTTGGTGGTCCTTCAGCGGGCGCGCTCGATTCCTCGCCCCCAAGTGCTCGCACGGGACCAGGCCGGCCAGCAGTTCTCAGTTTGACCCCGACCGCCTAAAGGCTGCACTCCCAACCCCGCTCTCCGTTGCCGCAAGCCGTTTGGAGTCCCGGCTTCAGCCGGTTCTGGGCGCGACCCAGGGCCAAAATGAGAACTGCTGCGGGCCGGCCCCTCATGGCCCCAGTTTGATTATACAGGCCCTGAGTTATTGAACCCGAACTCCGAAGCGGAATGGGGAGCGCGCCCGCCCCGGGCGCTGTTTTCCGCGCCCCCGCGGAAAACTCCGGACGTGGGGAATTCTCCCGCAACTGCTCACCCCGCTCGCGTGCCGAAGGCTGGCCGCGAGGGCGCGCCCAGCCACGCCCGAGGGCGGGCGTGCTCCCCAACTTCGGGATGACCTGCGGCGTACGGAAAAACGCGACCGGGAAGGGCTTCCCGGCCGCGCGTAATTTCATCGAGCGACGAAGCGGGGCTCAGAGCTTGACCCGGTAGAACATCGCCTGGCCAGTGGTCAGGATGGGCCACGGTGAAGCCGCGCCGGGCACGGGCGTCCACACGGCCGTGGGGCCGAGCGTGGGCGAGCTTTCCAGCGTGCCGAAGGGCCAGGCCAGCGTCTCGCCGGTGCCCACCGTGCTGAAGTTGAAACGGACCTTCAGTGCTGCCGTGTCCACCAGCGCGCCGCTGCTGTAGATCTGGCCGATTTCCACGTCGGTGAGCACGCGGCTGTAAATCCGGAAGTCATCCAACTGGCCGTCGTAGCGCTTCCAGTAGCCGTCATGCGAGCGGCCGAGTTCGATGCCTTGGGTCGTGGGCCAGGACCAGGCGCTGGTGTTCGGATTGAAGCCGGCCAGTGTGCCATCAATGTAAATGGAGATCGAACCGCTGGCGGACTGGTCGTAGGTGACGGCGACGAGGTGCCAGTTATTGTCGGGCAAGTAGCCGGTGGCGAGGCTGTTTGCCCCGCCGGAGCATTGCATGAAGATGGCGCCGGCGTCGTCGAGGGTGATGACGGTGCCGTTGTCCGTGCGGCGATCAAAGAGCATCGCCGCCTCGTTCCCGGGGCCGGGGATCGGGGCGTTCGCGCGCATCCAGAACAGGATCGTGCCGGTGGTGCTGTCGAAGTCCGTACTCGCCGGGATGGTGATCTGCGCCGCGTTGGTCGTGTTAAACGCCTCGACGCCGGTGCGGGTGATCGCAGGGAAGGAAGCGTCGGGGCCGGAACTGGCGAGCCAGGTGGCCCCGTAGTTGAAGCCGTTGTTGGGTGTGCCCACCGGCTTGGTGTCCTGAATGATGCCCCCGGAGGTCATGGTGATCACCAGCGGGATGCCGGTGCCGATGCCGTAGAGCGTGCCGATTTCGTTGGCGCTCAGCGAGCGCTTGTAGATGGCCACCTCATCCATCAGCCCAGCCACCGGGCGAGCCGTGGTGTCGCGGCCCAGATACAAGGGGTCACTCAAGGGCGCGGGGTTGTGGGTGGCAGTGTTGACCGCCGAGAGCAACCCGCCGGCCGTGCCCATGTAAAGCGTGGCCCGGGTCGGCTCGACCACCAGCGCCAGCAAGGTCCACTCGTTGAGCGGCACGGTCAGGCCCGAGCTCCAGCCATACTGACCATCGCTCCAGTGGTAGCGCAGTTCGCCGTTGTTGAGGATGTGAATGCCGGTGGCGCTGTCGCCACGGGTGAACACCACGCCCGACAGGTCGTCGTCGTAGGCGGAGAGTTTGACCCAGGCCGTGAAGGTGACGGTGTTGGTGTTCCAGTTCAACGGCGGAGCGGTCACCCAGCCACCCACACCATCCAACTGATACGCCGTGTTGCCCGCCTCAAAGCCGGCGAACTGCGGCGGACGCGGGCCGTTGACCCCCAGCACCACCGCCGGCGGCGCCGGGAAGGTGCCGTTCATGCCCCCGGCGTAGTCGTAGGCCGTGGTGCCGGAAGTCTCATTCAACCGCCAGTAGGAATTCGGCTGCGTGCCCATCACCACCGGGCCGTAGCTGCCCGGCACCGCCAGGACCGTGAGGATGCCCACGCTGCTGGTAACGCTGTTGTAGGCATTCGTCACCACCACGCTGTAACCGCCAGCATCGCTCAGCTTGAGGGGTTGGATCAGATAGGCGGAAGCCGTCGCGCCGGCCACGGGGGTGCCGCCTTTGAGCCATTGATAGCTCAAGGGCGCTGTGCCGCCGGCGGAGACCGTGAGCGTGACCGTGCCGCCAGCGTAGCGCGTGACCGAGGCCGGTGGGACGATTACCACGGGCGGACCCGCCACCACCGTGATGACCTCCACCGCGCTGGTCACGGACTGGCTGCCGACCGTCGCCACGAGATCGTAATTGCCGTTGTTAGCGATGGTCACATTGTTGAGGATCAGGGTCGGGCTGTTCGCGCCGATCGGGTTGCCGTTCTTGCGCCATTGGTAGCTCACCGGGCCGGTGCCGACGGCGGTCGCAGCGAACGTCACCGTGACGCCTTCATAGACCGGGTTGGCGGGCGTGCGTGTGAGGAGCGGGATGGCCGGCGTGGCGGAGTAGAACAGATTCGAGATCGCGTTGTAATCCAGTGCCTGGTCGAAGAGGGCCACCTCGTCGAGCCAGCCTTTGAGGTAACGATCGGTCCGGCTGAGTTGCCCGCCCAGCACTCCGGGGGTCAGGCTGAAGTCATGCACCGCGTGGGCCGAGACATTGGTCCGACTGGACAGGCCGTTGGTGGAGCCCATATACATCACCGCCTCGGTGGGAGTGACGACCAGGGCCACGAAGGTCCACAAGTTATCCGGCACCAGCAGCCCGGACGTCCAGCTCCAGTGGGTGGTCGAACTATCTTCCCAGTGGTAGGCCAGGTTGGGGCTGGCGTATTGGAAGTTGAGCCCCGCACTGCCGCTGGCTGCTTCGTTGAAGAACATCGGCGCGGTGTCCACCTGCGTCCCAGCGCGCTTCACCCAGCAGGTAATCGTCGCTCGGTCGGTGATCATGCCCGGCACTGGCGGAAAGGTGACGCGACCGGCCGTGCTGCCGGAGTTCAACTGCACCGCGCGGTTATTGGTCGCAAAGCCAGCGTATTGATCGCGCGCAGGCCCCGCCACGCCCGAGACCGCACCCAGGGTCGAATACGCGCCTTGCAGCGTGGTGCCCAGCGTGCCGGAGTTGGTGGCCGGATACGCGAGGTACGGTGGGAGGGTCGCCTCATCAAGCCGCCAGTACGCCGCCGCCCCATCCGCCAGCACCAGCGTCCGGTAGGGCGTGGGTGGAGTCGGGCTGGTGGCCGCGGCGTAGTGGGCCGCGACCTGCGCATCCGTCAAAGCCGTCGGGTAAATCGCCATGTCATCCAGCAGCCCGGGGAAAGGCCAGGCCGGAGCCTCGTTATTGGGTCCAATGGCGAGACGCAGGGCGCTCAGGGTTTGCGGGGCATAGGGCGCGGGGGTCAGCGAACTGTCGAGCACGCCGTCGAGATAGATGTAATTGGCACCGGTCCCGGTGCCATCATGAACACAGACCACATGCGTCCACACGTCCAGCGCGCCGGTCCCGTTGGAGAGCAGGGTGCCGCGGGTGGTGCCGTTGTAAGTTCGAAACGTCCACTGCAAGGTGCCGTTGCCAGCGAAAACCAGATAGCCATTGCTGCGGCCCGGCCCAAAGTTGCAGATCACCGAGGCGGTGGAGGTCGTGCTATTGGTCCGTTTGGCCCAGAACTCGACCGTAAACGAGGTGGGCGGGTTCATCGCGGCGTTGTAGGGAACTTCGGCGTACTGGCTGACGGTGCCAAACTGCGCCGATGAGTCGGGGTCGGAGGTCAGGGCGCCCGGCTGCCCCAGAGTGGGCACGCCGTAATAGGTGCCGTTGAGGACGGTGCCGGCGGAGCCAATGTTGGTCATCGGGTAGGTGGGCACCACGGGCTGCGTGGGTTCGTTGAGTCGCCAGTAGCCCAGGGGATTGAGGCTGCTGAGGGTGGAGGAGTAGTCGGCGTGGGCGGCGAGGGCGAGGCCCAGCAGCGCGACACTCAGGGTCTTGGTGGGGAGTGTGATCTTCATCAATGTCTGGCAGGAGGTTTTTTCGTGCCCGCGTCCCGGGGCGATCCATAACAGATGGGCCGCCGGAATTGGGGAACCGCTGGCGAGGCCGCTGAAATACCGCAGCGTGCTCCGAAAGACCATCGCATAAACGTGTTAATTCGCTGGGTCGCTGGCCTGCCGGACCGTGCCGAGGGTTTGCTTTCCCGGCCTCCGACGGTAGCTTCGCGCATGGCCAAAATTTTCTCCGTCTCAGCGCACTGGCAGGGCACCTTCGATGAAGCTGCGCTGCAGGAGTGGGCGGAGGCCTTGCGCCACCGACTGCCCGCCCCGCGCGTCTCGCTCGGACTCGTTTTCATGGCTCCGCGCCTCGCGCGGCACGCGGCGGCGATCCTGGAAATCCTCCGCGTCCACGCCCGCATTCCGCTGCTGGTGGGCTGCTCCGGCGCGAGCCTCGTGGCCGGCGCGGAGGAGATTGAAGACAAACCCGGCCTCTCGCTGACGCTTTTCGATCTGCCCGGAGCGGAACTTAAGGCGGCGCATTTCACCCAGCGCGAAGTCGAGCAGGACGGTGATTCCGCGTTCTGGCATCAGCACACCGGCGTCCGCCCGGCGGACACGAACGGCTGGCTGGTCTTCGCCGACCCGTTCCAGATGGATTGCGAAAGCTGGATGCGCCAGTGGAACGAGGCTTACCCGGGTCTCCCCGTGATCGGCGGCCTGGCCAGTGGCGATGCCGGGGAACAATCCACTGAACTCTATCTCAACGGCGAGGTGCATGAGGAAGGCGCCGTCGCGCTCTCCGTCGGCGGTGCGATCGCGCTCGCCAGCGTCGTCTCGCAGGGTTGCACGCCCATTGGCGAGACCTGGACGCTCACCCGCGTGGAGCGCAACCTCATCCACGGCATCGCCAACCGCCGTGCCTATGACGTGCTGGCGGACACGTGGAACCACCTTTCCGACGCGGAGAAAAAGAAGACCCAGGGCAACCTTTTCATTGGCCTCGTCATCAACGAATACCTCGACGACTTCCACCGCGGCGACTTTCTCATCCGCAATCTGCTCGGCGCCGATCCCGCCTCCGGCATTGTGGCCGTGGGCGCGTTTCCGCGCCTGGGGCAAACCATCCAGTTCCAGCGCCGGGATGCGGCCGCCGCCACCGAGGACATGCGCGAACTGCTGAGCCGCGCCCGCCGCGACCACGCCAGCGGCACGATCTACGGCGGCTGCCTCTGCTGTTGCAATGGCCGCGGCCAGAGTCTGTTCGGGGAGACGAGCCACGACGCCCGGATCATTCAGAAGGAACTCGGCCCGATCGGACTGGCCGGCTTCTTTTGCAACGGCGAGATCGGGCCGGTGGGCAAGCGCAGTTTCCTCCACGGCTACACCGCGTCCCTGGCGCTGTTCGTGCAACACCGCCCGAGCTAGCGCAGCGGAAGGTGATTCAGGATCGTGAACTGCTGCGGGATGGACTGAAACCGAATTCCGAAGGGGAATAAGGAGCGCGCCCGGCCCGGGCGCTGTTTTCCGCGCCCTCGCGGAAAACTCCGGACGTGAGGAATTTTCACGCAACTACTCACCTCGCTCGCGTGCCGGAGGCTGGCCGCGAGGCCGCGTCCAGCCACGCCCGAGGGCGGGCGTGCTCCCCTACTTCGGAATTTGAGCTAAACACATGACCGAAGAGTTTGCGCCGATGCTTCAGGCGCAGCGTGTAGGCGCTCAAGAGCCAGCGCATCCCGGCGACCAGATTGCCATTGGGGGTTTGCACCACCAGATGAAAATGATTGCGCCTGAGACAACAGGCATGGATCTGGAAGTCTGCTTTTTGACAGGCTTCCGCCAGGGTCTTGAGGAAATCCTGGCGATCCACCTCAGCGTGGAAGATGGCCTCCCGGCGA
>Ga0105047_10006493_pt1 | contig 19840 bp, 25 predicted proteins | sample MAT04_FD_78384 | JGI IMG/M metagenome (GOLD analysis project Ga0105047, IMG submission 78384) | Freshwater microbial communities from Lake Fryxell liftoff mats and glacier meltwater in Antarctica - MAT-04 (megahit assembly) | ecosystem: Environmental > Aquatic > Freshwater > Ice > Liftoff...
AAATCATGACCGATTTGCTGACCCCGCAGACGCTGGAGCGCGTTTCGGATGTGGCCGAGGTCGCCAGCCTGACTGGTCTGGTGCGCATCTTCGAGCCGGAAATTCAACTCTGCCATCTGCCGCGTTCGCCTGATCCCTTGATCGAGCGCTATCTGGCGGCGGCGCCGCGTCTGGGTGAGGGATTCCGTCAAGTGGTGGAGGTGCGGCAAGGCTGCGCCGCCGATCTGCTTCCTGACCTGCCCGGTCGCCAGGCGCTGATCAACGATATGGCTTATATCGTGGCCGTATATGGCGATCTGCTCGGATGTCACCGTGTCGCCTTGCGGCTGGAGGTCATTCGCCGCGCCATGTGTCCACGCTTCCATGTCGATCGCACCGGTATCCGCCTGCTTTGCACTTACCGTGGCCCCGGTACCGAATGGCTGGAGTCGGAAGTCGCCGATCGCGAGCGGCTCGGTCATGCCGCCGGCGGCCTGGATGACGAACACTCCGGCTTGATTCGCTCCAACGCCGGCGTCGGTCAGGTGGCTCCGTTTGCCATCGCCTTGCTGAAGGGGGAGTTGTGGCAAGGCAACGATCACCGTGGCGCCATTCATCGTTCACCCGCCGTGCCCGAGCCGGACGCGCCGCGCGTGCTGCTGGCGTTGGATGCGGTTTGGGATTGATTAAAAAGGAAGCTTATGTCCACTGTCATGCACACTGAAAACCGCCTTCCCGTTACCGTCCTGTCCGGCTTTCTTGGCGCCGGCAAGACCACCTTGCTGAATCACATTCTGAACAACCGCGAAGGCCGCCGGGTGGCGGTGATCGTCAACGACATGAGCGAGGTCAACGTCGATGCCGCGCTGGTGCGCGACGGCGGCGCGGCCTTGTCGCGCACCGAGGAAAAGTGGGTGGAAATGTCCAACGGCTGCATCTGCTGCACACTGCGCGAGGATTTGTTGCTGGAAGTCTCGCGACTGGCGAAAGAGGGGCGCTTCGACAATCTGGTGATTGAATCGACCGGCATCGGCGAACCGCTGCCGGTGGCCGAGACCTTTACTTTCGAGGACGAGAACGGCGTTTCGCTGTCGAAGCTCACCCGCCTCGACACCATGGTCACCGTGGTTGACGCGCGCAATTTCCTCGACGACTACGCCAGCGATGATTTGCTGGGCGATCGCGGCGAATCGCTGGGCGAGGAAGACACCCGCACGGTGGCGACGCTGCTGGTCGAGCAGATCGAGTTCTGCGATGTCATCGTCGTCAACAAGGCCGATCTGGTCAGTGAGGCCGAACTGGCCCGACTGTTGTCGATCCTGCATACCTTGAATCCGCGCGCGAAACTCGAACTCGCCCGCTTCGGCCGGGTGGATCTGGGCAGCGTGCTCGACACCGGCCTGTTCGATTTCGAGCAGGCCGCGCAAGCGCCCGGGTGGCTGAAGGAAATGCGCGGCGAGCATGTGCCGGAAACCGAGGAGTACGGCATCGCCAGCTTCGTCTATCGCGCTGGTCGGCCGTTTCATCCGGCCCGCTTCTGGGACTGGATTCATACCGAATGGCCCGGCGTGATCCGCGCCAAAGGCTGGTTCTGGCTGGCCAGTCGCCCCGAGTGGGCGGGTGTCTGGTCGCTGGCCGGGTCGACGCGCGACCACAGCCCTGGCGGCTTCTGGCCGGAAGGCGTGGACAGCCAAGGCAAAATGCGATGCGACGCGCGCCAGGAAATCGTGCTGATCGGCATCCGCATGGATCAGGCGGAACTCAAGACCTGCTTCGATGCCTGTCTGCTGAGCGACGAAGAAATGGCGCTGGACGAAGCCGCCTGGAGGCAACTGGATGACCCGTTTCCGCGTTGGCGGATGGCGGAACAGGACTGACTATGACCTTGTTTCAGGAGAAACACATGCCACTCAAATCTCTGGCGCCTGTCGCGTTTGTCGCGCTATTGATCGCCGCGCCGGTATCCGCGCAGCAGGACCACAAACATGATCATGCCCATCATCACGCCGCCCATGTGCATGGCGTCGCCAAACTCGAAGTCGCGGTGGATGGCGGCAATCTGAGCCTGCACCTGGAATCGCCGTTAGAGGGTTTGCTCGGATTCGAACACGCGCCGCGCAATGACAAGGAGCGCGCTGCAGCCAGCGAAATGCGCAAGAAACTCGCCGATGCCGGCAAGTTGTTCGCGCCGACCACGGCGGCGCAATGCACGCTGAAATCGGTACAGATCGACGCGCCGTCGCTGGACACCAAGCCGGCTTCCGGTGACGCGGAACATGCCGATCTCGACGCCGATTTCCTGTTTATCTGCGCCCAGCCGGCCAAATTGACCGGGATGGACGTGCGCCTGTTTCAGGTGTTTCCAAAGATGCGTCGCATCGAAGCCCAGGTGGTCAGCGGAAAAGGGCAGAAAGCGACGCGTCTGAGTTCAAAAATGCGGTACCTGAGCTGGTAAATTGCAAACAAAGTTGAAAGGTAAGCTGGCCGGCATGTCGCAACCCCTTCTGTCGCTTGAAAACCTGATATTCCGCTGGCCGGGGCAGGCCAAGGCTTGCCTGGAAATCGCCGAATTCCAGGTGGCGGCGGATGAACAGGTGTTCATTCATGGCGAGAGCGGCTCCGGAAAAAGCACCTTGCTGAATCTGGTCGCCGGTGTACTGACGCCGCAGCAGGGCGACATCGTCGCGCTCGGGCAGCCGTTATCGAAGCTTTCCGCCGCCGCACGCGACCGCTTCCGGGTCGATCACATCGGCCTGATCTTTCAGCAATTCAACCTGATTCCGTATCTGTCGGTGCTCGACAACGTCCTGCTGCCCTGCCGTTTTTCTCTACGCCGCAGTGAACGCGCGGGCGATATCCGGCAGGCAGCAACCACCTTGTTGCAGCACCTCGATCTGGACGCCAGCCTCTGGCAGCGCCCGGCGACACAGTTGTCGGTCGGCCAGCAACAACGTGTGGCGGCGGCGCGGGCGTTGATCGGTCGGCCGGAAATCATCATCGCCGATGAGCCGACCTCGGCGCTGGACGCGGCGCGACAAACGGCTTTTCTGGATTTGCTGCGGCGCGAGTGCGCGGCGGCGAACGCGGCGCTGCTGTTCGTCAGCCATGATCTGCGTCTGGCGGAAGGCTTCAACCGGCGCGTTGAAATGAGCCAGATCAATCGGGGGCCGCAATGACTTCTCGCATGCCCGTAGCCCGGATGGAGCAACGCGGAATCCGGGATCGTTCGATGCCACCGCAGGCCCAGCCCCCGGATTGCATTGCATTGCATCCGGGCTACAGCTTGGCCCGGCGAGGCGCGCCATGACCCATCTTCTCCCGCTCGCCCTGAAAAGCGCCTGGAACCGGCGCTACACGCTGGGACTGACGCTGATTGCCATCGCCTTGTCGGTGACCTTGCTGCTCGGCATCGAGCGGGTGCGCCAGGATGCGCGAGACAGTTTCGCGCAGGCGGTATCCGGCACTGATCTGGTCGTCGGCGCGCGATCCAGCCCGCTGCAATTGCTGCTCTATGCGGTGTTCCGCATCGGCGAGGCGAGCAACAACATGGGCTGGGACAGTGTTCAGGCGCTGGCGGCGCATCCCGCCGTGGCCTGGACGATTCCGTTGTCACTGGGCGATTCGCACCGGGGTTTTCCGGTGCTGGGCACGACGTTGGCCTACTTCGAGCATTTTCATTATGGCGACAAGCAGCCGCTGAAACTGGCGCAGGGCCAGCCCTTCGTCGGTCTGTTCGATGCGGTGATTGGCGCGGAAGTGGCGGAGCGTTTGGGCTACAAACTCGGCGACAAAATCATCCTGGCGCATGGCATGAGCGAGGTTGACACAACACACGGCCCAGAACATGGCGACAAGCCGTTCAGCGTGGTCGGCATCCTCGCCCGCACCGGCACGCCGGTGGATCGCACGCTGCATATCGGCCTGGAAGCGCTGGAGGCGATACATCTGGATTGGCAAGGCGGCGCGCCGATCACCGGTTTTGCGATTCCGCCCGAACTGGTGACCAAATTCAATCTGACGCCGAAATCGGTTACCGCTGTGCTGGTCGGCCTGAAAACTCGCGCCGGGGTGTTCTCCATGCAACGTTACGTCGCCAACTATCGTGACGAGCCGCTGATGGCGGTGCTGCCCGGTGTCGCGTTGAGCCAGTTGTGGGAAATGATGGCAGTCGCCGAACGCGCGTTGATCGCAATCTCGGCGCTGGTGGTGGTGGTCAGCTTTGCCGGTCTGGTTGCCGTGGTGCTGGCGGGCTTGGGTGAACGCCGACGCGAACTCGCCATCCTGCGCGCCAACGGCGCCCGGCCGCGCGATCTGTTCACCCTGCTGGCGCTGGAAGGCGGCGCGGTAACGCTGGCTGGCGCGTTGGTTGGCGTCATGCTGCTGACGTTGCTGACATTCGCACTTGGCCCCTGGCTGGAAGCGCAATACGGCCTGCTGCTCAAGCTGTCGTTGCCGAGTGTCGAAGAACTGCGTCTGCTGGGTTTGGTAATCATGGTCGGCACGCTGGCCAGCATGCTGCCAGGTTATCGCGCTTATCGGCTGTCGCTGGCCGACGGACTGACGCCGAGGGTGTAGCCGGATGGCACGTCACGCATTGCTCAACCTTCTCGCCGCACTGGTGCTGTTCATCCAGTTCGGCGCGCTGGCCCATGGTGTCGAACACAGCCTCGAACCCGCGCAAGAAGATGTGCCGGTGTGCGAGCTGTGCATGGCCTACAACTCGCTCGGCACCGGCATCGTCGGCAGCTTGCCGGCCTGGCTGGCGCCGATGCATGCGCCGGTCTTCAATGCCCCGATTCCGCTGGCCTCTCCAGCCGCTTTTCGGGCGACTTACCAGAGCCGCGGGCCGCCTCTGACTTGCTGATATTCCCAAGTCTCACCGGGTAGGGTGCGCCATGCGCACCACGCTCAATGCCCCGGTGCGCACGGCGCACCTTACTTGATCAGCAAGGATTCATCATGTTCAAACGTAATCTTCTCGCCGCCGCTCTGGCGTGCGCATTTCCCCTGTCCGCCTTCGCGGCCTCCGATGCCGAAGTCGCCGCCTTGCGCGCGGAATTCGACCAGAAACTGAAAACCCTTCAGGCCGATTACGAGATGCGGATGAAGCAAATGGAAAGCCGCATGGTGCCCGCCGCCGAACCGACCAGCCGGACCGACAAACTCGGCGCCGTCGGCTCCGGTTCCAGCTTCAACCCACAGATTTCGGTGATCTTCGACGGCGTTTATTACAACGACAACAAGAAGGGCGGCGGTATCGAGGCGATGGAGCATATCGATGGCATCAATCACAGCCATGACCATGAAGGACATGGCCATGGCGAATTGGAGCGCGGCTTCAACCTGCGTGAAACCGAGATCATCTTTTCCGCCACGGTCAGTCCTTATTTCGACGCGACGTTGAATCTGGCGGTCGATTCGGGTGGTGGGGTCGAGATCGAAGAGGCGTATTTCGATACCCGCGCCTTGCCTGCTGGCCTGAAACTGCGCGGCGGACGTTTCCTGTCCGGTGTTGGCTATCTCAACAGTCAGCACCCACATACCTGGGATTTCGTCGACCAGAATCTGGCCTATCGCACGCTGCTCGGCGACCACGGATTGAAGGACACCGGCGTGCAACTCGGCTGGACGCCGAAAACCGGCAGCCTGTACACCTTGCTGGGCGTTGAATTGCTGCAGGGCAATGAGCAGGTGTTTGCCTCCGCTGGCGAGGTAATTCCTGACGATGTTTTGCCTGGCGAAGGTGGGTTGAAGCCCAAATATGCCGGCCCGCGATTGATTACCGCATTCGCCAAGTTCTCCCCGGATCTCGGTGACGATCATGCGTTGCAGCTCGGCGCCTGGGCAGCACGCGGTCGCCAGCATCAGGAAGTGCACGATCATCGTGATGAAAACCCGGCCGCCAAGGTCAACGGTTTGGAGGGCGATGCCACGCTGTGGGGCCTGGAAGCGGTGTACAAATTTGACGCCCCCGGCGCTTACGGTGAGGGCGATCTGACGCTGGCTGCGGAGTATCTATGGCAGCGCAAGGATCTGGCGGTGGCGTTTCACCAAGATAATCCAGCGGCTATCGGCCTCGGTCGCAAGTTCACGCAGGATGGCGCCTATCTGCACGCGGTCTATGGTTTTGCCCCCAACTGGCAGGCCGGCCTGCGTTACGACATTACCGGCATGACCAACAAGGTCGAGCGCCAGGGCGCGGCCGATGTCGGTTATGAAGCATCGGATCGCTGGACGCTGGCGGTGACGCGTAGGTTGACGGAGTTCTCGCTGCTGCGCTTGCAGGCTTCCAGCGCCAATTTGTATGAGGATGGCGACAAGAATCGCGTCAACCAGTTCTTCCTGCAATATCAACACAGCCTGGGCGCGCACGGCGCGCACAAGTTCTGAGCGAGGCCGCCATGCGTATTCTGATTGCAGTGGTGTTCAGCCTGGCGGCCCAGGCCGCCTGGGCCGCTTCGGCCTTAAACGTGGTGGCCACCACCGCCAGCATGGGCATGCTGGCGCGGGAAGTCGGCGGCGCGGCGATGCAGGTCACGGTGCTGGCCGCGCCGGACCGCGATCCGCACATGTTGCAGGCCAAGCCCTCGATGATGCGGGCGCTGCGCGACGCCGATCTGGTGGTCGCGGTTGGGGCGGAGCTGGAAATGGGCTGGCTGCCGGCGGCGATCAACGGTGCGGCCAACCCGCGCTTGCTGCCGGGGCGTGACGGCTACTTCGAGGCGGCGGCGCAAGTGTCATTGCTGGACTCAGGCCAGGCCGCCGACCGAGCGCATGGCGACGTGCATCCGACCGGCAATCCGCATGTCAATCTCGACCCGGTTCGGATGGCGGCCATTGCACGCGCATTGGCCGAGCGCATGGCCAAGCTGGAACCGGCGCAGGCTGCCACCTTCCGCGCCGGTGCGCAGCGCTTCGCTGCGGCCGCTGAGCAACGGGTGCCGGGTTGGCAGGCGCAGGCGGCCGGCAGTCCGGGCGGTGTGTTGTTCCACAAGGACGGCAACTATCTGTTCGCGCTGCTTGGCTTGCCGATACTTGGTTATGTCGAACCGGTGCCGGGCGTGCCGCCCAGCGCCAGCCATCTGAACAACCTGACCGCCAAGTTGAAGGGTCAGCGTGGCGTCATCCTGCATCACGCCTATCAACCGGCGCAGGGGCCGCAACTGCTGGCATCCAGACTCGGTTGGAAGACGGCTGTGGTGCCGCTGGAGCCGGCCAAAGACGCCGATGCGGCGGCTTACTTTCAGTTGATCGATACCTGGGTCGCCGCTTTGGTCGCTGCCAAGGGATGACAGTGTCGCCCCTGCTGACGCTGGATCATCTGGTCGCCGGCTACGAGCAGCCGCTCACCGCGCCGTGCAGCTTAAGGCTGCATCGCGGCGAGGTGGTCGGCTTGCACGGGCCGAATGGCGTCGGCAAATCGACGTTGCTGAATGCTCTGGCCGGTGGCGCGCGGATTCATGCCGGCAACCTGGAACGGGCACCCGATTTACGTTTGCGCCACCTGCCGCAGCGCCCGTTGCGGCCGGCGGAAGCGCCATTATCGGGGCATGATCTGCTGCGCTGCATGGCGGCGGAAAGCGTGCAACCGCCGCCGCGTCTGGCCGCCAAGCTGAATACGCGCATCGACCGTCTTTCCGGCGGCGAATATCAATTGCTCTGCCTGTGGACCTGTCTCGGCGGCGACGCCGACCTGGTGCTGCTGGATGAACCCACCAACAATCTGGACCGCGAACACACCGATTTGGCGGCGGAAGAAATCGCCGCCGAACGCGAAAGCCGCGCCACCATCGTGGTCAGCCATGACGCCGATTTCCTGCAACAGGTCTGCACCCGCATCATTTATGTCGTGTCGCGAGGCGCCGAACCTTGACCCTTGATCCCCCTTTGGACACCCTGTTCCTGATCCCCTTCCTCACCGGGCTGCCGCTGGTGATGCTGCTGCCGCTGCTCGGCACCCTGCTGCGTTTGCGCGAGGAATGGTTGGCGACGCTCGGCCTGGCGCATCTGGCCGGCGCCAGTGGCCTTGCTGGCATGGCGGTCGGCTTGCCGGTGATACAGGGCGCACCGCTGGGCGCACTGTTGGGCGCGGCGATCAAATCGCGCGCTGGAGGCGGCAACAGCGTTTACGCGGTGATGATATTGCTGGGCTGGACGCTGACCTTGCTGATCGCCGCCAATACCGCGCTGGGCGATGCGCTGGCGCATGCAGTGGTGGACGGCCAACTCTACTTCGCCGGCAGCCGCGAACTGATCGCCGCCGTCCTGGTCGGTGCGCTTGGGCTGGCCGCCTTGCCCTGGCTGACGCCGCGGCTGATTCGCGCGCATCTGTTCCCGCAACATGAAATCGCCAATCGGCTGCCGGCCTGGCGCTGGCATTTCGGCTTTGATCTGCTGGTGGCGCTGGCGATCGCCGTCGGCACCGCGACGCTGGGTTTGATGGCCACCTTCGCGTTGGTCTTCCTGCCGGCCTGGATCGCGTTCCGCCGTGCGCCAAACTGGCGGCGTGGCAATTGGCTCAGCGCCGGCATCGGTGTGGTGAGCTATCTGCTGGCGTTCGCCGTCGCGCTCTGGCTGGACCAACCGTTTGGTCCGGTGCTGGTCGCGGTATTGGCGATCAGCTTCAGCATCAGTCTGATGTTGCGCCGATAATCGGCGAACTTCCTGGCTTCAAGCAGCCTCCATCGCAAACATTTTTCTTGAGGTAATGCACGTGTTCCGACCCCGCGCCATGCTGGCGACCCTGCTTTTGGCCGCAACGCCGCTGCTGTTCGCGCCGACCGGCTTCGCCGTCGACTACAAGCTGGGCGATCGCCTGCCCGCCAAAGCGGCGAAATCCACGTTCCAGACGACGAGTTGGGATGACCTGTTGCCGAAGGATTGGGATCCGCTGGCGGCGTTGAAGGGTGTCGACATCGCGAAACTGAAGGATGGCGATCCGCGCGCCGACGAAGCGCTGGCCAAACTCAAACTGGCTTGGGACGCGGCGCCGGCGAATGACTCGATGAATCGCAAGCCGATTCGCATCGCCGGCTTTCTGGTGCCGCTGGAATGGGGTGACAAGAACCTGAAGGAATTTCTGCTGGTGCCTTATTTCGGCGCTTGCATCCACACGCCACCGCCGCCGGCCAACCAGATCATCCACGTCATCGCCAACCCGCCGGCGAAAGGCATGCAGGCGATGGAAGCGGTGTGGGTGGAAGGCGTCATCGAAATCGGGCTGGCCGATACCGACATGGGGCGTTCCAGCTACCGCATGCAGGCGCGCAAGGTGACGCGCTACAAGCCGTAATCGTGGCGCTGTTTCACCTGTGCCGACGCTGCCGAAGAACCCGGAAGACCCAGGCGTAGATCGTCAGATTGACCAGAATCACCAGCGTGCCGAGGACTTGTTGCACGCCCAGGGTCAGGTTTTCCGGATACAGAATCGGCAACAGGTAGTGTTCGACAAAGCCGCCGCTGTAAGCATCCTGGCCGGCTTCCAGACGCAACTGGTTTTCCAGCGGCGTCAGCGGACAGATGCCGCCGCTGAACTCGATATAAACGCCCCAGGCGACCGCTGGCAGATGCAGCCAGATCAAGCCCGGCCAACGCAACAGCAACAGCCCGCCGGCGACGACAAAAACGACGAATAGCAGATGCGCGACCACGACCAGATCGGCCGCGATCATCATGCACCATTGTCTGTCCGGCTATTTCGCCAATGCCGCCAGGCCAGCACCAGCAACATCACGGCGACCAGCGGCAGCACCAGGCTCATTGTCGTGCTGTAAGCGTTCAACGCGGCATGGCCGGTGGATTGCAGGATCAGATACATGGTGTACGCGACATACAGGGCGAGGAACAAGACGCCTTCGCCGCGCGTAATCAGCGCGCCGTTGAAGAACACCGGCAGGCAGATCAGCGCCACCGCCACCATCACCGGCAGGTCGAACGCCAGCATGGCCGGCGCCACGATCAGGTCGCCGGGGGCGACGCTGGCGGAGAGACCGAGTACCGAAAGAATGTTGAAGATGTTGCTGCCGACCACGTTGCCGACCGCGATGTCACGTTCGCCGCGAATCGCGGCCATGATCGAAGTGGCCACTTCCGGCAGCGAGGTGCCGATCGCGACGATGGTCAGGCCGATGATCAGTTCGCTGACGCCGAGGTATTTGGCGAACGCCACCGCTGCTTCCACCAGCCAGTTGGCACCCAATACCAGCAAGCCGAGTCCGACCAGCAGCATCAGGACCTGGACGCCCCAATGCGCATCCCAGCCGGTCGGTGTGGCTTCGAAGGCATCGTCATATTCGGCCTTGATCGCCGCCGTCTCGCGCCGGCTCTGACGAATGATGAAGACGGTGTAGGTCACGATCAGACCGGCCAGCAAGAAACCTTCCCAACGACTGATGCCGCCGTCGGCGGCCAGCGCCCAGAGCAGCAACGACGCGCCGATCATGATCGGCACTTCCTGGCGGATGATCTGCTGATGCACCACCAAAGGCACGATCAGCGCGGAAATGCCGAGGATGAACAAGATGTTGAACAGATTGCTGCCGACCACATTGCCCAAAGCGATATCAACCTGGCCGGCCCAGGCGGATTGAACCGATACCGCGAGTTCCGGCGCGCTGGTGCCGAAGGCGACGATGGTGAGGCCGACTACCAACGGCGAGATGCCGAATGAAAGCGCCAGTTTCGACGCGCCACGCACCAGCAATTCAGCCCCGACAACCAGGGCGACGAGTCCTAAAACAAACCACAACATTGAAAATCTCCATTAAAAAAGGCTTGAAGAAGTAGGCAATAATTTTGTTTTGGTCACCCCACCCCGGAAGGAGGTAATCCGGGGCGGGGTGACTGATTTAATCAGTGGTTACCTAACGGGTTTCCTCGGTCGCCGCATCATCCAGATGCGCCGCCCATTCGCGCCACACCGCCCAGGCCACCGCCAGAATGATGGGGCCGATGAACAGGCCGACCAGACCGAAGGCGAGCAGGCCGCCGAGGACGCCGAACAGCACCAGCAGAAAGGGAATTGCGCCGACGCTGCTGATGAACAGCGGCCGCAGCACGTTGTCGATCTGGCTGACCACCGCCGCACCCCAGATCCAGACGCCAATCGCGGCGGAGGTTTCGCCTTGCAGCATCAACCAGGCGCCGGCACCACCCCAAACCAGTGGCGTGCCAAACGGAATCAGCGCGAACAGCGCGGTCAGTACGCCCAGCGTCACCGGTGACGCCATGCCGGCGATCCAGTAGCCGAGGCCGGCGAGTGTGCCCTGTACCAGCGCGGTGAGCAGAATACCGTACACCACGGCGCGGGTGGTGGCGCCGGCGGCAGCCAGGTAGCCATGCGAGCCGAGCCCAATGAATCGGGCCATGACATGACGCAGTTCACGCACGATGCGGGCACCGTCACGGTAGAAGAAGAACAGGATCACCAGCACCAATACCAGCTTGACCAGATTCCGTCCGATGCCGCCGGCCAGATGCGCTGCGTCGCTGGCATGTGCAGCGAACCAGGCCTTGACCGCGCTGATCACCCCTTCCGGATCGGCCAGCAGCGTGGCGCGTTGCTGCGTCAACCAGTCGCCCAGCCAGGGCAGATTGAGCAGTAATGGCGGCACCTCGGGTGGTGCGGCAACGAATGCCAGCAAGGCGTGATACACCCCGCCCAATTCCTGCTGCGCCACCCAGGCCAGCCAGAGCAAGGGGCCGAACAGGGTGAGCCCGGCGATGCCGGTGGACAGGCTGGCGGCAAGCGTGTCGCGACCTTGGCAGCGGACGCGGATCGCCTCGGCCAGCGGCCAGGAGGCATAGGCCAGCACGCCCGCCCAGGCCAGCGGCGCGAAGAACGGCGCCAGCACCAGAAACGCCAGCAGCGCGAGTCCGCTCAACGCAAGCCAGGGCGTCAGCCGGCGGCTGAAAGGCGAGGCTGCGGTCATCAACGTTTCACAACAGCAAGAAGGTGGCGGCTTGACGGCACGATGAGATCGTTTGCAAAGCGTGGAAAAGCTGGATTTTCCCTCGTGTCGGCAGGGGCGGGAAATCTAATTGTGTTTGCCGCCAATGGTGCTTGTCAGGTGTTTGTCAGCCCTCACGGGTAACGGTCGGGTTGCACTGAAGCCGGTTCGGCTGGCGTCTGGATTGCCGCGTTGTCTTCGAGCGCCTGGTTGGTGGCGGATTGCTTCATTGCCACGCTGCCCAGCATGAAGGACATGATCAGCAGAACCAGACCGACCAGCGCGACGGCGATTCGAAAGCCAAGAATGCGCAGGTTGGGGTCAGAGCCGGATGAAGTTTCAGATTCGGGTTCTTGCATGTCGATCTCCAGAGTCAGGATTGCTTGAGTGCTTCGGTTAACTGCAAACCGGCCAGTTGGCGGATTGAACGCACCAGGAAATACAGCACGCCCAACATGATCAGCATCGACGGCAGTGCGATCATCGGGTAGCTGAGCAGCGTCAGTTGACCGAGCTCCTCGTTGAACGCGGTGGTGCCGGAAGGACTGGTGACAATCCAGGTGGCCAGCAGAAAGTTCATCACGGCGGAGAAGAAAAACGAGCCACTGATCATCAGGGTCGCGCTTTTCAGGCGACCTTCAAACTGGTCATGGGTATTCCGCTGAACCAGGTTTTCCTGGATGCGCTCGACATTCATGATCGCCGGGCTGAACAGCAGCAGTCGCACCAGCGGCTGTCGGGTATAGGCGGAAATAGCCACCGCCAGACCGATCAGACCGGGAATCGCGGCTTCCTTCACCGCCAGCCAGTGGGTATCGAGTTGTAACAAACCGATGCCGCCGGTGAGCAGGATGCTGACCAGGCCGAGCCCGGCGAACAGATTGAGTTTGCGTTGCAAGAAATAATCACGCACGCCCCAGCCGAGTGGAAACGCCAGCGCCAGCAACAATGCATAGATCGCGCCCAGGTTTTCCGGGCCGCTCAGTTTCATCAGAATCAGCGATGGAATGATCAGGGTGATCAGCAGTTCGACCAGGGTGTTGTGTTTGGCGGCAGCGGTCATGGTGTGTTGTGCGGTGACGATGTGGTGAACGATGTGGTGAACGATGTGAAGGGTTGATCAGCGAACGGTAGGGTGGTTTTCGCCGATCCAGCGTGTGATGCCGTCACGTACGTTGTAAATCTTGGTGAAGCCCTGCTTAGCCAGTTGGTACCCCAAGGCATTGGTTCGGTTCCCGGTGCGGCAGATCAGGATAACCGGTTCATTCTTGTCCACCTCGGCGACGAAGTTGCGCAAGAACTCCGGATTCTCGCGTCCGCTGGCATCAACGAAAGTCAACTTGCGGCTGCCTTCGACCACGCCGGTTTGCCGCCATTCGTCTGGCCGGCGCACGTCATACAGCGGCGTGCCCTGTTGCAGCAGGGTTTTCAACTGCGTGTTGTCGATGTTGGTATAGGGCGGTTCCGAGCAGCCGGCGAGCAACAGAGAAGCTAGTGCGATCAGGGCAAATAACGGTTTCATCATGGCGAGGCTTCTACAGTTTCATCAGGGTGGCATTTTACGAAGTCGAGCGAAGAAGAAAAATTCGAATTAAAGAGGTGATAATTTCGAGTTACTCGATTTCACGCAGTGGCCGACATGTTGAATTTCAAACATTTGCATTACTTCTATACCGTCGCCAAGACCGGCGCGGTGAATCGCGCGGCGGAAAAGCTGCATCTGGCGCCGCAGACCCTGTCCGGCCAGTTGGGCCAGTTCGAGGACCGGCTCGGGGTTGAACTCTTTCGCCGCACCGGCCGCCGTCTGGAACTCACCGATACCGGTAGGCAGGTGTTGTCTTATGCCGAGGAAATTTTTCAGGTCAGCGCCGAACTCGAACAGAGCCTGCGCAACAGTCGCGAAGACCGGACTTTTCCGTTTCGTGTCGGCATTGCCGACGTGGTGCCCAAATCGATCGCCTATCAGCTGCTGGCGCCGGCGTTGACGTTGGCTGATCCGGTTCGTCTGGTGTGCCGGGAAGACCGGCTCGACCACCTGCTGGGTGAACTGGCGATCCACCGCCTGGACATGGTGCTGGCCGACCGGCCAATGCCGCCGGGCATGGATGTCAGAGGCTATAGCCATCCACTCGGCGAATGCAGCGTCGCCTTTTTCGCTGCGCCGGCGTTGGCGGCGCGCCTGACCGGCGATTTCCCGGCCTGTCTGGATGCTGCGCCGTTGCTGCTGCCGGGCGAGGACAGCGCGTTGCGAGCGCCGTTGCTGCGCTGGCTGGAGCGAAAAAACCTGCATCCGCGCATTGTCGGGGAATTCGATGACAGCGCGCTGAAGAAAGCCTTCGGCAAGGCCGGCGCCGGGGTGTTTCCGGCTGCGGTAGCCACCGGCAACGAGGTGGAAAGCCAGTATGGCGTCATCCGGCTGGGCGAAACGCGTGATCTGCGCGAGCGCTTCTTTGCCATTTCAGTCGAACGGAAAGTCACGCATCCAGCGGTGCTGGCCATCCTGCAAGCGTCGAATCTGGCTTTGTTGACTTGATCCAAACCAAAGCAAACCAAACCAAACCAAAGCAAACCCGATCAGAACAATTCGATCTTCTTGCCGACGATTTTTTTCGGGATGCCCAGCGAGTTTTCGTATTCCAATTCCGCCTTGGCGACTTGCGCAGCATCCGGCTGCGTCGTCGGCAGGCGGCGGCAGAAGGCTTCGCCGGTATTCGGCACAAAAATGATTTTGCGTGACCAGGGGCCGCTGAAATCGGAGGCGAGCAGCGGAATCCCCTCGCGTTCCAGCCATTCCTGAGCGAACTCCGCGTTGCGTTCACCGATTGCCATCCGGATCGAACTGACGATGGTGCCGCCGCCAAAGGCTTTCGCCACCAGGCGGTTCTTGTGCGCGCCCTTGTTGATCAGTCCGTTGACCAGCACTTCCATCGAATAGTCGCCATTCAGAATGACGTCCTGATCGTTGGTGTTGACGTTGCTGCCCTTGGGCAGCAGAAAATGGTTCATGCCGCCGATCATCAATTTCGGGTCGAACAGGCAGACCGAAACGCAGGAGCCGAGCAGCGTCGCCAATGGCCGGCTGGCTTCGATTGCCCAGCCGCCCGGATTCAGGTTGAGAGCGATGCGCTCGAGCTCTTTGCTGCTAAGGTTGGTTGGAAGAGGCAAGGTAAAGAGGCAAGGTAAAGAGGCAAGGTAAAGAGGCAAGGCAAGAATGACGACGGACTGAGCCCGATGTATGCAAAGCTGAGCTTACAATTCTACCGCTGCATCTCATAACCGCAGGATGATCTACTAATGGATAAACACGAGATTTTCAAATCCATTGCCGCCGACGCAACACAAGGCGAACTGGCGTTTCCGACCAGCGCGCAGGTTGCGATGAAAGTGGTGCAAGCGCTCGATAACCCGGACTGCCACATCGAAGCGGCAGCGAAACTGGTGCAGGTGGAGCCGTTGCTTGCGACGCGCGTGGTGGCGATGGCCAACGCTGCTGCGTTCAATCGTTCCGGTCGCGAGATCACCGATGTCCGAAGCGCGGTCATGCGGCTGGGTTTTCGCAGCGTGCGATCCCTTGCGATGGCGCTGGTGACGCGGCAAATGGCCGGCAAGCAGACCGCCCAAGCACATCAGGCACTCGCCGCCCAGTTGTGGGAACACACTGCGCATGTCACATCGCTGGCGCATGTCATCGCGCGTCGATTTACCCATGTCGATAGTGAGACCGCGCTGTTTGCCGGCATCGTGCATGAGGTCGGCGGCTTTTACATGTTGTCACGCGCAGATGATTTTCCCGGCCTGCTGGAAGGTGATTTCCATGAGTGGATCGAAACCGGCGAAGCCGATGTCGGTCGCGCCGTGCTCAAGGTTTTGGGTGTGCCCGAGATCGTGGTTGAAGCGGTCGAGAGTTACTGGAATGGCTTCCTGGCGATACCGCCGGTTTCACTTGGCGATACGTTGTTGATCGCGGAAGAACTGGCGCCGATTGCTTCGCCGCTGCACAAGCTGGGCGGCGATGAAGAAGGCGAGGGCATGACGGCGCGGATGGATATCACCCTTGGCCAGGATGTGCTGTCCAGCATCCTGGAAGAATCCGCGGCAGAAGTTGCCTCGTTGACCGCGGCGTTGAAGTTCTGAGTTGCGGCGCCGACAGCCGCCTCGCTAACTTTCATGATGTGGGTCGTCACCCCAAATCATGAAACCGTTCGCCCTGAGCTGTGAGCTTGTCGAACGGGACTGTGTGTTTCACGTTGGATCGGCTATTTGCAATCTGAGGTTGGAAATCTGAACTTTTTGCGTTGACGCACGGAAACGGCAAAACATCGCCTTGGTTGGAAGTGAGCCAAGGCGGTGGTACTTCTACGTCGGCCGGATGGCCGCAATGTGCTCGGCAACCGCCGCTCATTTTCCTGGCCGGATGGTCTGAATCCGACCCTCAACGGCCGTTCGACTTTGCCGCCAAATTGCCAGCTTCCGCCTCAAAGCTGACCTACGACTGCTGCAATCATCTGGGGCAGCTCTGTAGGCGAGCTGCCGCTGCAAGTCGACCGTAGACGCAGGTTTTCTAAAATAATCATAATGATTACAATGAACACACTAGCCATCAACTATCAGGATATGTCCATGAAGACCGTGACCGCCCGTGAAGCGAAGACCCACTTTGGTGAGTTGCTCGACACCATGAAGCGCGAGCCGGTGATCGTGACCAAGAACAACCGTCCGGTAGGCATCATGATCTCCATCGAGGATGCAGCGGATACACTCATCCCGGAGATGTTTATGGATAAAGAGCCCGGCTATGACGCGTGGTTCCAAGCCAAGGTAGGCGGCGCACTTGAAGCCTCCAAAAGCGGAAACAGCTTATCCTCTCGCCATGACGACGTGATGGCGCGGGTATGGGAGCGGCTCCAGTCCAGGACAAAGCCAGTGTCGGCATAACGCCGTCCCTATGTTCAAAATCAACTGGACGGAAGAAGCCGAGCAAGACCTCGAAAACATCCTGCTGTATTACCTCGAACAGGCCGGCCTGCGCGTCGCGGAAGCGGTTTACAACCGGATCAGGGACCAAGTCGGTCAGCTCGACACGTTTCCGGAAAGCCCCCGGGTCGGACGTTGACCATAGATTCATCTCTGGTAAGCCGCGTGAATACGGGCGAGTGGCCGGTTTTTCCATGCCCCCATCGGGTGAGGTAGCAAAGCGGTAGGAGGCACCGCTTGCGGGCCGATCCCACCACGTTCGCGCCGCAAACGGACGCTCCTACAACGCGGTCAACTGCGGGATTTAGGTTAAATCTTTACTGGTCATCCCCGAGTTCCCGATCGCTGGCATCGGCCGCCGCCCGTCCGAGGGCGTGCGACGCCAGCGGCAACGCGGCGAACAGGATCATCACCAACACCAGCAAACGCCAGGTCCAGGCCCAATCCCACGCCAGCAAGCCGGTGCCCAGCGCGAACAGGGTCAAGCTGAGGGTGGCGGCCTTGGTCGCGGCATGCTGTCGGGACAAGGCATCCGGCAGGCGAAACACGCCCAGCGCGGCGATCAGCAGGATCAACAGCGCCAGGCCGCAAACGAGCCAGCCGAGGATCGCGCTCATTCTGACCCGCCTCCGGCACGCAGTTGGATCAGCCGCGCCCAGGCCAACGTGGCGACGAAACCGACCACCGCAAGACCGATGGCGACATCAAGAAACACCGTGCGTTGGCTGAGCAGCGCCGCTGTCAGGCTGAGCACGATGGCGACGGCGAACAGCAAGTCGAGACCGATGACCCGGTCGGCGAGGGTCGGGCCGACCAGCAGCCGGTGCAAACCCGGCACGGTGACCAGGCCGGCAGCAACAATGAACAGCATGAACAGCAGTGTCATGATGCAGCTCCCGACAAGACCCGCAGCGGCCGCACGAAGTCGCGTTGGATGGCGGCCAGCGTGGACTCGGTCTGGCTTGCGTCGAGCAGATGCAGGCGTATTTCGTGTCGCTCCGTGTCGATTTCCAGGCTGGTGGTGCCCGGTGTCAGGGTCGCCAGCACTCCAAGCAGGCTGGCGGCGCCCGGTCCGAGGTCGCCATAGTCCAGGCAGGCGAAGCCCGGCTGCACCTGGCCGCGCGGCGCCAGAATCACCCGCGCCGTAGCCCAGCCGGAGAGGGCCAGTTCTTTCAAAAAGTTGGCCAGCAACCGCCGCAAGGCCTGAGGTCGTGTCATGTTTTGTGTCACAGCGTGCCTCCCGGATTCCAGAAACCGGCGGTGGCGACTTGCGCCAAGTGGATGAACGGTTCCGGATACAGTCCCATGACCAGGATCAGGCCGGTCAACAACAGCACCGCCGCATAAGCTGGCAGCGGAATCGCCCCTGCGCTCGCAGTCGGCTCGGGGTGCGCCTTCCAGAAACCTTCAAGCCAGATCTTGCTCATCGAATACAGGGTCAGCAGGCCGACCACCAGCGCGCCGCCGCCCCAGACATAACGTTCCTGTTCGAACGCCTCGCGCAGCAGCATGAACTTGCCCCAGAAACCGGTGCTGGGCGGCACGCCAACCAGCGAAAAGGCGCTGATCAGGAACAGCACGGCGAGCAGCGGGCGCGCCGCATACAGGCCGCCGATGCGGCGCAGGTCGTAATGGCCGGCGCTGGCGAACATCAGCCCGGCGATCAGAAACAGGTTGGCTTTGACCAGGATGTTGTGGACGGTGAAGTAGGCGGTTCCGGCCGCTGCGGCCGGGCTGGCCAGGGCGATGCCGAGCAGCAGGTAGCCGACTTGGCTGACGATGTGCAGCGCCAGGATGCGGCGCACGTCCCAATGGTAGGCGGCGCCCAGCACCCCGACGACCATGGTGAGCAGGGCCAGCCAGCCAAGCGCTTCCAGCCAGAGGTCGGGCGCGGCGAAGACCTGGCCGGTCAGGCGCAGCAACACATAGGCTGCGACCTTGGTCAGCAGCCCGCCGACCAGGGCGAGGACCGCTGGCGGCAGCACCGGGTAGCTGGCCGGTAACCAGGCGAACAACGGTAGCGCCCCGGCTTTCAACAACAGCGCCAGCAGCAGCAGACCGAGATAAGGCCGCAGGTCGGCGGCGACTTCCGGCCATTGTCCGGCCACTTGCAAGGCAGCGAAATTGAGCTGGCCGCTGGCGGCATAGATCAGCGCCACCGCCACCAACAGGAGCAGGGTGCCGACCAGATTCAGCGCCAGATATTTGAAGGCGGCTTCGTTGCCGCGCGAAGATCCACGACACACCAGCAAGCCCAGCGTGGTGATCAGCATCAGTTCGAACCAGACATACAGGTTGAACAGGTCGGCGGCCAGGAACACGGCGGCGACCGACGCCAGCAGGCCCAGCATCAGCGGTGTGGCGGTGGCGTCCTGGGCGGCGTTTTCCGAATCGTCCTGGCCGAGTGAATAGAGCAACACCGCCAGCCCGAGCAGGGCGCTGACCAGGACCATGGCCGCGCTCAGCGTGTCGGCGACCAGTTCGATGCCGTAAGGCTGTGGCCAGTTGCCCAGCATCAGAGAGCGTTGACCGCCTTCGGGTAGCGCTGACAACAGCATTACGGCGGCGATAACTTGCGCCAGTGCGGCGGCGACGCCCAGCGCGGGTCGGCCGCGCCCGCGCGCAGGCAGAAGTGCCGCGAGCAGCGCGGCAGCGAGGGGAATCAGGATCGGCAGCAAGAGCAGCATCACGGTTCCAGCAGCGGCGGTTTGATTGGATCGGTCGCGTCCGGCTCGCTGGCGCGCAAGACGTCGGCGTCCTGGCGGGCATCCTGACGCGCCAGATTGGCGATCAACACTAGCGCGAAACAGAGCAGCGCAAAGCCGATGACGATGGCGGTCAGCGCCAGCGCCTGCGGCAGCGGATTGGCGGCGGCGGACGGCAACATTTCAGCGCCGGCAGCGATGATCGGCGGCAGGATGGGGGTCAAACCCAAACCC
>Ga0105047_10006494_pt1 | contig 19839 bp, 24 predicted proteins | sample MAT04_FD_78384 | JGI IMG/M metagenome (GOLD analysis project Ga0105047, IMG submission 78384) | Freshwater microbial communities from Lake Fryxell liftoff mats and glacier meltwater in Antarctica - MAT-04 (megahit assembly) | ecosystem: Environmental > Aquatic > Freshwater > Ice > Liftoff...
ATTATGTAATTATTGAATATGGAATTGAATCCTGCTACAACCAAACTTTGGAGCGAATAAACCGTGGCCATACTTTTGAGGAATCGGAAGCTGCCATCCGCAAAACTGCTTCCTATGGAATCCATACCGGAGCCCATTTGATTTTCGGGCTACAAGGCGAAACAGAAAAGGATATGCTGGCTGAGGCTGAAATAGTATCGAAACTCCCGCTTGACACCATAAAATTTCACCAGCTTCAGATTATAAAAGATACCAGGATGGCACAGGATTATCTGGAAGACCCAACGCAGTTCAAACTGTTTTCACTTGATGGCTATATTGATTTTATTGCACGTTTTACCGAAAGACTAAACCCGAATTTTGTTATTGAACGATTTACGGGTGAAGCTCCTCCCCGATTCCAGGCTGGTCCTGTGTGGGGCGGATTGCGTAGCGATGAAGTACAACTTTTAATTGAAAAGGAATTTGAAAAAAGAGATACCTGGCAGGGGAAGTTTTTTAGGATTTAGACATATTGGCTGTACGAGTGGTCATTCATTGGTCATTCGGTGGTTGAAGAGATAGTTTGGATGACAGTTTTGAGGTGCATGAGTGGTCATTCTATAGCTACAGACATTAATTTGTGAAACGCTGAAACAAGAAACTTTTTACCCGCATATCACTAATCGATACCCGATATTATGAATATTTTCAATTTTTACAGTCGGATCGGATTGAAGCAGTTTGCGCAAGCGGGAAATAAACACATCAAGACTGCGACTTGAGAAAAAATGATCATTGCCCCACACTTTATTAAGTATATCATCTCTTTTGAGAATGGTGCCTGCATTTGAACAAAAATACGCCAGTAGTTGAGTTTCCCGATGTGTAAGCGATTGTGAACTACTCTCATTTTTCAGAAATTGGCCTGTTTGCGAGAATGTAAAATTCCCGATCCTGAAGAGCAATTCTTTCTGCATCCGCGATGGATCAATGCTGCTGCGTTTCAGGAAGATTTCAATTTTCAGGATCAGTTCCTCTATACTAAAAGGCTTTGTAATATAATCATCAGCACCTAATTGCAATCCGTATATTTTATCATCGCGCGTTGATTTGGCCGAAAGAAAAAGAATAGGCACGGCTTCGTTCTTTTCGCGGATTTTACGCGCCAGGGTATAACCATCAATCTTTGGAAGCATAACATCCAGGATATAAAGGTCGTAATTCCCAATATTGATCTTCTCGTAAGCCGCAATACCATCATCACAGGAATCAACTGTGTATCCAGCCCGCTCCAGGTTATCGCGGGTTACGAACGAAAGTGTCAGATCGTCCTCGACATATAAAATCCGTGCATTTTTCATTTATCCGGTTGTTTTGCGGCTAACTCTATTACAAATGCTGACCCGGTCGCCTTTGAAGGGTCAAGACTTATTTTCCAGCGATGTGCATCGCAGATACTTTTCACATAGAAAAGGCCAAGTCCGAAACCTTTCACATCATGAACATTAGCGGTGGGAATACGGTAAAACTTCTGGAAAACTCTTTTCTGCATTGCTTTAGGAATTCCCGGTCCATTATCACTGATTGTAAGAAAAACCTTCTTAAGTTTCCGAATAGTTTGTATCCTGATTTCGGGAGAATCGCCGGTATATTTTACTGCATTATCAAGCAGATTATACAGAATATTTGTTAAATGGTTCCGATCAGCTGCTACAATAATGGCTTCAGCAGCAAGATCAACAGAAATCATCACCTTATCCCGATGATTTGCGAGGCAATTTTCGACAACTACTTTTATAATCTCGTGCAAATCGATTATTTCCATCCGAAGATGAATTCCGCTTTTTTCAATTCGCGCAATCTGCAAAACCTTATCTACCTGATCATTAAGCCTGTTCACTTCTTGTTTTATAACTGCTCCGTAGGTAAGTATACGGTTTGGCTCTTTAACTGACTCAGGATTGGAAATTACATCAGCAGCAATATTTATACTTGCAATTGGAGTTTTAAATTCGTGAGTCATGTTGTTTATAAAATCACGTTGCAATTCCGATAGTTTTTTCTGATTCAGAATTACAAAAATGGCATAAGCGAAGAAAATAACTGAAACTACCAATATACCCGCAAAGAAAAACCAAATAGTCATATCGCCCGCAATAGTATTGTTCAATAATGGGAAATTAACCCCGAAATAGTAGTTGTAACCGCTGTATTTCGGCAGGTTGACAGTTAAGGCATCTTCCTTCACTACTCCGTTGTGAAACAGGTAATTACCATATTCCATTACATCTGTTTCGCAGTTATAAATACTATACTCGAAATCAGTGAGTATATTGTATTTCTCAAACTCCAGTTTAAGATAATGCTCCAAAATATTGGCATCAATTTCGCTGTTTACATCCACCACAAAATAATTGGACGATAATTGCCTTACGGGATTAGGCGTGGAAGGCATGGTTTGATTAAATTCATATATTTTGGCGGCAACATTCCGAAGGCTGATTGTAACAGTTTGGGCAAATTGCTTCTCCTTGTTGCTCCATTCCTTTTTCATAAAATAAAGCTGAATGCCAATTATTCCGATAATGGCAATTGCACCCAACAAAACTACATACCTTATATGCCTGTACTTCATCAGTACTTGTATTATTGAAAGGATAAAAATAGTTTATTTTCCTGAGCGGGTCCGGAATTTACATTTCATTTACAAACTTTTACAAATCATTTGAATTGTTTTACAAATCCTTTAATCCGGTACTAAAAAATCAATTCATCTTTGCAAAAACAAAATCAAAACTTAATAGAAAATGAAAAATCTACTTATTCTCACATGCATTCTCATTCTTGGTTTCATCCAAGTAAATGCTCAAACCATGAGTCCGGTTGTTACAACTGAATCAAACACTGTTGTAAACCCAAATGCCCCAAAAGCGAAATATGATAAAACCACCAGCGATTTTGGCGAAATTGAACAAGGTATTCCCAAAGAAGCTGAATTCAAACTGACCAACGAAGGCAAAGAGCCATTGATTATTCAAACTGCCAAGGCTGGTTGTGGTTGCACTAACCTGAAATATTCGCAGGAACCGATTCTGCCTGGTAAATCAACCATTATTGCAGCAACTTACAATGCTGCTGCAATGGGACAGTTCAGCAAAAGTATTACGGTTACTACCAATGCAGCTCCAAACCCTGTGATGCTTATTATAAAGGGAAGCGTTGTTGCAAAAAAATAAAAGAGTCTCCTCAATTTCCTAAAAATAAAGCGGCTGAATGTTGAGTTCAGCCGCTTTATTTTATTTATCAGTACCTGTTTCTTCCTCCCCCGATGGAGGTTTTCGATGTGCATCCCTTAATGCTTTGGAAATAAGCCACTCAAGTTGCCCGTTGGTACTGCGAAATTCATCGGCAGCCCACCGTTCAATGGCAGCATACACATCCTCATCCAAACGAAGGGCAAAAACTTTTTTTTTAGCCATTACATTGTATATTTTTCGTTACCTTGCTGCATCATCTTCCCAATGGCTCGTTTCATTTCATCCGGTTTCCGGGTGCCAAACATAATCTGCCTGCCGTTGTTCTTAATCACCCTCATTCCCATATTGCCACTGATGTTGTAGGCAGTTTTTCGCCGTAAAAACCGCTTTCTCATACCCCAGCCACCAAATTCTTTTAATGGTCTGTATTTCTCCACTTCAACTGTGGCTATTTCCGAAATTGGAATATGTTTTAGTTTCCTTACAAATGGAGCAAACTTATACCGAATTCCATCCGTCCATATTTCGGTTATCAGTTTTCTGTTAAGGATAAAAAGGAATACTCCACTCATCACAGCCAGTGAAAAAATACTGCTCCACACTAATTCCTGATCACTGGTTTTGTCGCCGGAAGGGTTGCCCAGATAAAGCTGCTGATAAAAAGCAACGCCGAACCCTCCAATCATAACAATACCTGATGCGAGCATTTTCCATGGAACAACCGATTGCCGGAACGATTGTTCTTCACTATAAATAAGGCGTTCCATTAGTTGATTGTTAATAGATTGAACCCGCATTAATTACAGGCGACGCATCTTTATCCGAGCATAAAACTACAAGCAAATTGCTCACCATTACCGCTTTGCGCTCGTCGTCCAGCTCAACAATGTTACGTTCCGAAAGTTTCGTTAGCGCCATTTCGACCATACTTACTGCCCCTTCAACAATTTTTATACGGGCAGCGACTATGGCCGTAGCTTGCTGACGCTTAAGCATAGCTTGAGCAATTTCAGATGAATAGGCCAGATGAGCGATACGCGCTTCAATCACTTTTATGCCAGCAATGTGCAAACGCTCAGCCAGTTCTTTTTCCAATACATGATTTACCTCCTCACCGCCACCACGAAGCGTGATTTCAGTAAGCTCATCATCAAAATTATCATAGGCATAGTGTCCGGCAAGTTTACGCACTGCCGACTCGCTTTGTATTTCCACAAAACGAAGGTAATCATCAACCTGAAAAGCCGCTTTAAAAGTTTCCTCCACTTTCCAAACCAACACAATTCCGATCATAATCGGGTTGCCTAATTTGTCGTTCACTTTAAGCAATTCGCTGTTAAAATTACGAGCCCGCAGCGACACTTTCTTTTTAACAAAGAAAGGATTAAGCCAGTAGAATCCATTGCGCTTTAAAGTTCCTTTGTAGGCGCCAAAAAGCGTGAGAACGGATGACTCATTCGGATTAATGACAAGGAACCCAGCTGAAACAAAAGCAGCCAGAACCAGAAATAACGGCCCCAGGATTACCCCGAACAGCTGAGTGTTGAACATTGCCAGCAATGATACACCACCGGCAACTAAAGCAAGAATTACCAACAGGCCCATATAGCCCGATGAAGTTGAGTCAAATTTTTCTTTTTCCATTTTAATATGATATTATTTTGATATTGCAATAATAAATCTATTTTTAACATTTCCGACAAAAAGTGTAAAATTTTTTATTCCTGACAGGAACAGCTACTTTTGCATTTTTCCAAAAAAAAAACATGAGAAAAACATATAAACACATTTTTTTTGACCTTGATCACACGTTATGGGATTTCGAGCGAAATGCCGAGGAGACCAAACGCGAAATGTTCGAAAACTTTCAGCTAAAAGCAAAAGGCATTGAAAGTTATGAAAGTTTCAGGGAGAAGTACGTTGTAATAAACAAGGCATTATGGGCCATGTATCGCGAAGATTTAATTAAAAAGGAAGAACTGAACTTTCGGCGGTTTTATGATACTTTAATTTTATTTGGTATTAACGATCGAGTGTTAGGTGAGGTGATGGCCAGCGCATTTTTAAAAGGAATTACATCTAAAACTTATCTATTCCCATACACACGCGAGCTGCTTGATTATCTTTCAGCAAAGTACCCGTTGCATATAATTACCAACGGTTTCGAAGAAGTTCAATACGGAAAATTGAAAAATTCAGGTCTGGGTAAGTATTTTACAACTATTATCACAAGTGAAGCAGCCGGATCAAAAAAACCGGATCCGGAAATTTTTCGGTATGCTTTAAAAGAAGCTGGAGCAAAAGCAACCGAAAGTCTTATGATAGGAGATGATCTTGAAATTGATATAGCCGGAGCAAAACATATGGGTATTGACCAGCTATTTGTAAATCATGATAGTAAAAAACATAATGAAACTGTGACAATGGAAGTTTTTTCGCTCATCGAAATTATGGAATTGCTATAAAAAAGGCATAAAAAAAACCTGCTTAACAAAGCAGGTTCTTTTCTATTTCAAATTGAATTAATTCTTTTTAGGTACCGGAGCAACTTCAGCTTTTGCTTCACCTTTACTGCTGCAACATGCTTTAGTTGCGGCTGTACCGCTACATGACTTTGCGCAGCCTGATTTGGCTTCTGATCCTGCACATGCGGCTGAAGATTTCGCTTCAGTTTTTGAGCAACATGCTTTTGCAGGAGCTGATTCGTCCTTGCTTGAGCTAACTTTTTCGGTTTTTGCTTTTTCAGCTGTAGTAACTTTTTGAGCTGATACTGTTGAAACAGTGAAAGCAAAAATTAATGTGAAGAGCGAAATTACAAGAGCAACTTTTTTCATACGTATAGTTTATTTATTGGTTTCTGTTAATTAGAACGCAAAAGTATGGTCATTTGTTGGACAAACAAGAGAATAATTTGTTAAAAAGATGTTAATGATTTTAATTCTCTCTGGCACTCAACGTACCAATGACCGAAATACCACCTTTAACTTTCTGCTCCAGCTTAACATTAAGCTTTGTATTGAGAGGCAAAAAGAGATCAACCCGGCTTCCAAATTTTATAAATCCCAACTCCCTGCCCTGCTCAATTCGTTCGTCGGGTTTCGAATAGCAAACTATGCGCCGGGCTAATGCACCTGCAATCTGTCGTACCATGATGGGTCCATAAATCTGATGCTCAACTACAACTGTATTTCTTTCGTTTTCAGTTGATGATTTCGGATGCCAGGCCACCAGGAACGAACCCGGCCAGTAATTGGTATAAATAATCTTACCGGATACAGGATAACGGTTTACATGAACATTATTAGGCGACATAAATACGGAAACCTGCAAACGTTTGTCGTTAAAAAATTCATCGACCATAGCTTCTTCTATGGCTACAACAGTACCATCGGCAGGGCAAAGGATGATATCGCCCCCCTGCACCAGTTCACGCTCAGGCATGCGAAAAAACCTGACAACAACAACAAGAAGAAAGAGTAATCCTGCGTAAATCAGGTAATGGTAAAGTGTGATTACAGGAAAATAATAACTGATTGAAACAGCTAATGCCGCAATCAAAATCGTTACGGCTGCAATACTGTTATATCCCTCTTTGTGTATTTTCATTAAATGTGAGAGTGTTAATTACTGGCAAAACAGCGCCAAATATACGAATACAAACGGTGCCGACAGCAATACAGCATCAAAACGGTCGAGCAGTCCTCCATGACCAGGCAAAATATCGCCCGAATCCTTAATTCCAAGACTTCGCTTAAGCATGGATTCAACCAGATCGCCAAGAGTTCCGGTGATAATTAGTATCAAAGAAAGTAACATCCATTGCATTAAATCCAGTTGATGGAACACGAACGACAGACCCCATGCAGTGAGCAAAGCAAAAATGGCTCCTCCGGCACTTCCCTCCCAGGTTTTTCCTGGCGATAAACGTTCGAAAAGTTTATGTTTCCCCACGAGAGATCCCACAAAATAGGCTCCGGTATCGTTAAGCCATAAAATAAGCAGAAAACCTAAAACAATTCCATAGTGTTTGTATCCCGACATAACAACCGGATCAAAGAAATACATCATCAATCCGAAAGGCATCGCAATATAAATGACACCTGCTATACTCATTGCGATATTGGTAAATGGATTTGGCTTATTCCGCCAGAGTTCAAAAATGAACAGTATAAAAATGAAAGGTATTATCATGAATAATCCTTCGGAGGCAATAAGGCCCATAGCATTTGCCGTAAGAATACCATATATAAAACCACCTGCTATAAGTGTTGGCCATAGAGCAGGTTGCACTTTATCGCTTGAAACAATAACCACAAACTCATTCAGACTGAGGATTGTAACAATAAACATCAGGACAGAAAAAACATTCTGACCCAAAAGGACAGAACCTACCATAACAATAACGAAGAAAACTGCTGTGAGCGATCGTGTAGCTAAATTATTCACCTTCAAATTTTTGAATTAACTGTTTGGCTACCAGTACATTTTCATTTGGTACCAAAACTTCAATTTCACCAAAACCATATGTAGAATCCTGTTTATTCATAATTACACATTCAATATCATGATCTTCCATAATATTTCGAACCATCTCTGCTTCGTAGAGCTGATTGGATGTATAAACTATTTCCCAATTGTCCATCAGGATATGATATTAATCAGATTCTTCATCAGAAAGTGGTGTTTCAATCAGAATAAGAAAAAGTTCCTTTGGCCCATGAGCGCCCAAAACGAGAGTTTTTTCAATATCGGCGGTTCGGCTCGGGCCTGTAATTACCGATACCATGGATGGGAGCTTGCCTTTATACTTTTCGTGAATAGCGCTAAATGCATCTTTTAAGTCGTCAACCAGTTGGTTAACATACGCAATTACTACGTGAGTTTCGGGATATACATTCAGCCGCCGACTGTTTTTTGACGATACCATAATACTACCGAGACGGGCTATAACAAATTCGCACCCGGTTATCCCTACTTTAAGATTCTGTAGGCTTTCTTCGTCTGATTCAAATGGAACACCTGCCTGTGTAAGCATAAATTGAAACTCCGGTTCAGTACAGTAGATATTTTGCCAATCACACTCATTACTTAATGCAGCCACAGAACTTACAGCTTCAGCTTCATTTTCGCAATAAATGAAAACACCTCCGGCTTTGGTAAACTCCTGTGCAAAATTCACATCAGGAGTGTCATTCATCGGTTTATAAACAGGCGAATCAAAATCAACCTGAGGATAAGGATTGTCAGTTTTATAAATTAAAGCATGGCGTACTTTTTTAAGCACTTTTTCCCTCGATGTACTTTCTTCCATTGGAGACTATAGTATTTATCCTGACTAATTTATCTGACAGGGTAAATTTATATAATTTTCCTCGTCATACAACACTGCATAAAAAACTTATAATGCGGTATCAGGCTTGGCAGGCTTAACCACTTCTTCAGGTTTCCCGGCAGCAGCTTCGGTTAAGGGTTCTGTAACAGCTTCATGTGCTTTCTGTTCGTTGGTTTCTCCGGTCCTGTTTATCATAAGGTGATCATGATCGTCAAAAGGTCGTTTACCGAATATTTTCTCAAGGTCTTCGCGGAAAATAACTTCTTTCTGAAGGAGAATTTCAGCTAACTGATTCAGTTTTTCACGGTTGTCAGAAAGCAGTTTTTTAGCTTTATCATACGATTCCTCAACCATTTTGTGAATTTCCTGATCTATTACTTGAGCTGTTTGCTCGCTGAAAGGCTTCGAAAATGAGTATTCGTTTTGTCCTGACGAATCGTAATAACTTATATTCCCAATCTTTTTGTTCAGTCCGTAGAAAGCTACCATTGCATATGCTTGTTTTGTAACTTTTTCGAGATCATTGAGTGCTCCTGTTGAAATTTTGCCAAATACAATTTCCTCGGCAGCACGACCGCCAAGTGTGGCAATCATTTCGTCAATCATTTGTTCGTATGTAGTTATCTGCCTTTCATCGGGCAGGTACCAGGCAGCGCCCAGAGCTTTCCCACGGGGGACAATAGTAACTTTTACAAGCGGATGTGCATGTTCGAGCAACCAGCTTACAGCAGCATGGCCTGATTCGTGGTAGGCAATAACTTTCTTTTCGGATAATGAAATGATTTTATTCCTTTTCTCCAACCCGCCAACTATACGATCGATAGCATCGAGGAAATCCTGTTTATCAATCTGTTTTTTATCGCCACGGGCTGCAATAAGAGCAGCTTCGTTGCATACATTAGCAATATCAGCACCTGAAAAACCAGGGGTTTGCCTTGCAAGGAATTCTACATTGGTTGAATCATCTTTTTTAAGATTGCGCATGTGAACCTTAAAAATAGCTTTACGTTCCTCTAAATCTGGAAGTTCGATATATATCTGCCTATCGAAACGCCCGGCACGCATTAAAGCACGATCGAGAATATCGGCACGGTTAGTAGCGGCAAGAATAATGACACCTGCGTTGGTTTGAAATCCGTCCATTTCGGTAAGAAGCTGATTGAGTGTGTTTTCTCGCTCATCATTTCCACCTGTCATAGCGCTTTTACCACGGGCACGACCTACTGCATCAATTTCATCAATAAAGATGATGCTGGGAGCCTTTTCTTTAGCCTGTTTAAAAAGATCGCGTACACGTGATGCACCCACACCCACGAACATTTCAACAAAATCGGATCCTGAAAGAGAAAAGAAAGGAACTTTCGCTTCACCAGCTACTGCTTTAGCCAACAGCGTTTTACCCGTACCCGGAGGACCTACAAGCAGCGCGCCTTTAGGTATCTTCCCACCCAGGTCAGTATATTTCGATGGGTTTTTTAGAAATTCGACAATTTCCATTACTTCCACTTTAGCTTCTTCCAATCCGGCAACATCGTTAAAATTTAACGAAACCATAGTGTCTTTATCAAAAAGCTGTGCTTTCGATTTTCCGATATTGAAGATTTGTCCGCCACCACCGGCACCGCCTTTGGTCATCATTCGCATAATAAGGAACCACAAACCTACCAGAACAGCTATCGGCAGTATCCAACCCAGCAGATCGCCTCCCCAGTTTTTACGGGTTTCATTTTTAACATATACAGGTGCAGGGAGTTCTGCCTGAACTTCGCGTATATCTTTCTCAAAAGTTTCGACCGACCCTATCTGGTAAACATAATGTGGGGAGGCAGCTGCCAAAGAATTTGCAGGTTTCAGGTCTTTATATTTAGGAAGACTAAGTTTATCTTTCTTGATATAGATTTCAGCATGATCCTTATTAACAAGGATTAATTTTTCAATATGCTGACTTACAAGCATTTCCTTTAACTCACCCCATCCTAATTCCTTTGGTGCCGCACCCATGTTATTGAGGTAAAGACCGAAAAGAATTACACCTAAAATGCCATATATCCAATAAAAATTAAATTTAATGTTCGGCATTTTTGGCATTTTCGGTCCTCCCGAATCCTGGGGTTTATCCTTTTTGTTATTATTTATATCGTCGCTCATTATACGTTATTCTAAGATTAGTCTTTTTTAACAGTTCGTTTTACAGTCTTTTTCACTTTTGGCTTCACTACCGGCTTCACGGCTGATTTGGTTTCCGGAATAATATCTTTTACATCTTCGCGGGGAGCATCGGCCCATAACTTTTCGAGTTGATAAAAACTCCGGGCTTCGGTCTGAAATATATGTACGACAACATCAAAATAATCGAGTAATATCCATTCACAGTTTTCGAAACCTTCCTTATGAGCAGCAATTTCGCCAATAGCCTGTTTAACTTCGAACTGCACCGAATCCGCAATTGCATCAACCTGCGAACGTGATGCGGCATGGCAAATAACAAAATAATCAGTAATTGAATTCGGAATTCCGGAAAGATTAAGTTTCACGATATCTAACCCAAGTTTTTCCTGCATCCCTTTCACTATAATATCAGCAAGCATTCCCGAGGTTTCACTCTTTTTATGTTTCACCATTTATTTTGTATTATTATTTTTATCAATTTTTATTTTACTGATGGTACACATTGTCATGAATATTCGTCAATTCCGATCTGGGGCTGATTCGATAAAATTTACTTTATCAATTTTCCCGCAGTTTACCACCCTAATTCCCATCAGGTTGCAAAGATACAGATTAAAAGCAATTATTTTTTATCCTGACAGTGCGATTACAATATCAAACTTTAAACCTTTTATGGAAAGCACGACAATTTGTCACTAATTAGTTGAAGCTTTTCAACGCAATACAGGAGGAATTGTTTTAATTTTGTTTCATAAAAGAAGTTAACATTGAAATCAATCCCCATTGGAAAATAAAATCATAAGGCTTCCCGAAACCGAATCGACCAACAGTTATGCTATCCGAATGCTTTCGCAACAGCGGCCTGAAAACGGATCGGTAATTATTGCTGACCATCAGACTAAAGGCAAAGGTCAGGATTTCAACAGCTGGGAAAGTGAGAAAGGCATGAATTTGACATTCAGCCTTATTTTATATCCGGAATTTACAGCCGATCAGCAGTTTATTTTCAATAAGGCAATTTCACTTAGTATCTGCGATTTCCTGAAAGCTGAGTTGCCAGGCCATGCTATAACCATAAAATGGCCAAACGACATTTATATAAATGACAAAAAAGTTTGCGGAATCCTTATTCAGAACTCCGTAACAGGGAATAAACTGGATTATGTAGTGGTTGGGATCGGGCTAAATGTGAATCAAACCGCATTTATGAGCAATGCCCCAAATCCGGTTTCGTTACATATGATAACCGGCAAGGAATATAACCTTGAAGTAGTGTTGGCAAAACTCCTTAAATCAATTGTATTGCGGTATGAAAAACTTAATTCGAAAACAAATTATACTATTGAAACCGATTATCACAAAGCACTTTACAGGCTTTTGGAATGGCATGAATATGTGGTAAAAAAAACTAAAATAAAAGCCAGAATAACCGGCACCAGTGAATTCGGACAATTATTACTTGAAACTGAAACCGGTGAGGCTTTGGTTTGTGACTTGCAGGAAGTGAAATTTGTACTATAATAATCCGTCCGAAAAAGAATTGTGATATTCTTTATGGATGGATTGAATGATATTGCAGACTGTAAAATCACCATGAAGGATTATTCAGACTTTTTATTGGCAATTATTTCCATACCAATATTACCCTTATGAACCGAAATAGGTTCGATCAGCAGAGCCGGAACAAGCTTAGTCCCGTTATTAACGGTGTAAGCAGCATAAAATATTGTATTGCCCAGAGCCATATCCATTGCCATACGGGCAGCGCTAGAGGCAATATCCTCAATTGATTTATAAACAGTCATGGTCTGTACTCCTTTTACAATATTTTCCCGGGCTTCGGAATCAGCATCCTGGCCGGCAACAAACACCTTTCCTGCCAGGCCTTTTTCCTCAAGTGCTTTTATAGCGCCACGAGCCAGCAAGTCGTTACCGGCAATAATTGCGTCGACCTTACCTTTTCGCAATATATCCTTTGCCGCTTTATAACCTTCGTCGAAAGTCCAGGCACTAACCATTTTGTCGTACACTATTTTTATATCTCCCCTTTCGATATAAGGCTGCAAAATATTCATTTGCCCGAATTGAAGGTAGTATGAATTCTTATCGGTATAAGCTCCACCCAGGAGTGCAATATTGCCTTTTTGTAATCTGGTTCTTATATAATCGGCTTGCAGTTCACCAACCCTGACATTATCAAAGGAAACATAATAGTCCACATTGGCATTTTGAATAAGCCGGTCGTAGGAAATAATTCCGATTGAAGCTTTTCGGGCCAGGTCAACAATTTCGCCTGTTTTACCAAGCTCAACAGGCAAGATAACCAGAACATCTACTTTTCGTGCGATTAGCTTTTTAGTTTGTTCCAGCTGTAAAGCCGGATCGCCATTGGCTGAAAGGCAAATCACCTTGCCGCCTAATTTTTCAACACTTTCGATAAAGCAGGTGGTATCCTTTGCCCATCGTTCCACGCTATATTCGTCCATCAACAAACCGATGAGGGGTTCTTTGGGAGTTGGATTGCAGGTAAGCATAAGAAACGATCCGCCGAGGAGTACAACGATGAGAATGATTAACCTGGTTTTCATAGCGTGTAAGTATTTGGATTTATATAATACTGTGAATTCACGAAGTATCAGGAGATGCAATTTATTACTCGCAATTTGAAGATCTAAAGTTAAAGCATAAATGAGGAAAATCAAAATATAACTTGATTTATACTCGACTATTAAGACATATCATATTGATTACTATTACTTTAATCATTTTTTTTAGTGATAGTAATACAGTTTGAAAATCGAAAAATGAGACTTGAGTTTTTCAAATCACTTTTTCAAACTATTAAAGGATTATAACCGGGAAATTTAGTACCCGTATTGAAAATCAAAAATAGATGGTACGCTTTATCAATAGATAAAATTGATGTACAAAGATTTAGGATGAATTTTTCAATAAAAGCATAACCTGACCATGCCGATGTGACGACATTCAAATTTAGGCACATAACACACATATAATCAGCGTATTGATTTCAATTAGTCTATCAAGGATCACTAGGTTTATGATCATGTAAGTTGGAAATCGTAATTCTATACCATTAAAAAAGCAGGTTATAAAACCTGCTTCACGACCTTTAATGCGAATAGGTCAAATTATTTTTCCATTTCAAGTTTTAGCTTGTTTACTAAAACATCAATAAATTCTTTTAACGGATTTGCTGCCATTATAGCGATAAACTGACTCATATCGGAATTTATGAAAAGCTGAACTTCGCTCTGTTCCGATGCAGTTTCATGTATCACAGTTTCCAAAGTGAAGTTAAACGGCAGTTTACCTTCACCCATCATACTGATATGTGAGAACGGAACTTTTTCAGTAATCCGTAAACCAAGCGTTGCCAATCCTTTTACTTCGAATGAACAAGAATCACCTGTAGATTGCCAGTTTATTACCTTATCGGGTAATAAAACCGAGAAATGATCAAAATTTCCGATAAAATTGAAAATTTTCTCAGAGTTATTATTGATCATCACTTTTTCACTTTCGATCCGCTTGCTCATTTATCGAGCCCCCACCCTTTAGGATTTTCGCGCCATTGAATAAGCGACTGCATATCCGAATCTTTAATATAATTTTGTTCAAGTGCCTTTTTTACCAGAAAATCATAGCTGGTAAGAGTGTGTAATGTGCAGGACGCTGCTTTAAAACTTTCCTCGGCATCAATCAAACCATAAGTAAAAATGGCAACCATTCCTTTAACAATACAACCGGCATCGCGTAAAGCCTGAACTGCATTCAAACTGCTTTTACCCGTCGAAATGAGATCTTCAACCACAACAACCGACTGACCGCTTTCAACAACACCTTCAATCAAATTTGTTAAACCGTGGCTCTTTTTTTCGGAACGAACGTAGGCGAAAGGTAATCCAAGATCCTGGGCTACAAGTGCTCCAATAGCAATTGCCCCGGTAGCCACACCTACAATTACATCAACAGTTCCAAATTCCTCATTTATCAGTTTTACAAACTCCTGGCGGATGTATGTACGAATTTTAGGAAAGGATAAAGTACGGCGGTTATCGCAATAAATTGGTGATTTTATACCTGAAGCCCATGTAAACGGGTTAGAATTATCGAGCTTTATTGCTTTAATTTGCAAAAGCGATTCGGCTGTTATAAGCGCTGTTTCTTCAAATTTCTGTCTCATGATGCAAAGGTATATAGTTTTTTTGAATGAGCGGGCAGTAATCATCTATCAAGATATTAACATACTGCCAAAAAACAATAGCGAAATGTATGTCCACTTCACTGATAAAGCCTCACTGGATAAAGCATACAGGCAGTTTTCCAATACCGGGAACTGGACTCAACTGAACGTTGAAACTAAAGAAAATTTTGCAGAAACGTGTAAGATATTTAACAGCATGTTCACCCACATCGAGGCTGCTGGTGGCATAGTTACAAGTCCAAATAATGAATATCTTTTCATAAAACGACTTGGGATGTGGGATCTCCCTAAAGGCAAATTGCATAAGAAAGAATCATCTCAAACGGGTGCAATCCGCGAAGTAACAGAAGAAACTGGTCTTGGTGAATTATATATTACAAAAGTGCTGCCATCAACCTTTCATATTTACACTGACAGGAACGGAAAGAACGTGCTGAAAGAAACTTTTTGGTTCGAAATGACTTGTCCGCCACATCAAACATTGATTCCGCAAACGGAGGAAGACATTACCGAAGTACGATGGTTTTCGGCTGATGAACTGAATATTCCTTTACAGAATACGTACGCTTCGTTAAAATATTTGCTGGAGCAGTATCTAAAATAGCTCACATCACTTACGGGAGAATCCTAAATGCACTTTCAGCATTTCATCATTTTGTTTTTACCTTTGCACAAAACCATTGTATGAAAATTGCAGTTTTTCCCGGATCATTTGATCCCATTACCCGCGGACACGAATCGATTGTAAGACGCGCTTTGCCATTGTTCGATAAAATAATTGTTGCTATTGGTGTAAATGCTGATAAGAGTGGTTATTTCCCTATCGAAAAAAGGCTCGAATGGCTCAATGTGGCGTTCAGCGATTTGCCTCAGGTTAGTGTTGAAAGTTACAATGGGTTAACTGTTGATTTTTGTAAAAATGTGAATGCAGAATATATTATCAGAGGGCTGAGAACTTCGGCTGATTTTGAATTTGAGCGCAGTGTAGCTCAAGTTAACCTAAAACTTGTGCCGGAAATAGAAACTGTTTTTTTGCTCACAATTCCTGAATATGTGATGGTTACATCTTCTATTGTCCGCGAGGTACACAATCATGGCGGCAATATCGATCAATTTATCCCTGAAAGCATCACAATTTAATCTTCATTTTTAACCACTTCCGGAATTTCTTTTGTAAAAAAAGTAAAGTGGACTTTGCCGTACCTTCGCTCGCTGGCGAAAAAAGGATGCTCCTTAAAACTGAGAGATTTATCGTGTTCCATCACAAACCATCCATCATCGGCCAGCCAGTTATTTTCAAATATCAGTTCGGGAATTTTTGCACGGTCGTCGAGGTCGTAGGGCGGATCAGCAAAAATAACATCATATTTACCTGCCGGATGTGCCAGGAAAGTAAAAACATTAGTGCGGATTGCAGATAAATTTATAAAATTAAAATCTGATGCTGTTTTCGAAATATAATCGATACAGCGGCTATTTAAGTCGATGCTTAAAACCATTTTGGCTTCGCGGGAGGCAAATTCCAACGAAATATTTCCCGTTCCGGCAAACAGATCGAGTACTTTAATTTCCGTAAAATCGATATAATTATTCAGAATATTAAACAGGCTTTCTTTTGCCAGATCTGTTGTTGGCCTTACCGGCAATCCCATTGGCGGCCGGAGCACTCTTCCTTTATGACTTCCGCTGATTATTCGCATAGGGGAATATTTAGTAAGGTAAAATAATTATGAATGTGAACGCCGGCAAATGTTTCATCATATACAATTCCCTCAGGACGCTTAGCATAACGCAGCGATGCACAATATACTTTCAATTGGTTGAAAACAGTTTCGCTGTCCGAAATTTCGCCCATTAAAGTTATGTTTTCTTCCGAAGGTACAAAACCTAACTGTTCGAGAACAAAAATAACATAATACAACACATCCGAAGGAGCCGAATACCGGAAAGCATTCAGATAAAGCAATCTCGAACCTTGAATAACACACATCTCGAAATACCCGTTGAACACATTCAGAAATATCTGGCGGGCAATCATATCGGAATGCCTGCGTAACACTCCTTTTACAAAAACAGCAGGAGCGCAGCGGAAAGCGGCTTGCGGAAATAAAATATTACACTGTTCCCTTATGAACTTAGGGATAGCTATTGCAACTACAGGCCCCTGATCAAAAAGTGATTCAGTAAGAATTTCTTCGCTTTCAATCACAGTATGAGCAACTGACATAACAGCAAATTCATTGCCAGGGAGCAGAAAGTTGTGAGGTGCAAGTGTAGTTTTATATGAAGCAACTGCAATATCAACTTTCTGATAGATAAGGTGCGAAAGCGTATTTTTATTGAGATGATAAAAATAATCATTGCCATTTGAAGGCCATCCTTTTTCGCTGTGCTTTATTTCGGAATGGTTCGATCTATATGATTCAAGCACCAGAATTTTTTTTGATATCGCATGAGTCACCAAAAAAGAAAATCCATTCTGCCCGAGCAGAATGGATAGCCTGTACTGTAACCCAAGAGTAGTGTCGAACTGAGGATCAACCTTATTCAAAATACATTCCAAGGGGTATGTTGTTTAATTATTCCCAGTTGCCATCGGTGGAGGCATCTGTCATGGAACCCACTTTGAGTCCCGGAAATTTCGACCTGTCTTCCATTTCTTTTATCCGGTTGATTATAAGCTGTTTGTCAAGATCTTTTGTATAGGTTTCGATGCGAGCTGAAACTTCAAAAACGGAAACATCAACACCACCTTTATTAATTTGACCTGCAAGTATGGAGAAATAATCGCCATTGGAAAAAGGGATTTCATTAAGTTTTTCAAGACCATAATTTTTCTTGGCGTAAATAGAGTCGAAAATACTTATAAAACCTATTGTATCGGAAATGGAACGCGTAAAGGTAGTATCATTCGGATCAGGAATAAGTTTAACTTCCGGTATTTTGCCGTTTTTAATAAATCCGATTAGTGTATCGAAACTAGCTGTATAGCGCCCATTCTGGATACGGAAAAGGTTTTGAGCCGTGCGGATATCCTTGAGCTTCGACACAATTACTTTACTCCTTGAGTCAAGCGTATTTTCAAATTTAACAGGTTTGTTGATACTGTTGAATATCAGGTATCCCAGCACCAGGATAACCACTGCAAGTCCAGCTTTAATGATACTATTTTTCATGACATTATATGTTTTTGAATATGAATCAGGATATCAACTGCTTAACAATCAGATAAAAAAATTTACCGGATTCCCATTCAGGAGTGCAAATGTATAACAATTTTCAATAATTACTCAGCGAATTATTAAAATATCATACGGATACATCTAATGAAAACAGGCTTTTCATTAAGAACTAAAGCTTGTGCAATATTTTAAAACTTCACTAAAACGTTACCGAATAATTATAAAAAAATCATCTTGTTTTACGTGTTCAAAGCAGCATATTTTTATGGGAGATTACAGGAACAAGTTAGATTTTATATTTTTTTAACAATACGCTTTTCCCGGCAACAAGGCTAATGGAACAATTTTTGGTACTTTTTTTTTGCAATGAGGATTTGGTACAAATGATCAAATGTGTATATTTGCAACAACCAAATAATTAAAATCAATAATAAAACCCTTACATTCAATGAAGAAAACTCTGATCCTGGCTTTCGCACTGACAATTATCACCACTTTTTCAGTGAATCATTTGTCAGCACAAACCAAAGAAGATGCAGGCAACGCCTTTAACGCAGCACTGGAACTTTCGAAAACTGATATGGCCGGAGCCGTAGTTAAAATGCAGGAAGTAGTTACAATGTGCACAGCACTTGGTGCTGAAGGCGATACCATAAAAATGAGTGCTGCAAAAGTGATGCCTTCGTGGCAATACAATGTTGGTAACAATTTCCTTAAAACGAAAGAGTATGATAAAGCTACTGTTGCTTTCGAGAAAAGCGATGAACTGTCTGTTACCTATGATGATGATAACATAAAACAAAAATCAGAAGATATTCTGGTGAAACTTTATGCAAGCCAGGGCAATACGCTTCTGAAAGCAGATAAAACAGATGAAGCTATTGCCGTACTCGATAAATCGTTGAAAATAGACCCGGCAAACAGTAAAGCATTGTATGCAAAAGGACTGGCATACAAGAAAAAAGGCGATACCGAAAAGCTCCTGGAAAACATGGAACTTTCGTTAGCCTCGGCATCTAAGGACAATGATACTGTTACAGCTAATGCAGCGAAAAGCACTATTGGTTTGACGTATTATCAGGATGGTAAAGCGCTTTTTCAGAAAAAAGCATACGGCGATGCCATTGAAAAACTCAACAGTGCTTTGAAATATGATGACAGCAACAAAGAACTTTTCTACCTGCTTACCGTTTCGAACAATAATATTAAAAAGTTCGATGAAGCTATAGCAGCCGGAACATCCGGTTTGGCACTCGAAGACCAAACCAATGTAAAAATGGCACGGTTTTATTATGAGATAGCTAAAGCATACGAAGGAAAACAGGACACACCAAATGCCTGTGAAAATTACAAAAAATCAGCTTTTGGTACTTTTGCCCAATCGGCAAACTACCAGATGAAGACGGTTTTAAAATGCCAGTAAAAAATTAAAGTCAACTACAAAAAAGCCGGAAGATCCGGCTTTTTTTATGCGATATGGTTTCTATACTCCGTTATTTTTTTTATTGGCTGCTAAGGCGCAAAATAGTAAGCAGCAAATTATCAGCATATTATGACACTAAGACTATTAGTATCTGAACTCTTGAGTTGATGTATTTTTTGGCACAATATTTAAAGTGGTTTTTAAATATCGAATATCGAACAAGGAATAATGAATTTCGAAGTATTGATGCTATTGAATTAGCACTA
>Ga0105047_10006495_pt1 | contig 19838 bp, 11 predicted proteins | sample MAT04_FD_78384 | JGI IMG/M metagenome (GOLD analysis project Ga0105047, IMG submission 78384) | Freshwater microbial communities from Lake Fryxell liftoff mats and glacier meltwater in Antarctica - MAT-04 (megahit assembly) | ecosystem: Environmental > Aquatic > Freshwater > Ice > Liftoff...
ATCGATTGCTTTCATGCGTTCTCGACTTATGCCTCGTAGTACTTCGGATTGCCCAGCGCCGCGCAGTGGCCGTCGCGAAAGTTGTAATGCTCCTGAAACTGATTCGTAAACGTCTGCCGGAACTTGACGCTGCGGTGCTGATCTTTACTAGGTTTGAACTTTTCGTTGTCGATCGCCCAGTCGTACACCGGGCTGTTCAATTCGTAGGCCGTGAGCGAACCGCTGAGTTGCTGGTCATGAATGTAGCGGTGCGCCGCATCAATCGACGTCCAGATCGCCATCGGATACTGCCCGCGATCGCCCATGAAAACCCAGACTGCCATGCCGCCGTAGGCGCGTTGCTCGGGCTCCGGCTGAATCGGCAATTCACCCATCGGTGGAAAAATCACGGTCGAATCGCGCCGTTTACTTTTTTCTGTCATGCTTGCGACACCTCAAAAACAGTTTTAAATGCGCCTGACCGCCCGGCGTTGAAGGCACTCTCCAGCGCGCTGCGGTACTCCGAAAGTTTGTAGCGCCGGTTGACCAGCGGCTTCAGCGCGCCTTTGCTCGCAGCCAGATAATCGAGCGCCAGTTGCATGGTCTTCACGCGCGCGCCGCCAACCTCTTCCCAACCGTAAGCGTACGCGCCCTGCACAGTAATCTCTTTGTACCAGACGCTCGTCCAGTCAACTCCTTTAGGAATCCCCGGCATTCCAACCAGCACAAGCGTACCGCGGGGCCGCGTCAGACGCATACTATCATCGATCGACTCGCTCGACCCGACGCAATCGAAGACCGCATCGGTTCCGCCGAGCAAAACCGGCTTGCCGATCTCCGGCCGATGAATGCCGGCCTTCCCGTTCTCCGCAACCCCGCTCCGCTCCAGCACCCAGCCGTAAAGCGCCTCGCTGCCGCGTCCGGAAAATATCTCGCTTGCGCCCAGCTTCATCGCCATCTCTGCCTGATGCTTGTAACGCGCCGAGACAAGAATGCGCGCCTTTCCGCCCGCCGCCCGGTAAGCGAAAATCAACATCAATCCGATCGATCCCGCACCAAGCACGAGCAGAGTCGACTTCGCATCCATCGGCGCCTTCAACGCCGCGTGCACCGCGCACGCCAGCGGCTCGGCGAGGACGGCTTCGTCATCGCTGAGTTTCTCCGGCACTGCATAAAGTTGACTGTGATGCACGACGACGCCGGCCTCGCTCCATCCGCCGCCCGTGCTGTTGCAGTAACCAGTTTGAATTCCGCCTTTGATTGTTCCTTTAAGGATGTTCTCGCAGTGCGCGTAATGTCCGAGCGAGCACGGCTTGCACGGCGGACTGATTCCGCGCACCTGGCAGCACAGCGCAGGCTCGACAACGACGCGCATTCCGCGCGACCAGTGAGGCGGCACGGCCGATCCGGTCTCCTCAATAGTTCCAACCAGTTCATGCCCAAGCACAAATGGGGTCGAGACGAATGGAGAAAAGTACGGGCTTCCTTTACAGGCAATCGCCGACAAGTCCGAGCCGCAGACGCCGCTCAAGCGCGTTTTGACGCGCACCCATTCCGGAGACGGAAGCGCCGGCGCGGGCAAGTCCTTTAACTCGATGCATGAGAGCGCTCCGGTGGCGACCGACGGCCACGATGAAGCCAGCCCGCGCACCATTAACCAGCGCGGAACGGAGCGGTAAAATTGAACGGCCTGGGGCATAAGGCGATTACGGTATGGGAAAGGACCAAAACGTGAAACGCAAAACGTGAAGAATCTTGTACCATGCGAGTCTGTAAATTGAAAGTTCGCGAGAAATTTGAGTGATCTCGTGAATCCTTTTTTTCCGCGATGCAAGTTAAGTTCGGGTGAACTGGCAATTCTGCTTTCCAGGTTTTAAATTCGAATCCGCAATGACGACCTCAGACCGACTCTCAATCCGCGACACATTTTCCGGTAAAGGCGTGCTGCTGACCGGCTCCACTGGCTTTCTGGCCAAGGCTGTCGTCGAAAAGCTGCTGCGCGACCTTCCCGAAGTAGGGCAGATCTATCTGCTGATCCGTTCGCGCGTTAAGGCCGACGGCTCGCGAATCGATGCGCGCGAGCGCTTGCGCGATGAGATTCTGCGCAACAGCGCCTTCGGCCGTCTGCGCGAGCAACTCGGCGATTCCTTCGAATCCTTCTGCGAATCCAAGATCACCTGCATCGGTGGGGATTTGACTTCGGAACGACTCGGACTGGATGAGAAAGCCTTCGACGATCTCAAACAAAAAGTGCACATCATCATCAACAGCGCGGCCACCGTGGTCTTTGATGAACGCCTCGATCTGGCGCTCGATCTGAACACGCGCGGCCCGCAGCGTCTGATGGAACTTGCCCGCGCGGCCGGCGCGATTTACGTCCATATTTCGACGGCTTACGTCAGCGGTAAGCGCACCGGCTACATTCCAGAAAAGCTGCTCGACCCGATGGAGGCGATCGACGCGCAGCTTCCCGCTGGCGTTCCGCGCCCCCTGAAATTTGACGTCAAAGACGAAATTGTCCGGCTCGGCGAACTCGCCGATAGCGTCCGCGCAGATTGCTTGAAAGTACTCGCGCAGAAAAAGATTCAGCCGGAAAGCGAAGAAGGGACCGGCCTGCTCCGCACCGCGCTGGTTAATGCAGGAATGCGCCGCGCGCAGAGCCTCGGTTGGAACGACACGTACACCTACACAAAATTTCTCGGCGAGCAACTCATCAAGCTCAACCACGGCGAAATTCCGTGTGTGATCGTGCGTCCGTCGATCATCGAATCCAGTCTATCCGAACCGGAGCCGGGCTGGCTCGACGGGTTGCGCATGGCCGACCCAATCATCATAGGTTTCGGAAAAGGACGCCTCGCCGATTTTCCCGCCGATCAAAATGTGGTGCTCGATATAATTCCGGCGGATCTGGTGGTGAATGCAATTCTCGCGGCTGCCGCGCACATCCAGCATGCGCGCAGTATCAACACCGGTCCAGAGGCGCCGTTTGATCTTTTCACCATCGCGAGTTCTGCAGAGAACCCACTGATTTTTCGCAGCCTCTACGATCACGTTCGCGATTATTTTCAGAAGCACCCCATGACCGACCGCGCCGGAAAACCGGTGCCTGTTCCCACCTGGCATTTTCCGACGATCGCGCAGTACCGCAGCCGCATGACCAACCGATACCTGCGCCCGATCCGCGCAGTGAACTCGATCATTGGCGGCCCGATTACCATTCCCGGCACGCGCAAGATGCGATCAAAGCTGCGCAATCTCAGCACCACCCTCGAACAGCTCCTTTACTACGTCGACATTTACGGACCGTACGTGAATCTGCATTGCCGCTTCGAAGTCTCGCGCATGCGCAAACTGCTTGACCGCATGTCGCCCGACGAGCGCGAGCGATTCGACTTCGATCCGCAAAAAATTCGCTGGCGGCACTACCTGCAGGACGTCCATATTCCCGGTCTCAAGCGCAACATTCTGCGCATGGATAGCGTGCCGCGAGCAGGCGCCGGCGAAGGCCATCTGCTCGACGAAGAAGGCGAAGCCGGCAAACGCCGCCGCACCTCCTCGACACGTGGTGTTCGCGGCGTGCCGCAGACGGTCGTCGATCTCTGCGCGCGCGGCGATGAGCGCTTCGGGAACAAAATGCTGCTCGAAATGCGGCGCGTCAATCCGGAAAACGGATCGATTTCCGTCACGCGGTTGAGCTACCGAGAGCTCTACCAGAAATCCGAAGCACTCGCGCGGCAATTGATCGCGCGCCTGGATTTGCATCCCGGCGACCGCATCGCGCTGATGGGCGAAAACGGTCCCGAGTGGGGCCTCGCTTACACCGCAATTTCGCGCGCCTGCTGTACCGCCGTGCCGCTCGACCGTTCGATGCCGCCGCGCGACGCGGCGCGATTGATCAAACTGGTCGACGCAAAAGCGATCATCATTACGCCTGCACTTTACCAGGCCGCGCCCGCTGAATTTGCGCCCGGTGCCGGCTTGCCGCCGTGCCTTGACATGATGAATAATCTAGCCACTCATCCCGGTCACGTGTGGCCATATCCCGAAGCCTCGATCGGCGACCGCGCGCTCAAAGAGCCCGCGCCCGAGATGCTCGCGTCGATTCTTTTCACGAGCGGCACGACGCGCGATCCCAAGGGCGTGATGCTCAGTCACAGCAACGTCCTGGCTGACGCGCTCTCGGTTGCCGAAGTGCTCGAACCGATGGAGAGCGACAAGTTTCTCTCCGTTCTGCCGATGCATCACGCGTTCGAATTCACGTGCGGATTTCTAATCCCGATGTATGGCGGCTCGTCGGTGCATTACATCGAGCAACTCAAAGACGCCACCGAGACGATGCAGCTCGCCGGCATCACGGTCATCCTCGGCGTGCCGCGCCTCTTCAAATCCATCATGGATAAGATGAAGGCCAAGATCGACGCACGCGGAACGGGCTCGCGCCTGAAGGTGAGCCTAGGTCAGACCGTCGCCAGCGCGATGGAGATGGCCGGAAATTCCGGCGCTCTGCGTAAGCGCATCTTCAAACAGATTCACGATAACTTCGGCGGCCAGTTGCGCCTCTTCGTCTCCGGCGGCGCGGCGCTTGATCCGGAAATTTTCCAGTTCTACCGCGACTTCGGCATCAAAATCTGCGAGGGATACGGCTTGACGGAGACCGCTCCGGTACTCGCCGTAAATCCGCTCGGCGATCCACGCGGCGGCACGGTCGGTCCACCGATTCCGGGTGTCGAAATCCGCATTAAAGAATCCGATCACAACGGCAACGGCGAAATCCAGGCGCGCGGCCCGACGATTATGCACGGTTACTGGCACAATCCGACCGCGACCGAAGCCGCGTTTGACACGGGATGGTTCAAGACCGGCGACCTCGGCCGCATCGACGCCGACGGCTACCTGCATATCACCGGGCGCCTGAAAGATGTGATCGTCACAACCGCCGGAAAAAATGTGTATCCCGACGAGATCGAGATCGTTCTGCGCAATGTTCAGAACGTAAAAGAATTCTGTGTCCTCGGACTGCCTGCACGCAGCGGCAGCGGCGAAGAGGTGGCTGCCGTCGTGGTGGCGACGCCTGAAGGCAATCGAAAATCCATTCAGGCGGAGATCGAACAGATCAGCCGCGACCTGCCCGGCTATCAACGCATTTCCCGGATCGAATTCCAGGACGACGAATTGCCCCGCACCTCCACGTTGAAGGTGCAGCGCGGCAAAGTGCGCGAACGCTACACGTCAGACTCGAACCCGTCTGAAAAAAGTCCGGCGCTTCTCTCAACAACTGCTGTGAAGCCGGGCGCGCTCGACGAAAAGTCCGACACAAAAGAAAATGTATTCGTACAGGTGGCCCGCGCGATTGCCGAGTTTCCGGACGTGAGCGGGCGCTTCAGCGCCACCGATATCACGCCGGACATGAAACTGCAGATGGACCTGGGAATCGATTCTATCGGCCGAGTCGATCTGCTTCAGAAGCTCGAACTGCAGCTTGGAATTTCGATCTCGCAGGAAGCCGAGAGCAAGTTGTTCACCGTGCGGGACGTGATCAGCATTGTTGAAGCGGCCCGCGGCAGCAAAACCAAAGGCAAGTCTTCGAAGATTTTCGATCGTTCCAAGGGACGTTACGACGACATGCAGGCCGGCATGCGCGAGACGATTTCGAAGAGCCTGCTCCAAGGCGCGTTCCGCACCAGCGCTTCGGTTTTCATGAACACCTATCTCAGCGTCGAATGCTCGGGGCTTGAAAATATTCCGCTGGACGGTCCGTACATTCTCGCCGCCAATCACTGCAGCCATCTGGACTCGGTGGCGATCCGCGAAGTTCTGGGCAGCCGCGCCTCGTCCCTGCATGTCATGGGCGCTAAGGATTATTTTTTCGACACGCGTCTCAAGAGCTGGTTCTTCACCACGTTCCTGAATGCGCTTCCGTTTGATCGCGAAGAAAACGCCGCTGAAAGCCTGACGAGCTGCAAATCGGTGCTCGAAAATGGCCGCGCAATTTTGCTCTTTCCCGAAGGCACGCGCTCGGTGAACGGCGAACTTCAGAGCTTCAAATCGGGCGTCGGCGTGCTCGCGGTTGAATTGGATTATCCGGTGATTCCAATTTATCTGCGCGGCACGTTCGATTCGCTCCCCAAGGGCCGCTCGCTCCCCCGCCCTCGGCGCATCGACGTTCACATCGGAGCCGCCATGGATTTCAAAGACATCAAGAACGAGCGCGGCACGACCAATCCGACACAGCTTTATCGCCGCGCGGCCAACGAACTGCGCTCGCGCATCGACGCGCTCTCCACGCTTCCGCTGGCTAACCGGAAGTGAGCACGACTCCGGCTCGCCGTGCGGCCTACTGCGATGTCGACGGCACACTCGCCGCGACGACGATCGTCACTCCGCTGATCTGGTTCAAACGCCGCCAATATCCGGCGCCAGTCTGGTGGCTGTGGATGCTCAGCCTGGGCGTGCGCGGACCGTGGTGGCTGCTGATAGACCGCTTCGACCGCTCGGCGTCCAATCGCGCGATCTATTCGAGTTATTCGGGAATGCGTTGCGATCTTGTCGAGAAGCTCAAGGACGAATGCTACCAGCAATGCGTGAGGCCGCGTCTTTTTCCCACGGCGCTCGCGCGTATGGAAGAACTCAAACGCGACGGCGTCAAAATCGTGCTCGTCACCGGCGGATTGGACTTCGTGATGGAACCGCTCGCCAGACAACTCGATGCGGATTGCATTGCGCCGTGCCTGCTTCAGCACGAAGGCAAGTTCACTGGCGAGATGAACTGCGCGCCGCTGACGCGCGAACAGAAGGCGGAAGCTGTGCGCAAACATGCCGCCGAGAACAATATCGATCTGGCGCTCTCGCTATCCTTCGGTGATGCGATGGGCGATCTAGAGATGCTCGAGTGTGTCGGCGAACCGGTCGCGGTCAATCCGGACAGCCGCTTAACAGCGCAGGCGACGAGCCGAGGCTGGAAAATGGAACGCTGGCGCCTGAGCGGCAAATGACCTGAAAAAAGCAATGCTTGGCGCTGAGCAACTCAGTCGGCTCAAGCGTGAATTGCTGCAAGTGGACGGCGGCGCTGAAATTTATGGCCTCTACAGAAAATAATCAGAGCAGGCGTTCGTTGACGAATACGACGTCGCCATCGCCGAGCTCCACGTCCTTGTCCAGGTTGCCGTCTTTGCTCATCGCGCCCATGTCCACTTTCAATGGCGTTTTTGGCGACGTGGCGTGAATGACAATAATTTGAGACGTCTTGGCGAATTCGGAGAAGCCGCCGGCCAGCGCGATCAGCCGGGTCAGCCGAAGTTTTTCGCCTTCCAGCGGATAGATGCCAGGCAGCCGTACCCTGCCGAGTATGGTGACGCCGCCATTGGCGCCCACAAGGATGATGTCTCCGTCCTTCAGCAGCGGATCTTCGCCGCGCGATTCCGTCTCCGTCGCAGCTTTCCCAGCGCTCTTTTTATCGTTTCTTGATGACTCATCCGTTTTGGCGCCCAAGGCATCCTTTAGATCAATGGCGATCACTTCACGACTGCCATCCTTATCCGTGCGGATCAAGCGGATGTCATTTTTGTTGCTGCCGGGTTTCAGGCCCCCGCCTCCGAGAAGCACGCGGCTGGCGCGAACAGCTTCGCCGGGGCGCAGCGAAAGATCCTTCCTTCCGTAAGTGCCCGGCTTGGCCACCTCGCCAGCCAGAACATAGACATCGCCGCGCGGAACAGTGATAACCGCTCCGGCCAGGAGCACCGGTCCCAGATCGCTGGCGTCCACTTGACCGAGGCGCGACGCATCGAATAGCGACGCCTGGCGCTGGCCATTAACCAAAGTCTGCACCAGCGATACACGTGAAAGATCGCCTTCAGTGGTCGAGCCGCCGGCGCTGGCTAGGGCGGCGGCGAGTGTAAGTTGTGTGCCCTGAGGCATGAGAATCGCCTGCGGCAGGCGCACTTCGCCGCCAATGTAAACGCGCCGCGGCGGCAGTTCCAAAAGGGCCAGTGTGGCAGAGACTTCCTTCGCCGACGACTGGCTCTTGATCGCGGCGGTTATCAGCTCGTGCGCTTCAGGAATCGTCTTACCTTTGATGTTGAGCGGCTTGCCGGTGGGCAATGAGATGAAGCCGTCTTCCGAAATCAATTGCTCGATTGTTTCTCCAACGGTCTGCGGAACAATCAGCTTGATCTTTTCGCCGCCGCCAAAACGGTACGACGGAACCGCTTCGGCGGGAGTCTCTGCGACGCAGATTCGGATCGCAGAAAATAATGCGGCGGCGATAAGGAGTGTTCTCATTGCTTCCAACTTCCCTACCATGCCAGCCGAAAACCGATTCGAGCTTCATTAATGGTAAACCCACCCAATCCGGTAGATGTCTCCCGTTCCGTGCGTGTGTAACCCAGCGTTGCAGTGGCGAATCGTGTTACTTTGTACTCAAAAGCACCGGAGTAGGCAAACGAACGCAGATCGACGCCCACAAGTCGATCACTTTGATTGTAACCGGCCTCTGCCCGAAAATCTCCGCGACGCGTCAATGCAAGCGTTGCGGCCAGTCGCGCAAGGGTCTCCGTTGCAATGCCCTGATTGATGCTGGGCACAAAGCGGCGAGCCGCTTCGCCTGAAAATGTCATGCGGCTGCTGGCTCGATATTGAAGCTTGGCCTCAAAGGCGGGGCCCTCTTCCCGGTCGGATACATGAAGCGTTTCCGCGACGGTGTAACCGGCGCGCAAGGCGTAATCCAGCTTGCTGAATTTTCCGGCGACACCCACCTGCAACGTATTCGTATCAAAATCGCTGGAATCATCCACGCTGCGCAGCGTACGCTCGACTTTGATCAAACCCATAATCTTCATGCGCGCAGGAAGCACATCGTAACCGCCTTCCATCAGGCCGCTGTGCGTTACAATATCGTTGAACGCATTGATGCGGGCGAAGTAGTCGATGGTGTTGTACGTGTACTGGCCCGAGAGACTGAAGCGGTTGTAGCGATAGCCGGCGCGCACAAACGATTCATTGCTCTGGTATCGCGAAAAGGCCAGGAGTTCGTTTTCAAGCGCGCTCGTGTCTCCGGATTGAACATACGTGTTACCGGCGCTCAGCCCAAATCCATCGCGCAGCATGTTCCGGACTTCGAGCAGCGTGGTGACGTGATGGCTCAGGTAATCACGCGCGGTGTCTTTTGTGTAGTCGTGCCAGCCGAGTTCATAATCGCACTGCAGGTCGATCAGTTCGGAAGGCTTGAAACGCAAGTCTACTTTGGGGCGCAATTCATGAAGCAGGTCCTCGGTCGCGGTATTCTGAGTGCGTGTGGAATTATCGGTATAGGTCAGATCGTATTTATAGGAAGGCAGGAGGGTCAGGTGCCCCCAGTTAAATCCTCGCAAGGCCGATCGCGAGGCCTCGTCCGGAAGGGACAACGCCGTTTCCGCCCCAAGGCAAGCGGGCAGCAGCAAGATGCTTAGAAAAATATGCCGCTGCAAAGAAACACCACCCCCGCCGTTTAGTCTCATCACGATATAGCCAGCGTTCAGCTTTCACTATTCGTATCACGCTTGGCGAGGGCCGGCAATATTTTCTCGATGCGTCCGTCTGCCCCCTTCTTCTCGTTGCCATAGCCGTAACCGTAACCGCCGTAGCCATAGCCGTAACCATATCCGTACGAATCAGTGGAAGCGTCGGAGGCATCGACGCCGTTTACTACGAATTGCACCTGCTTAATTCCCGCGGAATAGAGCACGGCTGCCGCGCGCTCGACCTGTGCCAGGCGACTGCAGCGGCTGCGCGAGAGCAACAAGGTTACGTCGGTGCAGGATCCAATGACGCAGGCATCCGCGACGGCCAGCACGGGCGGCGTGTCGAAGATGATGACGTCGTAGTCGTTCTTCATTTGAGCCAGCAGATGCTTGAAGCCTTCGGGGCTCAGCGACTCCGGATTCTCATGCGAATTTTTTCCAACAGGAAGGAGATTGTAACCCGGCGTGACTCCATTAACCGTCATATCGCTGGACCACTTTCCGCTGGCGATGGCCTCGCGCAATCCGATGTCGCGGTGGCATTTGAAGGCCTTGGTCAAAGACCCTTTTCGCAAATCGGCGTCGACCACGAGCACCCGGCGGCCCAGTCCGGCGAAGAGCGTGGCCAGATTCGAGGCGAGGAACGACTTGCCTTCATTGGGTGCGGCGCTGGTGATCGTAATCAGCAACGGCTGCCCGTTGCGTTTCGTGTTGGCGACTTCAAGGCCGATGTGAATGTTGCGAAGACTGTCGACGACGACTGAACCCGCCTGGCGCTGCGCCAGCAGGTATCCGTCCGCGTCGGCCAGCGTGCGCTCGAACATTGGCACCATGCCAAGCGTTGCGACCCCGAGATGGCGCTCCAGATCGCGTGTGGTTCGCACGGTGTCGTCCATGCGCTCGAGCACATAGCACAGTCCGATGGCTGCGGCGATGCTTAGAAAAAAGCCCATCGTCAAGTTCTGCCGCCAGTTGGGGCGGAAAGCGATCTTGCTAACCTCCGCCTGTTCCCAACTACGGGCATTGGATTCGAAAAGCCGCGTAATCTCGGTTTCGCCTTTGCGCTGCTGCGAGTCGGTATAGATGCGGTCGGCGGCCTTCTCTTCGCGGCTTAACTGCGCGTGCTGCGCCGCTTTTGTCTTGAGGTCTTCAAATTGAACTTCGGCCTCTTTATAGATTGCCGAGATCTGGTCGCGTTCGCTTCGCACCCGTTCCACTTCCAGTTGAATCTGACTGCGCAGCGTGCTGGCGCCTTCGCGCAAATTCGACAGAGCATCCTCGAGACTTTTCTCGACGGCCTTGACCTCCGAGCTTCCGCCCGCATAGCGTTCGCGCAGGTCAATGACTTTCGCCTGCCGCAACTCGACCTGTTTGAGCGCACCCTGCACCACGGGGTCGGTGCGTGCCCGCGCGCTCTGCAGGATATCCTTGCCTGCTTCCAGCGCCTTTTGTTCGGCCTGCAAGGTGGCCAGCTCGATGTTCAATCCGTTCAATTTCGTGCTCAGATCCTGATACCGAGTCCGTACGGGATTGGCAATCTGCTCAAATTCCCGCGGATTAAAATTCATTGATTTCTCAAACTCCAGCAGCGCCTGATGTTTCTTGATCCACTCCTGCTGGTTCTTGCGAACCGTGCCCTCGAATTGTTCCTTCGGCCCCTGCGCCCGCACTGTCATCTCTGTGACGAAGGCCTCGGCCCAGGCATTCGAAAGTTTCGCTGCGCGCGCTGCATTGACATCGACGACTTGCAGGTACAGCAACTGCCCGTCGACGCGGGTCTCGAAGCCGCCCGGCAGCGCATTTTCAGGCGAACCCAGCAGCATATTTTTCTCTTCGGGCACCTGCGCCATGATGCGCGTTATCACTGGGCGCGTCTGCGCCAGGACGCGCTGCGCCTTGGTCACATCCTGCGTATAGGAGAATCCTTCGGCTTGAATGGCCATCATGTTGGCATTGTAATTTTCGATCAGGACGCTGGAGACGCTTCGAAATTCAATCGGGCGGCTGGCGGTATACAGTGCGCTGACGGCCAGGCCCATGACGATCACGCTCACCGCCAGAAGCTTGTGACGCAGGATGGTGCGCACAAGTTCGTGCTTGTTGGCGGATTCCAGAATGCCTGTTGAGCGTTGCTCCATTGGCATTTTTCAGTTCCCGTCGCTCTGGCTTTTCAAGGCGTTCTGTTCCTGTCGTGTTCGGAGCCGTTTCTTAAAATCTTCATACCATCTGCTGCGTGCCGGCGAAGTCATCTCAAGTTCCCAAGCGGTCCTGGCGCGTTTAGATGCCGCGGAAAAGTCGCCCATCTGCAACGCCAGTTCGGCCCACATGGCACGCAGATTTGGCGATTTAGAGGTCACGCGCTCCAGTACCTTATCAGCCGTGACCATGCGCTGCGCGGCAATCAATTTTTCAGCCAGCACGCCTGCCAGAATCGGACTCCCTGCCAGGCGCTCCATCGTCCGTTCGCTGATACTTTCGCAGGCGGTTGCATCCATTTCATGCGCGATACCAGCCATCCAGCGGTCGAGCTCTTCATTAACAGAGGCAGTGTCGAGAAGCGCTTTCTCCCAAAGCGCGCTTCCTTTTTGAATCTCCTGCCGCTTCAAGGCCAGTGCCCCGCTCAATGCATAATACCATGCCGCGTCTGCTTTTCCTGTCGGTTCCGCGCCAGGCAGTTGGCGTTCGGTCGAATGCCACTGTTGCGCGCCGAAGTAATAGCGTGCCCGGCTGATGCGGGCGTGGTCGTCATCTCCGTTCCAGAGCTGCGCAATTTCCGAGGGCAGCAAACCTGCATCGTCGAGTTCGCGAATGATATCCGGCTCCCTGAACGGCGCAGCCTTCAGGATGGCGCGGAATCCGGACAGCGCCTGCTCGAGCGCCGCGTCTCGCTCCGGTTCTCCCACACCCGAGAGCACTGCGCGATAAAGGAAGTATCGCGCATTCTGCTCCTGCAGCCCCGGATTGAACGGTGCCAGTTGCGCCGCTTTGTTGCGCAATTGCGTCGCCGCCGGCACATCGTTCTGCCGTTCGGCGATGCCTGCTTCGAGAAACGGGAAGCGGTAATCCAATGGATTTAACTGCGCAGCTCGCGATGCGGCGTTTCGGGCCATCCGCAGATCGCCGTGCAAATACGCTGCGCTTGAAAATCGAAACTGCAACTCCGGATCGCCGCAGTCAATTTCCAACGCGCGCTTCCAATCCGCAAATTGCGCGGCGCTGCGAACCGGCGGATTAATATATCCGCTCCACGGACTGCTCAAGTAAGCGACACCATTTCGCGCCGAGACCACCGCCGCACCCAGCATTAAAATGACGAGCCCCGCCTGCACGGATTTCCCTGCTATGCCTGAATGCCCCGGCGCCGCTTCTCGGCTGCATAGACCTCCAGCCAGGAAAAATACGAGCGCCGCCGTGGCCGGTTCGCGTAACGGGAAATCAGCCAGCGAGCAGACGAGGGCTACCCCGATCGCGCCGACCGGAAGCAGGCGCAGAAACACTCTTTCGCTCGCGTCGGTTTCTCGAAGCCTCTTCCAGACAGCCGCAAACCAGACAAGCGAAAGCGCGATGGCCAGGCCCGCCGCGGGAAGTCCAGCTTCGATCGCGAGTTGCAACCAGTCATTGTGAACCTCACGCCAGCGTCCTTCCAGCGTGGCCGGCTGCAGCGCCGTAAATGCGGACTCGAAACTTCCCAAGCCATGCCCGAAGACGGGATCGGATTGAATGAGCGGCAGGGAGACTTTCATGGGAATCAAGCGGTTGGAGAAACTCTGGTCGGTGTAGGCGTCGGTGATGCGCGTGCGCAGGGAATCGTTGGCAATCACAAAACACCAGCCCGCCCAGAGAATCGTCAACATGATCGGCAGACTCAACAACATGCGGCGGCGAAACAAATCGGGCGGCGAGAGAGCGCCGTCGTTTTCAGTGGTGCTCTTTCGCAGCAGGACCAGAGCGGCAACCGAGAGCGCGGCCAGCGTGAAGGCGACACTCGCCATAGTGAGGCGGCTGAGCGTTAAAGCAATACAGGCCGCGATGGAACCGGCCGCAATCATCCAACCCGCCACTGCAAAATTGATAACGCTGCGCTCCGAGCGGCGCAGCCAGAGCTCGCTGACCACAATGGCCATCGTACAAAACCAACATGCAGACATGGCGACTGCGAATCGATTTGGATTGGTGTAAAGCCCGCTGCTGCGAACCGACGGGTCCCAGCCCAGCAGGCTTTTGATGTCCCATCCGTACCACTGCAGCAGCGCAAAGGCGGCCAGGACGAGTGCTGAAAAAGAGAACGCGCGCAGCGTCTGGCGAAGTCCGGCGTTCGATGAACAGTGCGAATGGCCCAGCAGCGCCGCTGAAAGAAAGGCGAAGACATAGGGAAGTTTTCGCAGGCTCACCGCCGGTATTCGCTGCGCCGATTCCGGAGCAAACACGTCCCAGAGCACGACGATCGCAAGCCAAGCGGCAAGCAAAATTGATAGAACATTCAACGCGGAATGGGCATCGAATAAACCACTCTGCCCACGGCTCATTCTAAGAATGAGATGAAGAGCGCCGAGCAGGCAAAGAATGGAGAGAAGGATGCCGCTCGCCCAGGGCGGCTGGCATCCAAAACAGACGGGCGCAACGGCGACGACGATCAGAGCGGTCGATGCAAATACGTTTCCGCCCTCGGACCGGGATGCGGCAAGGGTGGTTTTGGAATCTTGCGTCATATATTATTGAGTCCAGTGTTTGTTAATGAAGGGCAAGAAGACTTGAAACGATTGGCAGTTGAATCGTTTCAAGTCTTCTTTATCCACACTGGACTCATTAACATATCACGGACTGACGGAAGTGGTGTCGGGAACCAGCACGGTCGTTGTCGTCGTGTAAACATGCGGCGCGCCAGGCGGCAACGGCGCAGTCGCGCCGGCGCTGAACGATCCGCTGATGGTCGCGAAATCGCCATTGGCCAGGAGTGTCGAGCTCACAATTTCTATGTATGAATTTGTGGCGCCGTTCTTGGAGATTATCTTCGTCAGTTGTGTTCCTTGAGTGGCGTTGGGAGCAAACTTCACCACTGTTTTCGTCACGCTGCCGTCTGCGTTGACTTTCTCGGTCATGACGATGCGGGCGCCGTTCTTGGATTTGGCGTCTTCCACTTGTGTGCCGTCGGCAAGCATTGTCAGCACGCCCTTATACCTGACCTTGGTATCCTTATCCTTGATCGTCACCTTGCCCAGAGTCTGCCCGGCCTTGAGCACCGACTTGATGTACAGGCTGCCGTCTGTCTCCTTGCTCTTGGTTCCGCTCTTGGATTCGGAGACAACCGAAATCACCTTGCCCAGGCTATTCGTGATCACGGTCGTGATCTTCACGACCTTGTTTTGAAACTCAGTCATCTTGATGTAGGTCTTGGTTCCATCGATATTCTTATTGACGCTCTTGATCTTCACCTTGCCTTTTTTGGAGACAGTGACTTCAATATCCGAGATGGCAATTGCTTCCAGCACCTTGATTTCCGACTTGGTCAGATTCTTCTGATTGATGGTCGTATCGCCGCTGGTAAAATTTGCAAAATTCTGACTAACCACTGTCATCACCATTTGAGTGCCGGAGTAAATATCCATGGTGTTGCTATTCTTGGGTTTTAGGGTGACGGTGCCTTTGGTCACTGCAACAGTGGTGGTGTAGCCGTTGGAATCCTTGGTGTGAAAGACTTCAAACTTTGTTCCTTTGACTTCAACAACTCCCGTATCCATCTGTACAAAAAAATGCGAGTCGTCCGGGCGCGGCGAGACGGAAAAGTAGGCGCGGCCCGCCTCAACACTGACGTAGGTCGGGGTGCGGCGAGCAGGGTAAGCATAATCAACGATGCGGACGGTGCTGCCGGGGCGCACGGTGACCGCGCTGTTATCGAGAAACGCGATGCCGATGGTGCTGTCGGGGTCGGTGCTGAGCACATCGCCGGAGAAAACTTCTGTGCCTTCAACCGCGGCAAGCTTTTCACCGTTGCGAACCAGGTACGCGATATTGGCGGGTTCGTCTGCCACCTCGCCAGCGTTCTCAGCAACGTCGTCTTCATCACTGACCAGCACCGTATCGACTACATATCCGATCGGCTGCGGTTCGTTTGCCCGGCATGTCGCACCCGCGCACGCAAGAATAAGCAACGCAATCAAATTGCGATATGCGTGTCGCTGAACTGGATGCATCATTCGAATTATTCCCGCGCTTTTTCTCTTAAACGCCATTGCCCGGAGCGTATGATCTGAGCGGTGTAATCAACTCCGTTGGATTTTTACAATGTTTAGTGCATTTTTTCGACTGCGGTCTGACATGAAAATGAAGAATGTATCAATTTTTTTTCTGTTCCTTGCGGCAGTGACGCAACTTCCGGCAGGCGAAGCGCCGATTGCACATGTGCCTGACCCGGCTGCACCTGTGCTTAGCCCTGAGCTGCCGCAGAAAGAACCACTTCAAGCAACAAAGAACGACGATGTTATTATTCACGCAAAGCCTAAACCATTACATAAGGAGGCCGTCACACACGACTGGATTTCGTTTCTTGGGCCCACGCTGAACGCCGTCTCCACCGAGACAAAGCTGCTCAAACCCTTCCCGACCGCTGGACCAACGCTGCTCTGGGAGATGAAAAAAGGCGGCGGCTATTCCTCGCCCGCCATTCTCAAGGATCGCCTCGTCTATCTGCATCGCGTCGGAGATAACGAAGTCGTCGAGTGCCTCCATGCTGAGAGCGGCGACCGATACTGGAAGTTCGGCTATCCGACCACCTATAAGGATCGCTATGGCTACAACAATGGTCCGCGCGCCAGCCCGGTCATCGACAGCGGCCGAGTCTACACCTTTGGGGCCCAGGGCATGCTGCACTGTTTCAGCCTACAGAGCGGGCATCTGTTCTGGAAGCGCGATCTGCAGACCGAATTCAAAGTGCCGCAGGATTTCTTCGGCATCTCCGCGACACCATTGATCGAAGGCGAGTTGCTCATCATCAGCATCGGCGCTCCGGCAGGCCCCGCAGTGATCGCGCTGGATAAAAACAGCGGCAAGCTGGTCTGGAGCAGCGGCGACACCTGGGGCCCGGGTTACGGATCGCCCGTCGCGGCGACGATTCACGGAAAGCGCCGCGTGCTTGTCTTCGCCGGCGGAGACAGCCGGCCACCCACCGGCGGATTGCTCTGCATCGATCCCGCCAACGGCAAGCTCGATTTTCGCGCGCCTTGGCGCAGCGCGACGTACGAATCGGTCAACGCGGCGACGCCCGTCGTGATCGGAAACCAGGTCTTCGTCTCGGCCAGCTACAACACCGGCGGCACGCTGATCACGATCAAGCCCGACTTCACGCACGAGGTCGCCTGGACCAGCGAGGACCTCGGCACTCACTGGAACACCGCCATCCACAAGGACGGATATTTGTATGGATTCGATGGCCGCCACATGGAAGGCGCGGCCGTTGTCTGCCTGGAAGTAAAAACCGGCAAACAAATGTGGCGCCAGGTTCCTGAGTGGAACGACGTGGTCAAATCTCAGCGCGGCGACCAGACGCGCAAGCACAGCACCTTCCGCGGCACATTTCTCTGGGCCGACGGCAAGTTCCTCTGCCTCGGAGAAATCGGCCATCTGCTCTGGCTCGATCTGACGCCTGAAGGCGGCTACAAAGAACTCTCGCGCGCGTGGCTCTTCGCCTCGCAGGACACATGGTCGGTTCCGGTGCTTAGCCGCGGATTGCTGTACGTCAACCAGAATCACGCCGACGCCATCAACAAGACGCAGCCGCGCCTGCTTTGCTACGATCTGCGCGCTGCCGAATAAGTTCTCAGGCGATGCCTGCTCTCAATCATACTAAAACGTCTGAGCTTCTCGGTTTGTCCCAACAATTTTTAAAAATTCTTTTCAGCATCCACTGCATTAATATAAATCATTTTAAATCAAGTGGTTACAGCATTACATTTAACGCTTGAAAAGCGCGATTTTTCGTTAATTAGCGCATATTAGGGTCTTTCGCGCGCTCGGGCTGGTCAATAAATTGCGTCTTTTCCCCCGGTCGAAGTCTGGCACGCTCACTATTCATCCGTACTTCGGATGCTTTTTCGCCAGTCTTGTCCCTTAAAGGAGCTGTCTATGAAAATTGGAATTATCGTGCTGGCGATCTGGATGATTCTCATGGGCGTCACCATGGCCCTGACGGTCACATTGCCGGCTCACAATCTGGTGATGGGCATCATTGCGCTGATTGCCGGCATCCTGCTCCTGACCGGTAAGTGAAAATCGGACATTCTTCAACTCCAAATCAGACAGCGCACGCCCCGCTGTGAATCTAGAGTTTCTCATCCACTTCGACGTCTTTCGAGAGCGCTTCGTAGTAGCGATCGACCAGAACGCGGTAATCTTTTGGCGCGTCTTCGTCCTCATCGGGACGAACTTCGCGCGCGCGCAGCAGGCGTTCGATGCGCGTGATCAATCCGGCTGAGACTTCGTCGAGCTGCTTGTTGACGCGCTCCATCGCCGGACCGCCCATCTTGCCGCCCTTTGAAGGCTGCCCGTTCGGATCTGGCTTCTGGCTCTTCTGCTCCTTGGCATTGGCAAGCTCAGCCATCGCTGTGCGCATCTTCTGCAGTTCCGGCGCGCCGGGTTCGAGACGCTCCAGCTTGGGCTGCAGCCGTTTCATTTCCTTCTCAAGCTGCGCGAGCTTCTGTTCATCGCTCAGCTTGCCGTTCTCGTTGGGCCGGCCATTCTGCTTGCCTTCGCCAGGCTTATCGCCTTTTTGATCGCTCGGCTTTCCCGGCTCTTTGCCTTCGCCGGGCTTGTCACCCTTCTGATCGCTCGGCTTTCCCGGCTCTTTGCCCTCTCCCGGCTTCTCGCCCTTTTGATCGCTCGGCTTCCCGGGTTCCTTGCCTTCTCCGGGCTTCTCGCCCTTCTGGTCGCTGGGCTTTTCGCCGGGATTTGCCTGCGCCAATTCCTGTGCTTTCTTCGCGGCGTCGCGTGCTTCCTGTTCCATGTTGCGGAGACGATCGAGCTGCGAGCCGACGGCTTCGGCGATGTAATTATCCAGACTCTTCTCAATATCCTTCACGGCCTTCGCGAGCTCTTCGCCTTTCTCCGATGCTTCCTTCGGAGTCAGCTTCGCCTTGTTCTGTTCGGCGGCTTTCTTCGGATCGCCGATCTGCTCGATCCCCTTCCCCAGCTCTTCCATCGCCTTGGGCAACTCGGCCTGCTCGGTCTTCTCGCGCGCTTCGCGTGCGGCATCGGCTGCCGCCGGATTGGCTTCCTTGGCGATCTCCTGCAAGCCTTCAAGCGTGTGCTCCAGACGCTTGGCATCGCGCGCCGCGCGGTGCTGCTTGTCGGCGGCCTCGTTGCGCTTCTCTTCACCGGCTTTGTCAATCTTCTGATCGGCGCCGGGCTTGGGAATATCCTTGGCCGCCTCGGCTGCCTTTTCCTGATTCTCGCGCGCCGACTTGGCCACGGCTTTCGCGTCGCGCGCCTTCTCCTCCAGCGTCTTGCCGGCGGCGCGTTCCATTTCAGCGAGCGCCTGGTTGAGCGACTTCTCGGCGCTCTCTGCCGGAGCCTTGGCCGCGTTCGTGTCCTGTCCCTTCATCGCCTGCGCCGCGTTCTCAGCCTGCTTGGCGGCTTCTTCGAGCTTGTCCTTGGCCGGACCATCGCGACCGTGCTGGCGCATCACCTCTAACTTGGTCGAGACGTCGGCGAGTTCCTTTGCCGCCTGGGCCACCTTCTCTTCGCGCTCGCCGAGCTGTGCCGGGTCGCGCTTCTGCGCCAGATCTTTGTTGATATCGCCCTGCTCTTTTGTCGCGCTCTTCAGTTTCTTCATCGCATCGGCGAGCTCTTTCATGTCGCCGGCCATGGTCTTCTGCGCAGCGTCTTGAAGCTGGCTGGCCATCTGTTCCATGGCCTTGGCTGCCTTGGCCGCTTCGCGCTGCGCGTCCTCCTGCTTGCCGGCGTTGAGCGCCTCCTGCGCCTTCTGTGCGGCCTGTGCGGCAGGGCTGTTTTCGCTGGCCTGCTTCTGCGCCTTTTCGAGCGACTCCGCGCCGGCGAGTTTCTTATCCGCGGCACGCTGGCTCAAGTTGTTCATGCGCTCGGCCAGTTCCTTCAGTTCGTTCTGAATGTCGCGCTGCTGGCCAGACATGCCCTTCATCTTCTGCTCAGGCGTGCCCGCCTGCTGCGGCTGGCCGGAATCGGGTTTGGGCTGCGACTTCGGATCGCCCTGCTGTCCGGGCTTACCCGGTTGCGGCTGCTTCGGATCTCCACCTTGCGGCTGCCCCTGTCCCGGCTGCGGTTGTCCGGCCGGCGCGCCCTGTTCCGGCTTGCCTTGCTGATCGGGTTTGCCTTGCTCGGGTTTCCCTTGTTGATCCA
>Ga0105047_10006497_pt1 | contig 19832 bp, 21 predicted proteins | sample MAT04_FD_78384 | JGI IMG/M metagenome (GOLD analysis project Ga0105047, IMG submission 78384) | Freshwater microbial communities from Lake Fryxell liftoff mats and glacier meltwater in Antarctica - MAT-04 (megahit assembly) | ecosystem: Environmental > Aquatic > Freshwater > Ice > Liftoff...
CCTGCGGGTTCGGTGTATGCAGAATAGTCAGTCAGGCGGCCCGACCCCACCAGCCCGTGTACCTTTGCCTGTGCAGGGTTCTGGAGGCGCTACCGCCAAGCAAGCCGCCAATCAAGCCGCCAAGCAAGCCCCCAAGCAAGCCCCGCCACCCACAGCGCGCCCTTCGGCGCCCCAGGCCGGCGCCGACTTTCACGGTGCCGCGCGCGTCGATCCCAGGAGATTCTCATGGCCGTCCAGCAGAACAAGAAGTCGCCTTCCAAGCGCGGCATGCACCGCTCGCACAACGCCGTCGCGGCGCCGGGCACCGCCGTCGAAACCACCACGGGCGAGGTGCACCTGCGTCATCACATCAGCCCCACCGGTTTTTACCGCGGCCGCAAGGTCCTGAAGACCAAGGCCGACGCCTGAGTGGCACCTGCGGGCCGCATGTCGGCCTGCACCGGCCTTGCTCGGGGCGCTGCCCGCAGCGTCGCCTGAGCGGTTTCGGCCCGTGCGCGGCTGAAGCCCTGCTGTAAACCCGTGTCCCCTCACCCCGTCCACGCTCCCCTGGCGCTGGTCCGCCTGGCGGTGGACTGCATGGGCGGCGACCATGGCCCCGCGGTCACGCTGCCCGCCTGCCGGGCCTTTCTCGACAAGCACCCCCAGGCCGAGCTTGTGCTCGTCGGCAGTGCCGCTGCGCTGGAAGCTGCGGTCACGCTGCCGCGGTGCACGCGGGTGGTCGCCACCGAGGTCGTCACGATGGACGACCCCGTCGAAGTGGCCTTGCGCAGGAAGCGCGACTCGTCGATGCGCGTGGCGCTGCAGCAATTGAAGAGCGGCGCCCATGCCTGCGTCTCGGCCGGCAACACCGGCGCGCTGATGGCATTGGCGCGCTACCTGCTGAAGACGCTGGACGGCATCGACCGCCCGGCCATCGCCAGCGTGCTGCCCAACGGCCGCGACGGCTACACCACGGTGCTCGACCTCGGCGCCAACGTCGATTGCGCCCCCGAACACCTGTTGCAGTTCGCCGTGCTCGGCAGCGCGCTGGTGTCCGCGGTGGACGGCAAGCTGAACCCCAGTGTCGGCCTGCTGAACATCGGCGAAGAGGCCATCAAGGGCAGCGAGTCGATCAAGCGCGCCGGCGAACTGCTGCGTGCCGCCGGCGCCGAAGGGCACATCAACTTCCACGGCAACGTCGAAGGCAACGACATCTTCAAGGGCACGGTCGACATCGTCGTCTGCGACGGCTTCGTCGGCAACGTGATGCTGAAAACCAGCGAAGGTCTGGCGTCGATGCTGTCGGACTTCATCAAGCAGGAGTTCACGCGCACGCCGCTGGCCAAGCTGGCGGCGCTGGTGGCGCTGCCGGTGCTGAAGCGCTTCAAGCACCGCGTCGACCCGCGCCGCTACAACGGCGCCGCGCTGCTCGGGCTGCGCGGGCTGGTCTTCAAGAGCCACGGTTCGGCCGACGCCTACGCCTTCGAACAGGCGCTGACGCGGGCGTATGATGCCGCGCGCAACCGCCTGCTCGACCGTGTGCAGGATCGCATCGTCGACACGCTGCCGGCCGCGCCGGCGCTGCCGCCGGGCGGCGATGCCGCGTCGGAACAAGCTGCATGACCCCGCCCACATCCCTCCCGCGCTACGCCCGCATCACCGGCACCGGCAGCTACCTGCCGCCGCGGCGGCTGTCGAATGCCGACATGGTCGCGCTGCTGGCCGAACGCGGGCTCGAAACCAGCGACGAGTGGATCGTCGAACGCACCGGCATCCGCGCCCGCCACTTCGTCGACGAGGGTGTGTCGTCCAGCGACCTGGCGCTGCACGCCTGCCGCGCCGCGTTGCACGCCGCCGGCCGCACGGCCGACGACGTCGATCTCATCATCGTGGCCACGTCGACGCCCGACATGGTGTTCCCGTCCACCGCCTGCATTCTGCAGAACAAGCTGGGCGCCAACGGCTGCATGGCCTTCGACATGCAGGCCGTCTGCGCCGGTTTTGTCTACGCGCTCAGCGTTGCCGATGCGATGGTGCGTGCCGGTGGCGTGCAGTGCGCGCTGGTGGTGGGCGCCGAGGTCTTCTCGCGCATCCTCGACTTCAACGACCGCACGACCTGCGTGCTGTTCGGCGACGGCGCCGGCGCGGTGGTGCTGGAGTCGAGCGTCGAACCCGGCATCCTGGCCACCGAACTGCACGCCGACGGCAAGCATGTCGGCATCCTGTGCGTGCCCGGCACCGTTTCGGGCGGCCAGGTGCTGGGCGACCCGCTGCTGCGCATGGACGGCCAGGCCGTCTTCAAGCTCGCCGTGGGCGTGCTCGACAGCGCCGCGCGCGCCGTGCTGGCCAAGGCCGGCCGCAGCGAGGCCGACGTCGACTGGCTGGTGCCGCACCAGGCCAACATCCGCATCATGCAGGGCACGGCCAAGAAGCTGAAGCTGCCGCTCGAGAAGATGGTGGTCACCGTCGACGAACACGGCAACACCTCGGCCGCGTCGGTGCCGCTGGCGCTGGACGTGGCGGTGCGCAGCGGCCGCATCCAGCCGGGTGACACCGTGCTGCTCGAAGGTGTCGGCGGCGGCTTCACCTGGGGCGCGGTGCTGCTCGACTTCTGACCTTTCGAACCCGGCGCGTTCAGACCTTTCCCTCCATGACTGCATTTGCATTTGTCTTCCCCGGCCAGGGCTCGCAGTCCGTCGGCATGCTCGACGCCTGGGGCGACCACCCTGCCGTCACCCGGACGCTCGAGGAAGCCTCGGCCGCGCTGGGCGAAGACCTGGCGCGCCTGATCCACGAAGGCCCGAAGGAAGCGCTGGAGCTGACGACGAACACGCAGCCGGTGATGCTCACCGCGGCCATCGCCTGCTGGCGCGCCTGGCTGGCCGAGGGCGGCGCCGAACCGGCCGCCATGGCCGGGCATTCGCTGGGCGAGTACAGCGCGCTGGTCGCCGCCGGAGCACTGAGCCTGGCCGACGCGCTGCCGCTGGTGCGCTTCCGCGCCCAGGCCATGCAGCAGGCGGTGCCGGTGGGCACGGGCGCGATGGCGGCCATCCTCGGCCTGGACGCCACGGTCGTGCGTGAAGCCTGCGCCGCCGTGGCCGCGGCCAGCGGCGAAGTCGTCGAGCCCGCGAACTTCAACGACCCCAGGCAGACCGTGATTGCCGGCAGCAAGGCCGGGGTCGACCTGGCCTGCGAGAAGCTCAAGGCCGCGGGCGCCAAGCGTGCACTGCTGCTGGCGGTGTCGGCGCCTTTCCACTCGTCGCTGATGAAACCTGCGGCCGAGGCACTGCGCGGCAAGCTCGCCGGCGTGGCGCTGAGCGCAACGCGTATCCCGGTGATCAACAACATCGACGTTGCCGTGCAGAACACGCCCGACGCCATCCGCGACGCGCTCTACCGCCAGGCCTTCGGCCCCGTGCGCTGGGTCGAAGTGACGCAGGCGCTGAAGGCACGCGGCTTCTCGCACGTCTTCGAGTGCGGCCCGGGCAAGGTGCTGGCCGGCCTCGTCAAGCGTGTGGATGCCGAACTCGTCACCACCACCGTGCTCGACCCGGCCAGCCTGAAGGCGGCGATGGAGATGCTGGCATGAACGAAGTGCAGACGGCGGCGCAGGTCGCGCTCGTCACCGGCGCCTCGCGCGGCATCGGCCGCGCCATCGCGCTGGCGCTGGCCGGTGCCGGTTACCGTGTTACCGGTACGGCCACCACCGAGGCCGGCGCGGCCGGCATCGGCGAGGCGCTGGTCCACTTTCCCGGCTGCCAGGGCATCGTGCTGAACGTCACCGACGGCCCGGCGCTCGACGCCGCCATCGACACCCTCGTCAAGACACAAGGCGGTCTGCACGTGCTGGTCAACAACGCCGGCATCACGCGCGACACGCTGGCCATGCGCATGAAGGACGACGACTGGGACTTGGTGCAGGACACCAACCTGAAGGCCGTCTTCCGCGCCTGCCGCGCCGCGATGCGGCCGATGATGAAACAGCGCTATGGCCGCATGATCAACATCACCTCGGTCGTGGGTGCGATCGGCAATGCCGGCCAGGCCAACTACGCCGCCGCCAAGGCCGGCGTGGCCGGCATGACACGCGCGCTGGCCCGTGAACTCGGCAGCCGCCAGATCACCGTCAACTGCGTGGCACCCGGCTTCATCGCCACCGACATGACCCACGGCCTGCCCGACGCCGCCAAGGCCGCACTGCTGGGGCAGATCCCGCTGGGCCGCCTGGGTGCGGCAGAGGAAGTTGCGCACGCCGTATTGTTCCTGGCCAGCCGCGAGGCGGGCTATATCACGGGGTCCGAACTGCATGTCAACGGTGGCATGCACATGGCCTGAACCGGCCGCAAGAGCACGACCTGCAGGCGCCGCCTGCAGCCTGAAAAACCGGCAAGGGCCCCGCCGCTAGAATTGCGGGCTGTCTGAACCGACCCCACTCCCGGAGGAGTCATGAGCGATATTGAAGCACGTGTCAAGAAAATCATCGCCGAGCAACTCGGCGTACCCGAAGCCGATGTCACGAACGAGAAGGCCTTCGTGGCCGACCTCGGCGCCGACTCGCTCGACACCGTCGAACTGGTGATGGCCCTGGAGGACGAGTTCGGCATCGAGATCCCGGACGAAGAGGCCGAGAAGATCACGACGGTGCAACTGGCGATCGACTACGCGTCGACCCACCAGAAGGCTTGAGGCCGACATGTCGATGAGCCGTCTCGAGACATGTCGCACCCCCTCGGGGGGGCGGCGCGGTACGGGCCTCGGGGGCCGCTGATGTCTAGGCGTCGCGTCGTCGTCACCGGCCTCGGGCTCGTGAGCCCGGTCGGCAACTCGGTGACGGAAGCTTGGGCCAACCTCGTGGCGGGGCGCAGCGGCATCGACCTCATCACGAAGTTCGACGCCTCGGCCTTCTCCTGCCGTTTCGCCGGCGAGGTGAAGGGTTTCCAGATCGAGGATTACATCCCCGCCAAGGAAGCCCGTCACATGGACACCTTCATCCATTACGGGATGGCGGCGGCCATGCAGGCGGTGCAGGACGCCGGGCTGCCGCATAGCGAGACGCTGGGCGAAGACGGCGCCGAGCGTTACGGCTGCATGGTCGGTTCGGGCATCGGCGGTCTGCCGATGATCGAGCAGACGCAGATCGAGTACGCCGCGCGCGGCCCGCGCCGCATCTCGCCGTTTTTCGTGCCGGCCTCGATCATCAACATGATCTCGGGCCACGTGTCCATCCAGTACGGCTACACCGGCCCGAACATGGCTATCGTGACGGCCTGCACCACGGGCCTGCACTGCATCGGCGAGGCCGGGCGGATCATCGAGTACGGCGACGCCGACGTGATGATCGCCGGCGGCGCCGAGAGCACGGTGTCACCGCTGGGCGTGGGCGGTTTTGCCGCGGCGCGTGCACTTTCGATGCGCAACGACGACCCGAAAACCGCGTCCCGCCCTTGGGACAGGGACCGCGACGGCTTCGTGCTCGGTGAAGGCGCCGGCGTGCTGGTGCTCGAAGAGTATGAACACGCCAAGCAGCGCGGCGCCAAGATCTACGCCGAACTCGCGGGTTTCGGCATGGGCGCCGACGCCTTCCACATGACCGCGCCCAACGTCGACGGCCCCAAGCGCAGCATGAAAGCCGCGCTGCGCAACGCCGGCGTCAATGCCACCGACGTGAACTACCTGAACGCACACGGCACCAGCACACCGCTGGGCGACCTGAACGAGACGAACGCGATCAAGCTGGCCTTCGGCGACCACGCGAAGAAGCTGGTCGTCAACTCGACGAAGTCGATGACCGGTCACCTGCTGGGCGGCGCCGGTGGCGTCGAATCGGTGTTCAGCGTGCTGGCCGTGCACCACCAGGTGTCGCCGCCGACGATCAACATCTTCAACCAGGATCCGGAATGCGACCTGGACTACTGCGCCAACGAGGCGCGGCAGATGAAGATCGACGTCGCGGTGAAGAACAATTTCGGCTTCGGCGGCACCAACGGCACGCTGGTTTTCCGGCGCGCCTGAGGCCCGATGCGCGCGCCACCTGCGGTGGCCGTGCGCTGCACGGGCGGCTGGGCGTGGCGCCTGCTGAACATCGCGCTGCCGACGCTGGCGGCCGGCGTCTTCGCGGTGTGGGCGCTGCTGCATCTCGAGGCGCCCGTCGCGCCGGCGGCGTTCTTGGCGGTGTTCGTGGCCGCGTGCGTGTTGCTGCTGGCCTGGCGGCTGTCGCGCCCGCGCGAGCGGCTGCTGCAGTGGGACGGCCAGCGCTGGACCGTCGACGCTGTGCCCGGGCGGCTGCAACTGATGATCGACCTCGGGCCCTTCCTGCTGCTGCGGCTGCACACCGGGCGCAGCGGCGGGCCCTGGCTGGCCGTCACGGCGGCCGAGGCGGGCGCCGCCTGGCACGCGCTGCGCGCCGCGGTATATTCGCGCCCTCCCGAAACCCCCTCCGGCGCGCAACACCCGGAACGAGCAGCCGACTGAATGTCTGACGCGGATGCCGATGCGCTGCTGGTGGAACGCGTCAAGCGGGGCGACGTGCGGGCTTTCGAGATGCTGGTCGTCAAGTACCAGCGCCGCGTCGAGCGCCTGATCGGCCGCATGGTGCGCGACGTCGACCTGGTGCAGGACATCGCCCAGGAAAGCTTCATCCGCGCCTACCGCGCCCTGCCGCAGTTTCGCGGCGACAGCGCTTTCTACACCTGGCTCTACCGCATCGCCGTCAACACCGCCAAGAAGGCGCTGATGGACATGAAGCGCGACCCGCTGGTGCTGGAGTCGTCGCGCAGCCTGGGCGAGGACGGCGAGGAAACTTCACGCGCCGAGAATGAACTAACCGACGGCGAGACACCCGAAGCTTTGCTGGCGAGCAAGGAAATCGCAGCGGCGGTGAACTCGGCCATCGAAGCATTGTCTGAAGATCTGCGCCAAGCCATCACGCTGCGCGAGATCGAAGGTCTGAGCTACGAAGAGATCGCCGAAATGATGAACTGCCCCATCGGCACGGTGCGCTCGCGCATCTTCCGTGCCCGCGAAGCCATCGCCACCCGGCTGCGGCCGCTGCTGGACACGCGCGATGGCGCGCGCTGGTAGCGCGCACCTGACTGACGCCCGAAGACACCTGCCGAGCATCGCCCCATGAACGCCACCCCCTCGAACATCCCCCTGCAACTGTCTGCCGACGACACGCGTGCGTGGCTCTCGGCGCTCGCCGACGGCGAGGCGCAGGCCGCCGACCGTGCCTGCGCCGGGTGGCGTGACGATGCCGAGGCCCGTCGCACGTGGCACGCCTACCAGCTGATCGGCGACGTCATGCGCTCGGAAGACCTGGCCCGGCCGGCCGCCGGCGATGCCGCCTTCCTGGCCGGGTTGCGCGAACGCCTGGCGGCCGAGCCCGCAATCGTCGCGCCCATGCCCGTTGCCGTGCAGGCGGTCATCGCCGCGCGCCGCCGTCATGCCTGGCTGGTGCCGGTCGCGGCGGCGGCAGGCTTCGTGGTCGTGGCCGGTGTGCTGGTGGTCGCCCGCGTCAGCCAGCCCGGTGCCGAAGCGCCGGCCGGCCTGGCCAAGGCGGCCGACACCGCACCCTTTGTGCTGGTGCGGGACGAACGTCTCGACGAGTACCTGCGTGCGCACCAGTCGGCGCGTGGTGGTGTGGCCGTGGCCGCGCCGGCGGGTGCGCTGCGCCGCGTCGAGATGACCGTGCCGGCCACGCCCGCGCGCTGATGGAGGCGCTGCTTCGGCATCGCCTGCCACCTCTGCGGTCAATGCGGCCGCAGCGCACGCTGCTGCCGCTGCTGGCCCTGTTGTGCTGCCTGCTACCGCCTGCCGGTCAGGCTGCCGCCGAGGGTGCGGCCCTGCCCGCCGCCGACGCACGGGCGTGGCTGACGCGCATCCGCAGCGCCGCCAGCAGTGGCAACTACCAGGGCACGATGGTGTTCAGCGTTGGCGGCACGATGTCCAGCTCGCGAGTCGGCCACTACGTGGTGGGCGACCAGACTTACGAACACCTCGAGGCGCTCGACGGCCGCCAGCAGCGCATCCTGCGCCACAACGACGCCGTGCACACGCTGTGGCCGCAGTCGCGCGTGGCCGTGATCGAAAAACGCGAGACTCGCGCGGCCTGGTCGACGACGCCGCAGCAGATCGATCCGCAGGCGCTCGACCTCTACGAGCTGCGGCGCGAGGGCACGGCGCGTGTCGCCGGCCGCGACGCGGCGGTGTTCCTGCTGCAGCCGCGTGACGCGCTGCGCTACGCACAACGCCTGTGGGCCGACGAAGCGACGGGGCTGATCCTGCGCGCCGATGTCGTCGGCTTGGCCGAAGGCGCTGCGGCCGCGCCGGCGGTGCTGGAGTCCACGGCCTTCTCCGAAGTGGCAATCGGCATCAAGCCGCGGCCTGAAGCGGTGCTGCAGGAACTGCGCAGCACCCGCAATCTCGACGGCTGGCGCATCGTGCGCCCGCAGCAGCAGCGCACCGAACTCGCGGCCGAAGGCTGGGTGCTGCAGCGTCCGGTCGCCGGCTTCCAGCTTGCCGCCTGCGTGCGGCGCGGCATGGAAACCGCGGGCGACCAGGCGCCGGTGCTGCAGGCGGTCTTCACCGACGGCCTGACCCACGTCTCGCTGTTCATCGAGCCCTACCAGGCGCAGCGCCACCGCAGCGAGTTGCGCGCCCAGCAGGGCGCCACCGGCACACTGATGCAGCGCCGCGGTGAAGACTGGCTCACGGTCGTCGGCGACGTGCCAACGGCCACCCTCAAGCTCTTCGCCGAGGCCGTCGAACGCCGACGGCCCTGAACTTATTTGCACTTCCGGCCTCCCATGGCACCCCTCCAGTTGCATCGCATGAAAGCAAGCCACATGACCTTCGTTCGCTCCTGGGCCGGCCGCATGGCGTTCGGCCTGGCTTCCCTGACCCTGGCCGCAGGCGCCCTGCATCCCTTGCCCAGCCTGGCGCAGGCCACGCCGACCGTGCAGCTGCCCGACTTCACCGAGCTCGTCGACCGCGTCGGCCCTTCGGTCGTCAACATCCGCACCACCGAGCGCCGCGGCACCGCCAGCAGCGCGGGTGAGGTCGACCCCAGCATGGAAGAGTTCCTGCGCCGTTTCGGCATCCCGATGCCGAACCGCCCGCAGCCCGATCGCCGCGGCAACCCGCGTGGCGACGACGACACGCCGCAGCAGCAGCGCGGCGTCGGCTCGGGCTTCGTGCTCACTGCCGACGGCTTCATCATGACCAACGCCCACGTCGTCGAGGGGGCCGATGAGGTCATCGTCACCCTCACCGACAAGCGCGAACTGAAGGCCCGCATCGTCGGCGCCGACAAGCGCTCCGACGTGGCCGTGGTGAAGATCGACGTCACTGGCCTGTCCCCGGTGAAGATCGGCGATGTCAACCGGCTCAAGGTCGGTGAATGGGTGATGGCCATCGGCTCGCCCTTCGGCCTGGACAACACCGTCACCGCCGGCATCGTCAGCGCCAAGCAGCGCGACACCGGCGACCTGCTGCCGCTGATCCAGACCGACGTCGCCATCAACCCCGGCAACTCGGGCGGCCCGTTGATCAACCTGCGCGGCGAGGTGGTCGGCATCAACTCGCAGATCTACAGCCGTTCGGGCGGCTTCATGGGCATCAGCTTCGCGATCCCGATCGACGAGGCCACGCGCGTGGCCGATCAGCTGCGCAGCGGCGGGCGCGTCATCCGCGGCCGCATCGGTGTGCAGATCGGCGCCGTGACCAAAGACGTGGCCGAGAGCATCGGCTTGGGGCCTGCGCGTGGCGCATTGGTGCTCAGCGTCGAGAAGGACGGCCCGGCCGACAAGGCGGGCGTCGAAGCCGGCGACATCGTCGTCAAGGTCGACGGCCGAGCCGTCGAGAAGCAGGGCGACCTGCCGCGCTTCGTCGGCAGCATCAAGCCCGGCAGCAAGAGCGTGCTGCAGGTCTTCCGCCGCGGCGCCACCAAGGACTTCAGCGTCACCGTGGCCGAATTCGAGGCCGACCGCCCCGCGCGCCGCGCCGGTGCCGATCCGGTCCCGGCGGTGCCGACGGTCAAGAGCGTGCTGGGCCTGACCGTGTCTGACCTGAGTGAGACGCAGAAGAAGGAGCTGCGTGTGCGCGGTGGCGTGCGGGTCGAAGCCGTCGACGGTGCGGCGGCGCGGGCCGGCGTGCGCGAAGGAGACGTCATCCTGTCGATCGACAACACCGAGATCGCCGACAGCAAGCAGTTCACGACCGTCGCGACGAAAGCCGAGAAGGCCCGTGCCGTGAGCGTGCTCGTGCGCCGAGGTGAATGGACCAACTACCTGGTCATCCGGCCAGCACGCTGAAGTCGGAGATCCGTTCGTTCCGAAGGACGAACGGACGCCAGCCGAAAGCGCCGGCGCATGCGTGCTCTAGTTGACAGTGAGCCTGGGTCTTTCCACATCGTGGAATGATCATGGGCCCGGTGGACGATGCTGATGCGGGTCGGTGCCTCGCTCAAGTTAGTGACCTTTCACTTCACTTTGCTGCAGCCGGTGATTAGCGACGTCGCCGTCTAGAATCAACCCGTGCAGCGTAGCATTTACCGTTTTTCAAAGTCTCAACCCGGGCCCGTAACTTGCTCTGCCGAGACACTTCCGGGTTGTGCATGAGCTGTGGAAAACTTTCGCCTGTCTGATCGCTGCAACGGCCGGAAATCAAGCAACGACGCGGGTTCCCGGCCGGTTCTTTTGGCTACAATGAAACCCCAACAAGCAGTTGCCAAACGTTCTGTTGGAAGGCGCGTCATCTATTTGGACGCGCCTTTTTTTTAGTCTCGCGCGCTTGCCCCTTGTGCGCCTCCGCAGCCCATCGCCCGAGCCGCCAGAACACCGCGCGAAGCTTCGCGGTGCAGGCGCTTCGCGATGCAAACACGTCCGATGAACCACATCCGCAACTTCTCGATCATTGCCCACATCGACCACGGCAAGAGCACGCTGGCCGACCGCATCATCCAGCGCTGTGGCGGCCTGAGCGACCGCGAGATGGAAGCGCAGGTGCTGGACTCGATGGACATCGAGCGCGAGCGCGGCATCACGATCAAGGCCCAGACCGCGGCACTCGAATACAAGGCGCGCGACGGTCAGGTCTACCAGCTCAACCTCATCGACACGCCCGGGCACGTCGACTTCTCTTATGAGGTCAGCCGGTCCCTGAGCGCCTGCGAAGGTGCGCTGCTGGTCGTCGACGCCTCACAGGGTGTCGAGGCGCAGACCGTGGCCAACTGCTACACCGCGCTCGACCTCGGCGTCACGGTGGTGCCGGTGCTGAACAAGATGGACCTGCCGCAGGCCGACCCCGAGAACGCCAAGAGCGAGATCGAGGACGTGATCGGCATCGACGCCACCGACGCCATTCCCTGCTCGGCCAAGACCGGCATGGGCCTGGACGAGATTCTCGAGGCGGTGATCGCACGCATGCCGGCGCCGCGCGGCAACCCCGACGGCCCGCCGCGGGCAATGATCATCGACAGCTGGTTCGACAACTATGTCGGCGTGGTGATGCTGGTGCGCGTGGTCGACGGTTCGCTCAGCAAGGGCGAGCGCATCCGCATGATGGCCACCAACACCGTCTACGGCATCGAGCAGATGGGCGTATTCACGCCCAAGGGCGTGCCGCGCGATACGCTGAAGGCGGGCGAGGTCGGCTTCGTCATCTGCGGCATCAAGGAGCTGCAGGCGGCCAAGGTGGGCGACACGTTGACGCTGGACAAGAAGCTGCCCAACAACGCCGGCCCGGCCATAGTGCCGCTGCCGGGTTTCAAGGAAATCCAGCCACAGGTTTTCGCTGGCCTCTACCCCACCGAAGCCAGCGAGTACGACCAACTGCGCGACGCGCTGGAAAAGCTCAAGCTCAACGACAGCAGCCTGCGCTACGAGCCCGAGGTGAGCCAGGCGCTGGGTTTCGGCTTCCGCTGCGGCTTCCTGGGCCTGCTGCACATGGAGATCGTGCAGGAACGGCTGGAGCGCGAGTTCGACCAGGACCTCATCACCACCGCGCCCAGCGTGGTCTACCAGGTCGAGCTGAACGACGGCACGGTGATCCAGGTCGAAAACCCCAGCAAGATGCCCGACCTGGGCCGCATCAAGGAAATCCGCGAGCCCATCGTCACCGTGCACCTGTACATGCCGCAGGACAGCGTGGGCCCGGTGATGACGCTGGCCAACCAGAAGCGGGGCCTGCAGCTGAACATGAGCTACCACGGCCGCCAGGTGCACCTGACCTACGAACTGCCGCTGGCCGAAATCGTGCTGGACTTCTTCGACAAGCTCAAGAGCGTCTCGCGCGGCTACGCCAGCATGGACTACGAGTTCAAGGAATACCGCGCCGCCGACGTCGTCAAGGTCGACCTGATGATCAACGGCGACCGTGTCGACGCGCTGAGCATCATCGTGCACCGCGCGCAGAGCCTGTACCGCGGCCGCGCGGTGGCGGCCAAGATGCGGCAGCAGATCCCGCGCCAGATGTACGACGTGGCCATCCAGGCCTCGATCGGCGCCAACGTCATCGCGCGCGAGGACGTCAAGGCGCTGCGCAAGAACGTGCTGGCAAAATGCTATGGCGGCGACATCACGCGCAAGAAGAAGTTGCTGGAAAAGCAGAAGGCCGGCAAGAAGCGCATGAAGCAGATCGGCACCGTCGAGGTGCCGCAGGAAGCCTTCCTCGCCATCCTCCAGGTAGACGATTGATCATCACTATGCCCCCTAGCTCACTTCGTTCGCGTCCCCCCGTGGGGGCGTGCATTCATCTTGGGGCGGCCCGGCGATGAATGCCATGAGTTCCCTGACCGCCGCCCTCTACGGCGCCCTGCTCGTCTACATCGGCGGCTGGTTTCTCGGTTTCTGGACCGGCAACTTCGCGTTGCTGCTGTTCCTTTTGACCATCGTCACGCTGGGCTTCTGGCTTGCCGAGCGTTTCTACTTCAAGCCGCAGCGCGAGGCCGCGGCCGTGGCGCTGGAGGCCAACGACGCCATGCGCCGCGCTGAGCTGGCCAGGATGGGCATCCAGCGTGTCGACGGCGACGTGCAGGAAGCCAAGGCGCAGCTGCTGATGCAGCCCTGGTGGCTGGACTGGACGGCCGGGCTGTTCCCTGTGATCCTGGTCGTCTTCCTGCTGCGCAGCTTCCTGTTCGAGCCCTTCAAGATCCCTTCGGGCTCGATGGTGCCCACGCTGGTGGTGGGCGACCTGATCCTGGTGAGCAAGTTCCACTACGGCGTACGCCTGCCGGTGATCAACAAGAAGATCATCGACAACAACCCCGTCGCGCGCGGCGACGTGATGGTGTTCCGCTACCCCGTCGACCCGCGGCTGGACTACATCAAGCGTGTCGTCGGCCTGCCCGGCGACGAGGTGGCCTATCTGAACCAGAAGCTGTCGATCAACGGGCAGCCCGTTGCAACAGTGAGTAAGGGCGAGCATTACGACGACGACAGCCTGAGCTACGCGCCGCTGTTCAGCGAGAAACTCGGCCCCGTCGAGCACGAGATCCGCGTCGAACCGCGGCGCGGCGCCTACTATGGCCCCGAGCCGCACCGTTTTCCGTCTGCCGAGAACTGCAAATACAGTCCCGAAGGCGTGGTCTGCAAGGTGCCTCCTGGCCACTACTTCATGATGGGCGACAACCGTGACAATTCGCAGGACTCGCGCTTCTGGGGCTTCGTGCCCGACGAGAATATCGTCGGCAAGGCGTTTTTCGTTTGGATGAACTTCGGCAATTTGGGGCGCATCGGCGCGTTCAAGTGAGCGTTGCCCCATGAGCGCGACAAGCGCGTCAGGAGATGGCAGGCCATGAAGGCAGCGTATTCACGGCGCGCGTTGCGCCGCACGGGCAAGGGGCAGCAGGGTGTCACGCTCTTCGGCCTGATGTTCTGGGCCCTGGCGATCGGCTTCGCCGCCTACGTCGTGATCCGCGTCTTTCCCACCGTCAACGAGTACCTCACGGTACAGAGCACGGTCGAGAAGATCGCGCGTGCGCAGCCGGCCACGGTGGCTGAAGCCCGGCTGGCCTTCGACAAGCAGAAGGACGTCGAGTATTCGATCTCCTCGATCTCGGGCAAGGACCTGCTCGTGACCAAGGAGAACGACCGCGTCGTCGTCGCCTTCGCCTACGACAAGCTTGTGCCCATCTACGGCCCGGTCTACATCCTCATCAAGTACGAGGGGCGTTCACGGTGACCGAACCCGCGGCGCTGGTCGCGCTGCAGCAACGCCTGGGTTACCGCTTCACGCAGCCCGAACTGCTGCGCCGCGCGCTGACGCACCGGAGTTGGGGTGCCGAGCACAACGAACGGCTGGAATTCCTGGGCGACGCGGTGCTGAGCCTGGGCGTGTCGAACCTGCTCTACGCGCGCCACGGCGGCAGCGACGAAGGTGACCTCACGCGTGTGCGAGCCCACCTCGTGCGCGAGGACAGCCTGCACCGCGCGGCGCTGGCGCTGGGTGTGCCCGAGGTGCTGCGCATGTCCGAAGGTGAACTGCGCGGCGGCGGCGCATTGCGACCTTCGCTGCTGGCCGACGCGGTGGAAGCGGTGATCGGTGCGGTGTTCCTCGAGGGCGGGTTTGACGCGGCGCAGGCCGTGGTGCAGCGTCTGTTCGGCGAGGTCATCCAGGCCACCGAAGCCGAGAACTGGAGCAAGGACGCCAAGACCGAGTTGCAGGAATGGCTGCAGGCGCGCAAGCTGCCCGTGCCTGCCTACCGCATCACCGCCACCCGCGGCCAGGCGCACGCCCAGACCTTCGAGGTCGAATGCGCTGTCGCGGCGCTCGGCCTGGCCGAGCAGGGTGAAGGCAAATCGCGCCGCACGGCCGAGCAGGAAGCGGCGCACCGCATGCTGGCGGTGCTGAAGACCAGCGACCGACCCGGCGGCCCGTTGAGATCATGAACCCCCACGCTCCCGATCGGCTGCTGCCCCCCGAGGGGATGCAAGCAGCGGCCCGGCACAGCCGGATCCGCGCATGTCCTTGATGAACATCGAAACCAACCCCCCTGTACAACGCTGCGGCCTGGTCGCCATCGTCGGCCGCCCCAACGTCGGCAAGAGCACGCTGCTCAACGCGCTGGTGGGGCAGAAGATCAGCATCACCAGCAACAAGGCGCAGACCACACGCCACCGCATCACCGGCATCCGGACGCGGGGCGAAGCGCAGTTCGTCTTCGTCGACACGCCGGGCTTCCAGATGAAACACGGCACGGCGCTGAACCGCACGCTCAACCGCACCGTGCTCAGTTCACTGGGCGATGTCGACCTCGTGCTCTTTGTCGTCGAAGCCGGCCGCTTCGGCCTGCCCGACGCCAAGGTGCTGGCGCTGTTGCCGCAGGGCAAGCCCGCGCTGCTGGTGGCGAACAAGCTCGACACGCTGCAGCGCCGGCAGGACGTGCTGCCCTGGCTGAAGCAGATGCAGGAACGCCACGCCTTCGCCGAATACGTACCGATGTCGGCCACGCGCGAAGCCGATGTCGAGCGCCTGCTGGGGATCGTCGCACCCTACCTGCCGCAGCAGCCCTGGCTGTACGAGGAAGACGCGCTGACCGACCGCACCGACCGCTTCCTGGCCGGAGAACTCATCCGCGAGAAGCTCTTCCGCCTGACCGGCGACGAACTGCCCTACAACTGCACGGTCGTCATCGACAGTTTCGTCGACGAGGGCGGATCTGACGGCCCCGAAGGTGCCGCTTCGCCGCACCCGTCCCCCGAGGGGAGCGTGGCCGCTTCGGGCGCCCGCGCGCGGCCATTGCGGCGCATCGGCGCCACCATCGTGGTCGAGCGCGACGCTCACAAGGGCATGATCATCGGCGAGGGCGGCGAGCGCCTGAAGCGCATCGGCAGCGAGGCGCGCCAGGAACTCGAGCGCCTGTGGGACGCGAAGGTTTTCCTCGAGCTGTGGGTCAAGGTGCGTTCGGGCTGGGCCGACGACGAGGCCCACCTGCGCAGCTATGGCTACGAGTGATGAAGGCGCCAAGACGCTGCGTGTCGCCCCCAAGGCCAAGAAGGGGCCCCTGACGAGGCCAGGGGAACTGACCGCCTCGGGGCGGCCCGGCGGCGCTCGCTCGGTTGCGCTGCAGGCCTACGTCCTGCACAGCCACGACTGGAGCGAGTCCAGTCTGATCGTCGAGCTCTTCACGCGCGCCCAGGGCCGCATCGTCGTTGCAGCCAAAGGTGCCAAGCGGCCGACCTCCAACTTCCGCGCTGTGCTGCTGCCGTTCCAGCCGCTGCTGGCCCAGCTGGGCAGGGCACCCGTCGACGCGCAGGCCGAGATATTCAACCTGCGCAGCGCCGAATGGGCGGGCGGCCAGCCGTTGCTGGGTGCGGCGGCGATGTTCTCCGGCTACTACGCCAACGAGCTGCTGCTCAAGCTGCTGGCCCGCCAGGACGCCCACCCCGGGCTCTTCGACGCCTATGCCGACACGCTGGCTGCGCTGGGCACGGGCGAGGACGAAGGGCCGGCGCTGCGCGCCTTCGAGCTCGTGCTGCTGCGCGAACTGGGCTGGCTGCCTGAGCTCGACAGCGCGACCCTCACCACCCAGCCGTTGGGGCCGGACACCCGCTACACGCTGACCGCCGAGGGCGGCGTCATCGCCAACGCCGAAGGCCTGCCGGGCAGCACCTGGGTGGCGCTGGAGGCGGCGCTGGCCCACCAGGCCCAGGCCGGCAGCGCGGCGGCGCTGCGCGCCGCCTGCGCGTCCGTGGCCACGGCGCTGCGCGGGCCGCTGCGCGCGCTGCTTCACTATCATCTGGGCCCCACGCCGCTGCGCACGCGCCAAGTCTGGCAAGGCGTGCAGCGCCTCGTGGACCTGAGATGAACCCTCTGATCTCGCCCGACACCTCCCGGCACCTCGGCAGCTCGCTGTCGGTCAACGTCAACAAGGTGGCGCAGCTGCGCAACACGCGCCACCTGGGCATCCCCAGCGTCGTGCACGCCGCCACGCTGTGCCTGCAGGCCGGTTGCGACGGCATCACCGTGCATCCGCGGCCCGACGAACGCCACGTCCGCGCCCACGACGTTCACGACATCGCCGCGCTGCTGAAGGACTGGCCGCAGGCCGAGTACAACATCGAGGGCAACCCCTTCCACAACCTGATGGGCTTCATCCGCGCGGTGAAGCCGAACCAGGCCACCTTCGTGCCCGACAGCGAAGGCCAGTTCACCAGCGACCACGGCTGGGACCTCGCCGCCGAAGGGGAACGCCTGCGGCCGCTGATTGCCGAATGCCGAGCCCTGGGCGTGCGCGTCAGCCTGTTCATGGATGCCGAGCCGGGCGTGATGGCCGCCGCACGCGCCGTGGGCGCCGACCGCGTCGAGCTGTACACCGAGCCCTATGCGGCCGCGTGGGGACAGGCAGGGCAGGGCGCACAGCTGGCGCGTTTCGCCGCGGCCGCAGCCGCGGCACAGGGCGCGGGGCTGGGCGTCAACGCGGGCCACGACCTCAACCGCGACAACCTCGCCGACTTCCTGCGCGCCGTGGCCGGTGTGCTCGAGGTCTCGATCGGCCATGCGCTGATCGCCGATGCGCTCGAATTCGGCCTGCCCGAGACCGTGCGCCGTTACCGCGCCTGCATCGCCGCTGCGCAAGCCCGGCCGTGATCTACGGCATCGGCACCGACGTCTGCGACATCCGCCGCATCGAGGCCACCATGGCGCGGCGCGGCGACCGCTTTGCCGAGCGCGTGCTGGGCCCGGCCGAACTGCAGGTCTTCCACGCCCGGCGCGCGCGCGTCGAGGCACGCGGCCTGCGTTTCCTGGCCACACGCTTCTCGGCCAAGGAGGCCTTCTCCAAGGCCATCGGCCTGGGCATCCGCTGGCCGATGACGTGGAAGGCCTGCGAGATCCTCAACGAGCCCAGCGGCAAGCCGGTGCTGAAGCTGTCGGGCGAACTGGCCGACTGGTTCACGGCGCGCGGGCTGGTGGCCCATGTCACCGTCACCGACGAAACCGACTACGCGGCCTCCTTCGTCGTCGTCGAAACCACGAAAGCCCTGTCATGAGCCTGCATGCCCCCGTTGTGCTCGACATCGCCGGCACCACGTTGACCGCCGCCGACCGCAGGCGCCTGAGGCACCCGCTGACCGGCGGCGTGGTGCTCTTCGCGCGCAACTTCGAGCACCGGCTGCAGCTCACCGAACTCACCTCGTCGATCAAGCGCGCGCGGCCCGACGTGCTGGTCTGCGTCGACCACGAAGGTGGCCGCGTGCAGCGTTTTCGCACCGACGGGTTCACCGCGCTGCCGCCGATGCGCGCGCTGGGTGAGCAGTGGATGAAGGACAACATGGGCCAGCGCGGCACGGGCGCCATGAACGCCACCGACGCTGCCGCCGCTTTAGGCTTCGTGCTCGCCAGCGAGCTGCGGGCCTGCGGTGTCGACCTGAGCTTCGCGCCCGTGCTCGACCTCGACCACGGCGGCAGCGGCGTGATCGGCGACCGCGCCTTCCACCGCGACCCGCGTGTGGTCGGTGTGCTGGCCCGCAGCGTCGCGCACGGCATGCTGCGCGCCGGGATGGCGCATTGCGGCAAACACTTCCCCGGCCATGGTTACGCCACGGCCGACAGCCATGTCGCGGTGCCGGTGGACAAGCGCAGCCTGAAGGCCATCCTGGCCGACGACGCACGGCCTTACGAGTGGCTCAGCAGCACGCTTACCGCGGTGATGCCGGCGCACGTGGTCTACCCCAAGGTCGACCACCGGCCGGCGGGCTTTTCCGAGCGCTGGCTGAAGGACATCCTGCGCGGCCAGTTCGGTTTCACCGGCGCCGTGTTCACCGACGACTTGAGCATGGAAGGCGCGCGCCACCTCGACGGCAGCCTGCTCAGCTTTGCCGACGCCGCGCTGCTGGCACTGAACGCGGGCTGCGACATGGCGCTGCTGTGCAACCAGTCGCTTGCCGCCGGCGGTAAGGCGGTAGACAGCCTGCTGGCCGACCTGGAAGCCGCTGCCACCGCTGGCCGCTGGCTGCCCGACCCCGATAGCGAGGCCCGCCGCATCGCAATGCTGCCGCAGACCGCGCCGCTGCCCTGGGACGAGCTGATGCACGACCCGGTCTACCAGCGCGCGCTCGAACGGCTGCCCTGAGAGCATGAGAGTTCTTCGCCCATGCCCGCTCGTGACGCCCAAAGACGCCCGCTCGTCGTTGCAACTGCGCGCCACAGCCCGAGCCATGGCTGTGCTTTGCGCCTAGACCGGACGCCTTTGGCCGCGCCGCTCCGGCACGTTCGAAAACTCTCACACTCCGAGTCCGAGCGGTTCGGCGCGCCATGAAAAAAGGCCCCGCAAGCGGGGCCTTCGTCTTGTTGCCGGGTGCCGTTCAGGCCGCCGTGTGGTCGAAGGGCAACTTCAGCTGCGACAGGTCCTTGCGTGTTTCCACCAGCACCAGCGGGCTTTCGTCGACCACCACCGGCGGCTGCGGTTCACGTGGCACGTGGACGGGCTTGGGTGCGGCGGCGACGGCCGCCTGCGCGGAGGCCACCTTCTCGGCGTCCGAACCCACCCACTCCAGCCCGACTTGCGCGGCCAGGGCCTGCAGGTCGTTCAGCGGCAGCACGAAGGGCTCGATGCGTGCGCGAACCGGCGCTGCGGCGGGTGCGGCCGGGGGGGCCTGCAACGGGGCCCGCACCGGCGCAGGCGCCGGTGCTTCTGCCGGTGCCTGCACCGCCAGCGGCGCCAGGGCTGCGGGGGCGATGGCCGGTACCGCCGGAGCCGCGGCAGCAACGCCCTCGGCGGGCGCGGGCACTGGTAGCGGCTCGGGCTGGCCGGCGCCGTCGTCGTGCATCGCCGGCATCAGCGCGGCGGGGGCCGGTTCGGTGTCGCCGGCTTCGCGCGGCTGCTCGTCGCGGCCTTCGCCACGCTGGCGGTCGCG
>Ga0105047_10006498_pt1 | contig 19832 bp, 16 predicted proteins | sample MAT04_FD_78384 | JGI IMG/M metagenome (GOLD analysis project Ga0105047, IMG submission 78384) | Freshwater microbial communities from Lake Fryxell liftoff mats and glacier meltwater in Antarctica - MAT-04 (megahit assembly) | ecosystem: Environmental > Aquatic > Freshwater > Ice > Liftoff...
CCATCGACGGCGCAGACGGTTGTCGTTCGGGCGGTGAGTACGGCGGATGCGACGAAGTTTGCGACGGCCGCGGTGACGGTACAGTTGCCTGCCGTCACCGTTACGCCGCCATCGGCGACGGCGGCGATTAACACGACGGTGAGTTTCTCAGCCAATCTGTCCGTGATCTGGCAGGTAAACATGGTCACGGGCGGAAATGCGACGCTGGGGACAATTTCGACTAATGGCGTGTATACGGCGCCAGCAGTTGTTCCCTCGCCGGCCGTCGTAACGATTCGCGCTATTAACACGGCGAACAGCGCCAGTTTCGCAACTGCGACGGTCACGCTCAGCGGCCCGCCGCCGGCTGTGAGCCGCCTATCGGCGGGCCGGTTTCTGGAGCAGGCGGCGTTCGGACCGCGACCGGTAGACATCACGAAGGTGCAACAGATCGGCATTAACGGATGGCTGGACGAGCAGTTTGCGCTGCCGGAGAGCGCGCTTCCCGATCAGTCATCCACAGCAGCGCTGCGAGCCTGGGAGTTACACAACTTTGTCCACGCTCCGGATCAGCTGCGGCAGCGAGTGGCGTACTCGCTGAGTCAGATTGTCGTCGCGTCATTGAATAAGCTGAACTACGCCAATGAGATTTTGCCTTGGATGCGGGTGCTGAACAGGAATGCGTTTGGGAATTACCGGACGCTGCTGCGGGAAGTAACTGTGAGCCCGTCAATGGGTAAATATCTAGACCTGGCTAACTCCACGAAGCCCAGCGCGACAAGTTCGGCGAATGAGAACTATCCAAGGGAGTTGATGCAACTATTTTCAATAGGACTCTGGCAGTTGAACAACGACGGGACCCAGAAACCGGATGGTAATGGACAGCCAATTTCCAGTTATGACCAGACTACCGTGCGGCAGGTGTCGCTCGCACTTACCGGCTGGACGTATGCAACCGCGGCGGGCGGCGCGGCTGGCGGATTAAACTGGGAAAACTTTACGGCCGACATGGAGCCGCGGCCCACCTACCACGATATGACCGCGAAATCATTCCTGGGTTGTAACCTGCCGGCGAATCAAAGTATCCAGCAGGATCTGGACGCAACCATTGATTGCCTCTTTCAGCATCCGAACATGCCGCCGTTCCTCTCCACCAGGCTGATAAGAAGTATGGTGAAGAGTAACCCGTCGCCGGCATATATTGGCCGCATCTCAGCCGTATTTATCAATAACGGGACTGGCATCCGGGGCGATTTGCGCGCTGTGGTCCGCGCGATTCTCATGGACGCCGAAGCGCGGCAGGACACGCCCGACGCGAGTTCGGGTCGATTGAAGGAGCCGCAATACTTCATCTCCGCCTTCCTTCGCGCGACGAACGGCTCGATCGCCCTGAACAATGGCGTCGCTTATGTTTACGACAACATGGGGCAATCGGTGCTGGGGCCACCTTCGGTGTTTAACTGGTTTTCGCCGATGTACAAGGCGCCGAAAAGCGCGCTGTTCGGACCTGAGTTTCAAATCTACTCACCGACCGAAGCGACACTTCGCGCCAATTTTCTTTACCAGATTCTCACCTCGAATGGCGGAGAAATAGTGATCGATCTTACAAACTTCCAGGCAGTCGCCGGAAATTCATCGGCGCTGCTGGACGAAGTGGACAAAACGTTCTTCTACGGAAGAATGCCGGCCGGCGTTAGGAATGCAATTACAAATGCGGTTGCCGCCGCGTATGACAATAGCCAGCGTGTTCAGGCAGCGGTCTACTTAGGCGCGCTCTCCGGCCAATATGCCGTTCAGTATTAACGAAAGGAACTTACTCCATGAACAACTTTACCCGCAGGGATCTTATGCGGTTTGGCGCTCTGAGCGCGGTCAATGCGATCGCGCAATCCGGCGCATCCGATTACAAAGCTCTCGTCTGTGTGTTTCTGCAAGGGGGGAATGACGGTAATAATCTTGTCGTACCTATGTCTCAGGCGGATTACAACGCATACCGGGCCATTCGAGGCGGATTGGCGCTGCCGGACAATTCGGCCAAGTTGCTGCCGGTCCAGGATAGCGCCGACGGCAAGCCGTACGGCCTGAATGATGGATTGAAGGGGCTGCAACCGTTATGGGCGCAGGGAAAAGTTGCGGCTGTGGCGAATATGGGAAATCTTGTTCGACCGACGACGCGGGCTGAGTATCTAACGAAATCGGCGCCTGTGCCGACGAATCTGTTCTCGCACTCCGACCAAACTTCGCAAACCCAAAGCGGGTTTCCGAATACGGGCGGCGGAACGGGGTGGGCCGGGCGGGTGGCGGATGCCGCGAATTCCATGAACGGGGCATCGAGTTTTCCGGCATCGGTTTCGATGTCCGGCCCGGCGCTCTTCTGCACGGGCGGGATCGTGCAATCGGCCAGTCTGATTCCGGACTTCGATCTCTCTCTCTATGGAATGGACTTGTGGCCCGCGACGGCCGGGCAGGCGCGGAAAGCAGCGCTTCAGGAGTTGCTTACCTTTGATAGCGGGATGGCTCTGGTTCAAGCCGCCAATCGGGTCCGACAGGATGCCTTGACGTTGAATTCGATGCTCAAGGATGCGGGATCGAGTCCGCCCCTGGTGACAGCCTTCCCGGGAACGTCGATCGGCCGGCAGTTGCAACAAGTGGCGAAAATAATCCAGTTGCGTAACTCGACGGGAATGAAGCGGCAAGTGTTTTTCTGCGCCCTTGGAGGGTTTGATACGCACGGAGCGCAGGGGTGGGCTCACTGGAATCTGTTGACCCAATTGGGAGATGCGTTAACGGCGTTCTATCAGTCGACGATCGATCTGGGAGTCGCGAATCAGGTAACGTCATTCAGCCTGTCGGAGTTCGGGCGGTCGCTGCAACCGAGCGGGAGCGGTTCCGACCATGGGTGGGGAAACAATCAGGTGGTCGTTGGAGGGGCGGTGCAAGGGGGCCGAATATTCGGAACGTTCCCGGAATTCGCATTGGGAGGGCCGAACGACTCGGGTAACCGGGGCGTGTGGATACCGACCACATCGACCGATCAGTTTGGCGCGACGCTAGCGAGCTGGTTTGGGCTTTCGGCGGCGCAACTACCAGGCGTCTTTCCCAACCTGGTAAATTTCTCGCAGACAAATCTGGGGTTCGTCTGAATCGATTCCTTCTAACGCCAGCGGGGCTGCTCGACGCAGCCCCGCTTGGTTGTTCTTAAGTTCGTTTAGTCGAAGTAGCCCTTGGCAAGTTCCGGCTTGACGTTTATAGCTTGACGCCAGTAGGACTTGGCTTCCTCGTTGCGCCCTTGGGCTTTCAAAGCATGGCCAAGATTGAGCAGTGCTTCGGCAAACTGCGGCCGTTCATTGAGCGCCTCTTGATAAAGGCGAATGGCGTCGTCCAGTTGACCGGACTTTTGCAGGAGCAGACCGGTGTTGTAAAAGACCTCCGGGGAACGTTCGCCGACATCGATCAGTTGGGCCTGGAAGTCTAGTGCTTTTTCAAAATCCTCCCCTTCCACCGCGAGGCCCGCAAGGCCGCGCAGCGCTTCCACCGATTTCGGCTCCTGCGCCAACAGTTTATGGAAGGTTTCAGAAGCTGCCGCCCGGTTTCCGTTTTTCCAGCGGGCGAGGCCGAGATTTATTAAGGCCTCCTTCCAATCGGTACGCTTGCGTAGACAGGTCTCGAACGCCTCCTCCGCGCCGCGGTACTCATTGCGATCAAGACGGAGGAATCCGAGCCGGAACCAGGCTTCTTCCCAATCCGCGTTCTTTGCAAGGAGCTTCTGATAGAGGCGTTCGGCCTCCTCTTTCTGGCCCTGCATCTCGAAGACGGTGGCGAGGTTGAAGAGGACTTCGGGTAGATCGGGAGCCAAATTCAGCGCCTTCTCGTAGGCATCCTTGGCACCCTGGAGGTCGTTCAACTCCTGTTTCACTGAACCGAGATTGGAGAATGCCTGTTTGGCGTCGGGACGGATGCGAAGCGCTTCCGTGTATCCCTTTACGGCCTGATCGAGGCGGCCCAGCTTCTGACTTGCAACTGCGTAGTTGTACCAACGCTCATAGTGATTCGGCGTCAAATCGACTAGCTTCTGGCAGAGTTTTGCAGCCGCCTCAAAGTCACCGCTCTGGAAGGAACATGTCGCCAAGCCCTCGAGCGCGGCCTGAGAATAGGGCCGGAACACCAACAACCGGTCGGAGAATTCACGAACCTGATCGTAGTCTTTGCGGGCAATGGAAATCGCGATAAGGTTCGTGAGTGCCTCTTCGGACTTCGGATTCGCGGCAAGCGACGCCTGGTAGATTTCGGCAGCTTCGTCAAACCTCCAAAGAAGTTGGAGCGCGACGGCCTTACCGAATTGGGCTGTTTCGTCGGCGGAGTTCTTCTTGAGGTATGTTTCGAACTCTTCGAGGGCCGGCTCCGCCTTTTCCAAGTGGAGGAGGCAAATGCCCAAACCTAACCGGGCCTCGGCGCGATCGGGTTCGGCGGCCAGCGTGCTGGTGAATCCCTTCGACGCCGCTTCCCATTTTCCTAGCTTTTCATGTGCGACGGCCTGGTTGAATAGCGCGACGGTGTTATCGGGCGCGAGTTCCAGAAGGCGTGTGTACGTCTTCACCGCATCTTCAAACTGTTCCAATTCGCATTGGAGGTGACCGATTGCGGCGAGCATTTCGGGCTGTTCCCCATGGGTGCCGATGCCGCTTTGCAGTTCGCCGAGGGCTTCCTTAAGCTTGCCCTCCATGTGCAACGCCACGGCGCGGCCCAAGACCGACGCCGCGCCGTCAACGGGCGTACCGGCTGTTCCGTTTCCTCCCCGGTTGGCGGGTTTGGAAGGTATATTCTTGCTCATTTTGTTCACTCTCTGCCTGGGTGCTCACTGCCAGCGATTTGTTGATTCCAGTTGACGATCGTCAATCGGATCCTTGGCTATTTATCGGCGGGGGAGCCAAAAAAGAACAGAGCTTGCCCAAAAAATCGTTCTGGTGGGAGACATGAATACCGTAAATTCGGGGACGGTCCTCGCGTCCGCCGATTAGTCCCACACCACCTTCCTGCAATCTGGGATCGCTAAACGTATCGATCACCTGATCCTGCAAGTAGGTTGTAATGCTATCTCCTCTTACCTCCACTCGGATGGAATACAAGGTCTGGTTAGCTCCGCCATGGGGCAGCGGAAGCCGCGTTACCCGTCCGGTCTTTCCGTTGATCACACTCCACCGCTCCAATTCAAGTTTCGTGAGGGGCGCTCCAGGCGTTACATTGAGCCGAGCGAAGTGATAGTTCTGTGCGTTTGAAGCGCGGACCAGCCACTGGATCGATCGCCGGTCGATCGACGCCTTTATATCGAGAACGTAGTCCTTGAGTGCCAGAGTCGGTTGGAAAATCGCCATTTGGCCAGGACGCACGGTGCCGGAGCGGTCGTAGGACCAGGAGCGGGCCCATTCTCCCCGTCCTTCCCATTGGCTGAGTCCGTTGCGGAAGTCTTCGATCAGGTCCACACTTGCGCGGTTGGCAATGCGGGCGGTGAGAATCTCCCAGCGCCCTGGCTCGGCTGCCGGTGCGAGTTGGCGCGGAGCGTTCCTCGCGTTGCTATCCGTCTTTTTCTCTGGAACGTGCGGCGCGGAAACCGGAGTTACAGCGGCGCTGGATTCGCCTTCGCCGGCCGGAGCGCTTTCGGTTTCCATTCCCTCTTTAAGCGGGACAGAAATTCTGGCGTTCGCAGGCTCCGAAGCCGCAGGACGGGCCAATACCCAGATTCCCAGGATGAGCGGAACAACCATGGCGATCCACTTCAGATCCGAAGGCAATCGATTGATCTTTTGCCAGGCGCCGTGCAGTCCGGCCACGGACAGTCTTTCCCGAAGTTCCTTGCCGAACTGGTTGGCCGAAGTCTGCTTTGTTCGAGGCTTGCCATCGTCAAAACCCAATTTGGATACGCATATCGCTGGCGGGGATGCCCAACGATCCATGCCGAGGGAAAGCGGCTTGCCATTCGCGGGTCTCGCCATCGGTCTGGCTCTTGGAACGGCGAACAACTGAACCGGCAGTTGGCGCAAGCCACAGGGACGAAGCTGATTGGCCCGTAACGGGAATACCTGCTCCGGTGAAAGATCCGTTCCGCTGACGATTGCGGCGCGCCACGGGATTTGCGGGTGTTGAGGCTGGTTGACCGGAACACATTCGGCACCGCCGTGTTTGCCGATATGCCGCGTCAGAAGGCGTGGGAATCGGACACGCAGGACAGTTTGAAGAGTTTGAAGCGAATGGGGTGGACGGGCCGAATCGGCTTGGTCCGGGCAGAGCTCGCAGGCGACCCGGCCAGCCAAGCTAACCCCTTCACCGACTGCGGCCGTCCGAATGGAAGGTGGGCTGCACGGGATCGCCGGATCGGTCCAATTAGCGGCGTCCCGGCATCGCGGTTCGGCCCCCGCCGTCCGCGGAGCGTGGACCGGACGGACGGAAGCTTTGAACAGTCGGGGCGCCCGGTATAGGATTTCGGCCACCCGGATGGAAGGGCGGTGGCACGCGATTGCTGGTTCGAGCCATTCCGCCACGGCCGCGCCCCGCGCGACGGCTCCCGCAGTCCGCGGCGCATGGACCGGAAGGCCGGAGGCTGTGATCAGCTGTGCCGTCCGTTCGGCGAACTCAGTTGCAGGGATCCGTCTCGTCAATTCGCCAGAGGTCAAAACTCCCTGAATCGGAACGAATCGACGCCCGGTCGAAATTCCGGGAGCCGCTATAGCCAAGATGTTTTCGCTGGATGGAATCGATAGTCCAGTAGATCGGAAGTTTGTCCTTACGGGCAAATCGATACGCGGAGACACCGGCGTTTCGACACTATGATGGCCGCCGTTCGCGGCAAGCAGCGATGCGAGTTGCGGCGGGGCAATTCGGAAAACAGTGTTCGGGACATGCAGAACGCGACCTGAGAGCCCACCGAGCAAACCGGGGAACATCCTGGGGGCATTTGCGGGGAGGACGGCTGCGCTACACATTCCGGAGCGCGGAACACTCACCTGTTCGGGCGCTGGGACGGTCTGCAATCCGGGCGATCCGTCAGGGCGCCGTTGGGCCGAGGGCTCAGCGAATGCCGGCAGGATCGCCGCTAGCCCGGCGAATGAAATGCCCTGTGGTTCGGTCCCCACGGCGGCTTCCCATAGCCCGGGTGCAACTGGCGCTATCCGTGAATAACTTGTCGCCGCCATAAGCGGGCCGAGGGGAGAAGCCTCAAGTAATGCCCAGAATTCCTCGGCATCGCTTTTCCTGACCGGGATTGGCGGAGCGAGCGCCATCAGGCGACTGACCGGAATTTTTGCGCTTTCCAGAGTGAAATACGGTGAATCCGCCGGATCGCCCGAGGTCTTGCCGGGAGTGGGCCGTTCTCCGGACGCGGCCATAGAAAGCCGCGATAGCCGAGTGACCGGCCGCAATTCCCGCTCATGGCGACGATGGCTATGCGGCACCCTCTTTAGCTCAATGACCGGTTCCGACGACGGCGACTTTAGGGCGGTCGTACCTGGCGATTTAGAAACAAGCACAACGGAAGAAAGCGCGGTTGTCAGGGCCGCGCTCCAGGTCTGGCGGCGAGCAAACTGGGATGAGAGATTTCGCGGAGTGACAATCCGCGCTTTTGACACGGGACCTTGCATCGCCGGAGCGCGAAATGGCTGCCCGGCTATGACGGCGGAGACCGGGACGGTATTCCCCCCCCAGGCCATGCCCGCGCGAAAGCGGTGATCCCGATCGGCGAAAAGGACGGTCGAACCGCAATCTAACGTTTCGGGCACCGCATGTGGGCGCCACCCACCTTCAAGTGCTGGAGGGGTGAATGGCAGATGGCCCGCCTTGGCGGACATCGTCCCGGAGGGCACAACAGCCGCCTGGGCTCCCAACCGCCCGGGTTTCGCAGCCGCCATCCGTTGGGTCCGTTGCATCGCCGGCTGTGTCTCGGCCAGTCTCTGCATCGCGAGTTGCTGTTCGGCGGCGTCGTCAAAGCGATGCGCGTCGGAACAGTACTCCGAGTCATTGAGCCGGCGTAAAAGTGAGATTGCCTTATTGCAGTAGCGGCAGCGCAATTCGATTTCCCTGGGAGTTCGAGTCTTCCCATATCCAGCGTAGGCTCACGCCACGCCGATTACTACGCAGCGAATTACTGTGTTTCCTTAGGTCGCGCCTTGGAGTATAGAAAAACCATAGGGTTTTACCTTACTTTTCGAGACCTCGGCAGAGAATTTGGAGCTTTGGCGCGCACCAATCAAGTATGCCGATAGAAATCGTCGTTGTCAGCGTTGCTCGCCGTGCGGATGGCTGGTCGTTGATTGGGCACGGAAGGGTGACTCCGGGAGGCTGGGGGTTTGTCAGGCTGGTTGCTCCGACGCCGAGTGGCGTAATGTATTCCGAGCAACACCGGCTGCGGGGCGGAGCGGAGCCTCGCCCCTTCGACTTCATCCGAGTAGAGGCGCCGTGGGCGGATAGCCGGCCGTCGCAGCCTGAGAATCGAATAGTTGACGGGACCGAGTGGGAATTACTCGAAAGGCCGGCATCGCGTCAAAACATCCTCCACCTCGAGCGGACGCCGGTAGCGAAGGGGCCGATCTTTAGTACTCTTGGACGCGCAGTACGGGCTGGCGGCTTTGAAACCGGCGCCTCGATTCTTTACGTCGAGCCCCAGGAAACCCAGGCGGTTTATAGTTGGGACGCCTCAAAGGAGCGGTACCGATCACGGTTGCGTTTTCAAAGCTGCGAAGTGAACTACGACCTTCCGCTTACCGACCATTATTTCAATCAAGTCTTGCGACAGCGAGGCGAAGGCATCTATAGACTGGACCAATTGGGATGCCGAGCCCCACACGGACTGAGGCTGATCGTTACACTCGGAGAGCCATTCCATGGCTGGTGTTACAAAATGGTGTCGGGCATCCTTCCGCGGCGTACGGTTACACTAATGCAGAATGCAGCCACGTCGAGATTTCCTTTTGAAGAGCGGACCGATTTTAACCACCCTGTGGCACGTTTCCGCGCCGCTATGGGCGGCGCCTAAATTCTCCGCCTACCCGTTTTCCCTTGGTGTCGCCTCGGGCGATCCCGTAGCCGATGGCGCCGTGCTCTGGACGCGGTTGGCGCCGAAACCTCTGGAGGGCGGCGGAATGCCGGCCGCGAGCGTTGAAGTCGAGTGGCGCGTGGCCGAAGACGAAGCGATGAAGCGCATCGTAAAGAAGGGGAAGGTGCAAGCGACTCCGGCGCTGGCGCATTCCGTACATATTGAAGTTGCGGGCTTGAAACCGGACCGTTGGTATTGGTACCAGTTCCGCGCGGGCAGTGAATTGAGTCCCGTGGGGCGAACTCGGACCGCCCCGGCGGCCGGTGCGCAACCGGACCGGCTGCGCTACGCCTTCGCGTCCTGTCAGCATTGGGAGACCGGATATTTCACCGCGTATGAGCATATGGCGGCGGAGGATCCCGACTTGGTCGTACATCTGGGCGACTATATTTACGAAGGTCTGGCGCGGACCGGCTTACCGAGAACTCATAACAGCGCGGAGATTGCCAGTCTCTCCGATTACCGGAACCGGCATGCGTTATACAAGACGGATAAGTCACTTCAGAAGATGCACGCCCGCGCTCCATGGATAGTCACCTGGGACGATCACGAGGTAGACAATAACTACGCCGGCGACATACCGGAAGACAAGCAGACGCGCCAGGAGTTACTGGAGCGACGCGCGAACGCCTATCAGGCTTATTACGAACACATGCCATTGCGTGCGGGCGCAACCCCAAAAGGGACCTCGATGACGCTCTACCGCAATATTCCCTGGGGAAGGCTGGCAAACTTTACCGTGCTCGATACGCGGCAGTACCGGACAGATCAGCCATGCGGCGACGGCCGGAAGGAACCATGCGCGGCCACCTTGGACCCGTCGGCGACGCTGCTGGGCGAGACCCAACATGCGTGGATGGAGCAGCAGTTGGCAAAGTCCGCCGCGACCTGGAATATCGTTGCGCAGCAGGTACTGCTGGCGAAGATCGATTTCAAACGCGGGGCCGGCGAGTTGCTCTCCATGGACCAGTGGAGCGGATACGAAGTATGCCGGAATCGAGTGCTGCGGTATTTGCACGAACGCCGGATTGTGAATCCGGTGGTGATAACCGGCGACATCCACTCGAATTGGGCATCGGATTTGAAGTTGGATTGGCGGGACGAGAAATCGGCGACCGTCGGAGTGGAGTTGGTGGGAACGTCGATCACATCCGGCGGGGACGGCGCGGATGCGATGGCGGGGGTAGGGGACGTCTATGCGGAGAATCCGCACTTAAAGTGGCACGGAGCGCGGAGAGGCTATGTATCCTGTCTCGTAACGCCGAAGGAAACAAAGGCCGACTACCGCGTGGTTCCATTTGTTACAAAACCGGGGGCGCCCGTACAGACGGCGCGGAGCTTCATTGTCGAGGCCGGGCGTCCCGGTCTTCGCTAGAGCGCGACCCAAACGGACTTAACGTGGGTGTATTGCTCGAGCGCCGCCAAGCCGAGGTCACGGCCAAAGCCGCTTTGCTTTACACCGCCAAAGGGCGTCGCGGTGTCGAACTCGTTGTAGGTATTGATCCACACAACTCCGGCTTGTAACGCCGCGGCCATTCGATGCGCGCGCCGAAGATCGCGCGTCCAAACGGCGGCGGCGAGTCCATAGGCGGTGCCGTTCGCAATAGCGATGGCTTCGGCCTCCTCGCGGAAGCGCAGAACCGAAAGCACAGGGCCGAATACCTCTTCCTGCGCAATTTCCATGGAAGGCAGCACCTCTGAGAATATCGTGGGTTCTATGAAGCAGCCGACTTTTCCAAATCTCTTGCCCCCGCAACGAAGTACCGCGCCGCTCTGCTTCGCCCGATCAATGTAGCCGAGAATCCGCTCCATGTGGGCCACGCTAACCTGCGATCCCATTTCGGTTTTCGGATCCAGCGGATTGCCAATCCGCAGTCGCGCGGCCCGAGTTGCAAGTCTGTCGACGAACTCGTCGTGAATCGACTCTTCCAACAGCAGACGGGAGCCCGCCGTGCATACCTCGCCTTTGTTATGAAAGATGCCCCAAAGCGCCTTGCGAACCGCTGCATCCAGATCGGCGTCGGCGAAGACGATGTTCGGTGACTTCCCGCCGAGTTCCAGGCTGACCGGTTTCAGGTTCGACTCGGCCGAGGCGGTCAGCAGGCGGCGCGCAGTTTTCGGACTGCCGGTGAAGGTGATTTTGTCAATATCCATGTGGCGAGCAATCGCTTCGCCCGCGGTGGCGCCGTACCCGGTGACGACTTGGAACGCGCCAGCCGGCAGTCCGGCGGTGATGGCAAGTTCCGCGAGGCGTAGGGCTGAGAGCGGCGTTAGCTCACTGGGCTTTAGTACCACGGAGCAGCCGCAGGCCAGGGCGGGCGCCACTTTCCAGGCGGCAATACAAAGAGGAAAGTTCCATGGAACGATGGCGCCAACTACCCCGACGGGCTCTCGCATCGTATAGTTTAGGAATTTGCCGTCGACCGGGATTGTCTCGCCACAGATTCGCCTGACAGCGCCGGCGTAGTAGCGAAAGGCGTCGCTGGCGCCATCGACATCGCCGCCGAGGGCTTCGGCGAGAGTCTTGCCGGTTTCCCGAGAGACCAATTCCCCGAGCGACTTCCGCTCGTTGTCGATGGCGTCGGCGATGGCCAGCAGAATGCGCTCCTTCTCCGATCCGTTGCGTCCGCGCCATTCGGCGCCGGCGAAGCACCGTCTGGCTTGAGAAACAACCTCGTCAACCCGTGATGGTCCGGCGTCCGGTACCCGTCCGATTTCCTCTTCAGTAGCGGGATTAATGACTGCGATTTCCGATGGTGGGGCCTGCACGAAATTCTCCTGGGGCGGCACGGCATGGGCCGAACCCGATACGATGACAACTTGCACCAGTTTCTCGAAAAACACTTCTGGCTGCTGGCGGCCGTACCAATCTTGTTCATGGCGGGGCTGCAAGCCGGGTCGATCCGGCAGGAGAGCGCTACGTTCGACGAGGGTGTACACCTGGCGGCTGGCTACCGGTATTGGCAAACCGGAAAGTTCAATCTGAATGTAGAACATCCTCCGTTGCAAAAGCTCCTGAGCGCACTGCCGCTCCTATTCGTCCAGCCACCGCTTCCGGCGGACCCGAAACTGTTGCCGGACCAGTCCGAGTTTGCGCGGGCCTTTCTCTATGAAGGGCCGATCGGAGCCGACAGGCTGTTGCTTCTAGGGCGCTGGCCGACAATTATCATGTCGATTTTGCTGGCGGTGAGCGCGGCCTGGGCTGGCCGGAGATATTTCGGCGGGCCGGCCGGCTTGGTGACGGTGTGGTTCTGCGCGCTGGATCCGAATCTGATCGCGCATGGACGTTACGTGACTAACGATGTGGCGAGTTCGCTCTTCTATTTCATTGCGGTGATATTGTGGCTGAATTTTCTGCGGGCGCCGGCCCGGGGGCGGGCAATCCTGGCAGCGCTAGCACTCGGATTAGCGCTCGCCACGAAATTCTCAATGCTGCTCCTCCCCTTGGTTTTTGTCTTGCTACTCATCGGGCAATGGCTATTGCAGTGGCGAAGTTGGCGGACGGCCGGACGCGGGGCGGCGGCATTTGCAGGTGTCTGCCTGCTGGCGCTCGTGGTGCTTTTGGCAAGCTACGGACCGGAATCCTGGCGAACCATCCGCGGACGGAAGATCGGCGTGGAGGCGGAGACGATTCAGGGAATTGCCCTGCCGCCGCATACTTATTTGACCGGCGTCAGGACGTTGATCGATCACAACAGTTCCGGGCACGCGGCGTTTTTGCTCGGGGAGGTTTCGGAAAAAGGCTGGTGGTATTACTTCCCGGTGGTATTCGCCGTGAAGTCATCGACAGCGACGCTGGCGCTATTGCTGGCTGCGGTTTGCGTGGCGCTTTGGAACATTTCGCGCCTGTTTCAAGATCGCGCGGCGACCTTTCTTTGGATGGGACTGGTGGTCCCTCCCGCGGCCTATTTTGGGGTTACGATGACGAGTCACATCAACCTTGGGGTGCGCCATCTATTGCCCATCTATCCCTTTCTTTACCTGATCTGCGCGGCATTGCTAGCGCGGGCACTGCCCGTGCGGGCTTTCGGGCTGGTGGCCATTTCACTGATGGCCGCGCATGCGGGTGAAACGTTTGCCGCTTATCCCGAGTTTCTTGGGTTTTTCAATAGGCCTTCAGGTGGGCCTAAGGCAGGTCCGAACTATCTGCTCGATTCCAATGTGGACTGGGGGCAGGACCTGAAGAAACTAAAGGTCTATATCGACAGGAACCCGGGAACAGTATGTCTCGAGTATTTCGGATCGCCGCCGCCAAAGTATTATGGCATTCAGTATGAATACCTTCCCAGGACTTGGGACAAGGATGACTTGGAACGTATGGATTGCGTCGGGGCGATCAGCGTGACGCTCCTGCGGGATTTGTACATCCGTCCCGGAAGCTTCGAATGGCTGCGCAAGCGGTCACCAATTGGAGTCGTCGGGAGTTCCATTTACCTATACGACCTGCGGAAGGCGAAACGGCCATAACGTCAAAAAGTGGAGCCGCGCTTGATGTTGCGTAACGCGCCTGGAAGCCATTCGCTGAGATCGGCGGGAGGCTTGAAGTCGTTCGTATCGAAAATACTCCAATTCGCGGCAGCCGGTTTCAGGACACTAAGCACCAACGCGACATACTGTCGCGGACCCTGGAAATACGAGAGGCGAAGGCGGTATACGCCTCTCGAAAATTCGGCCGCGCCTTCAATCGTTTGGGGTGCGTGCACGCCGTCGTTGTCGATGAGCAACTTGCCATTAATGTATAGTTTGGAGCCGTCGTCGGAGAGCAGGCGGAAGCGGTAGACTCCGGGTTGGTCCACCCAGAATCGGCCTGTGTAGTCGAGCGCGAACCACTCAAACCGATCGGTGATTCCAGGAAAACCATCGTTGAATGGGCGCGGTGCGATCTGTAGCGACGTAGTATAAACCGCGCCCACTGGACGCAGCCCCTTAAAGCTGGGCAGTTCCATTCGGCCCGGTTTGAGCAGATACAAATTTCCCTGCAGGCCTGATGTGGCCGATACGGTGGTCCCAAATGTGGGCATCTCCTGCGCGACGGCGCAAACTGTGAACACCAGGAGAAGCGAACTCTTACACACTGAGCCTGCTCACCGTGACCGCACCCTGGAAACAGGCCGCCACGTCCCGGCCGGGCGTCAATGGCCGGTCCACGTATCTTCCTGCATAGCGAAAAATATCGCCGTCTCGATTGAACTGGACGTCCAGCGGCTTATCGTCCGGTTCGCAATCGATGACATCGAACCCTGGATCGCCTTTCAGATGCGGAAGGTTAACGTTCCAATACTCCCTGTCGCGCGTCGGATTCATTAGGATGCGGGCGAGAGCGACCCCCGCCAGTACCGCTGACACTTCCCAATCGAGCGTCAAATCGCGCCGCACGTATTGTGAAATGGCGATGGCTGGTGTGCCCAGGAAAGCTGCTTCACGCGCGGCGGCGACGGTGCCGGAAGAGTATATGTCAACGCCAAGATTGCCCCCGCGATTTATTCCGGAGAGGACCCAATCGATGGGCGGAAGCAGGGAAGTAAGCGCGACGCGCACGCAATCCGCCGGTGTCCCGGAGAGGTGATACTCCTGGTGGCCGGTTGCGGTGAGGACAAGCGGCGCGTCAGTTGTCACGCGATGCCCGGCGTACGAATGCGGATCTCGCGGAGCCACCACGTAGACCTCGCCGAGGCGGGCGGCGATTTGCTTAAGCGCGATTAGTCCGGGAGCGTCCCAACCGTCGTCGTTCGTCACCAGAAATTTCGCACGGGGCATAACACTCTATGTTGACAAGTTTAGTTGGCCCCTGTCGCCTGTACTATGCGCTATGAGAGTTGCGGAAAGAGGAGACACGCATGAAATCGTTACACCTATCGTTACTTTTGTTCAGCGCCTCGGCACTTTGCCAGACGCCGGAGATGCCGCCTCCAGCGGCGGGAAAAATCGACTTTGAACTACAGGTGGAGCCGATACTGTCGGCCAAGTGCTACGGCTGCCATGGTCCCGGAAAGCAGTTGGCCGGATTGCGTCTGGACCGCCGCCAGCAGGCGTTGCGAGGCGGAGACTACGGCAAGGTGCTGATTCCCGGCGATAGCGCGAATAGCAAACTAATTCACCGGTTGACCGGTGGCCGGGCAGGGATGCAGATGCCGCCATCCGGCCCGTTGGAGGTGCACGAAATATCGATACTGCGAGCCTGGATCGACCAGGGGCCGGACTATGGCAGTTCGCAGTTAACGAGGCGGATCGGGACCGCGAGGAAGCCAGTTTCGCCGGCGCTGGCCGGCCTGATTGACGCCGTCGTGGCAAATGACCTTGTGGCCCTTCGCGCCACGCTTGCGACCAATCCGGGCTTGACGGCCGAGATTGACGCGGCCGGCTCGACGGCGTTGATGCACGCCGCTGGGCGCGGCAGCATTGGCGCAATGGAACTCCTATTGAACGCCGGGGCGCCGTTAGATACTCGCAACTTGCGTGGGGCGACGGCGTTAACGTGGGCGCTTGCCAGTCCGGCGAAGGTGAAACTCTTGCTTGATGCTGGTGCGAGCGTCAACGGAAGGACGAATGAAGGCAGAACGCCGCTGCATATCGCCGCGCAGCAACCCGGATTACCGGAGACACTCCGATTGATCATGGCGAAAGGCGCCGATGTTGGCGCGATGGATGTAGCCGGTTTTACACCGCTGCATCTAGCCGCCACGGCGGGAAGCGAAGAGTTTGTGCGCGTCTTGCTGGCGGCGGGTGCGAAGGTCAACGCGGTAACAGGCAACGGTTCGACTCCATTGATCCTCGCGGCAATGAGCGGGGCAAGCGGCTGTGTGCGGCTATTGCTGGATCGTGGCGCGGACGCGTCAATTGTGACCAAAAAGAACATCAGCGCGTTGGCTCCGGCTGCGTACTGGGGCGATTTGGATGTTATGCGGCAGTTGATCGCCAAGGGGGCTCCGGTTCAGTTGGCTGATACGGACGGCTGGGCGCCACTGACACACGCGGCTTATTCCGAAGTCACCGGCCCGGCCGCCGTGCGATTGCTGTTGGAACATGGCGCGGTGGCGCTGCCAACCGCCGATGGGGAGACTCCATTGTCCCTGGCGTCGAAGCGCGGCGCCATTGATGTCGTTCGTATTCTAAATGAGGCTGGTAACGGGCAGTCGCGACTGAAAGCGGCGATCGCCAGGGCCTTCGCGCCGCTGGAAAAGCAGAGCCCAAACTTTGTCCGTATCGGTGGCTGCAATTCCTGCCACAACCAGGACCTGCCGTTGTTCGCCCAGGCGATTGCGAAGCAACGGGGCATTCCGGCCGGCGGCGAGATCGTACTGGCGCCGGCGCCACCGGATTTTGAACGCGTCTTCGAACACAGCGGCTTGTTGGGCGCGAGTTCAATTGGCTATAGCGTGATGTCGATGACCGCACAACAGCGTCCCGCTGACGCCAAAACCGATGCAATGGTCAATTACCTTATCGGGCATCAAGAGGCCGATGGCCGCTGGGCTTCCCGCTCGAACCGACAGCCGTTGACGACGGGCGATCACCACTCCACCGCATTCGGTATATTCGTGCTGCGCTCCTACGGCCGGCCTGCGCGGCGCGCGGAGATTGACGGTTACATAGGCCGCGCCGTCGCTTGGTTGCAGGAACACCCGCCGGTCTCGACGCAGGACGCGGCGATGCAGGTGCTGGGAATGGCGTGGGGCGGAGCGGGGAAAGACGTAATTGCAAAGGCTGCCTCCGCGTTGCGTGACCGTCAGGGCGGGGAAGGCGGTTGGTCGCAGTTGCCCGTGCTGGGCGCCGACGCTTACGCCACCGGGCAAGCGCTCTATGCGTTTGCGTCGGCCGGTGTGCCGGCGTCTGACGCCGCCTGCCGCAAGGGCGTGGCGTTCCTGCTTCGCACGCAAGCCGCCGATGGAACGTGGCATGTGAAGGCTCGCTCCAAACCACTGCAGCCGTACTTCGAAAGCGGCTTCCCTTACGGTCAGGATCAATGGATGTCGGCTGCCGGCACAAGTTGGGCCGCGATGGCGTTGTCCATGGCCGTGGAGCCGGCGGTGGCCACGGCCAAACGCTAATGTAACGGAGCCGGTAGGAAGAGTATCCTGTCTTCAGGACATGTCTACCTCTACCGGCTCCTTTGCAATGCCGTATCGACCCTTTGGGAATACTGGCGAGATGGTCTCAGTGATCGGCGTTGGGGGCTGGCACCTTGGGCTTAACCACGTGGATGAAGCGTTGAGCATCCGCATTGTCCGCGAGGCGATCGACCGCGGCGTCAATTTCATGGACAACTGCTGGGACTACAACGGGGGCCTCAGCGAAGAGCGTATGGGGAAAGCGCTGCGCGACGGCTATCACCGGAAAGCATTTGTGATGACAAAGATCGATGGACGTTCCTATGCCGAGGCTACGCGCCAGTTGGAGGATTGCCTCCGGCGATTGGAAACCGATTGTATCGACCTCGTCCAACATCACGAGATCCAGCGCTTCGAAGATCCCTTCCGCATCCTGGACCCCGAGGGCGCTCACGCCGCTCTCGAAGACGCTCGCATCGCCGGCAAACTGCGCTTTACCGGATTCACGGGTCACAAAGATCCGCTGATGCACCTTCGCATGCTGGAAGTGGCCGCCGAAAAGGGTGTTCGATTCGACGCCGTTCAAATGCCCCTCAACGTCATGGATGCGCACTACCGCAGCTTCGCCCGGCTGGTTCTCCCGGAACTCGTGAAACAGGGCATCGCGCCGCTGGCGATGAAGACGATGGCCAACGGCCACATATTGAAATCGAACACCGTCTCGGCCATCGAATGCCTGCAATACGCGCTCAATCTGCCGGTGACGACAGTCATTACGGGAATCGATACGATGGCGATTCTCGATCAGGCGTTTGAGGCCGTTCGAACCTTCAATCCGATGACTGCCGATGAGGTTGACACCCTGCTCGCGCGCACCGCCGCCCACGGCCGCGACGGCGGATTCGAACTCTTCAAAACTACCAGCATTTACGATGGGACCGGAGCTCATCCCGAATGGTTGGGCGAGGAACCGAAACGGCTCCGGGATGCTGTGTTGACGGTTTGAGCGTTAGAAGTTCAGCCTCAGCACCGCTTGAATTTGCCGGGGATAATTCGCCGCTCAAGGCCTCCCCGCGAAATTGCAACTCGGTCCCCCGTTCGTTCAATTTCCATTTCTTGTTTACCGAAAGATCCACATTGTTCATCGCCGGGCCTCGCACGTTCGCGAATCGGAAGGGCCACGTGCGGTAGTGGTACGACGCTGGCCGTGTGGCTGTATCGCGTGTGAAACCCGCCTGGGTATTGAACCATTCGTCGGGCCGCCCCGGTCCGTTGGCGACTTCGTCCGCCTTGCCGAAAAAAACGGCGTCGCCCCATGTTAACGGGAGTCCCGATTGGTAGTTAAGCACGGTCGATAACGGCCATCCGCCGATCACCGCGTTCACCCCCCCCTCGCGCATAGAACCAGAAGCGGCCACCCTTGTCGAAGGGTACCTGCTAGATCGCCGACAGCGTGAAACGGTGTCGGCGATCCGCCCCGCCCAAGGACTCATAAGGCATGGCGTCTCCCGGATTCAAATACCCGATCGCTTCATGTTCTTCGCCCAAGTATAGGAACCTTTCAACCGCAGTCCAGTTGAAAAGCAGCGTGACGCGCGAACCTGCTACAAGTGATACCACGCATAGCCCTGGAAATTGCTGATGTCCACCGAAGCAAACTGCGGATACGGCTTCAGCAGGGTCTCCCGATTAATGGTGTTATTCGTCCCAATCGTCCCGTTGATTCCGGGCAGCCGGACGAACGGGTTCGGCATGTTCGCGGCCAGATAGTTCACGCGATCAATGTCGAAAAACGCGCTACGCGAGAGCAACTCATTCCAACGACATTCAAATCCTGGTTGACTTCGACATTAGTCGCACGATTGCCGACGTAGGCCGCTTCCGACACACTACTCCTTCCGAACTGGCGTTGCACGCCGATCTGCCGCGCCGGTTGGAAGAAGCCTTTGGCTCAGGCGAGAAGAACGTGATTCTGCAAGACGTCTGCCCGTCGCAGTCCCCCAATCAATGGCGCCGGATCCGTCACGTCCACCGTCTGCGTCACATGGCCCAATTCCAGCTTTAGATGGATTTGCAAATTGTCGTTGCTGCTCAGCCCGATGCCCCGCCGCGAAAATTTCTTGAATCCTGTGTGCGACGCCTCAATCTGGTAGCTCCCCGGAATCAGCAACGACGCCGCGTATGCCCTGCGCTCGTTCGTGATTAATACCGTGTCGATGCCCGTCTCCACATTCCGGATGGTCACTTGCGCCCCTGCCACTCCGCGGCTCTGCGGGTCGACGACCCTCCCCGCAAAGGTCCCGCGCGAGTCTTGCGCGCTCATCGGAATCGCCAATATGGCGAACAAAATCATTCGGCTCATCGGTCCCCCGTTTTGAAAAAATGTTACTCTGCCGCTCCCCTACTTGTGTAACGTTTGCGCTCTGGTACACACTATTTAGGTGTCCGTAAGGAGGTGCCATGAAGCCACTCGCGCTGCTCGCAGCCATTGCCGTGATTTCAACCGTAAGCCACGGTCAGCTGATTGATCGTACGAAGGCCCCCAATCCAATCAACGAGGGCATCGCCAAGTCGTTGGCGGAGCAGATCGGTCCTGGCCGCGGCGACTGGGACACTCCAGGCTCTTCGTCCTTCATCATCAGCCGCGATCCTTTCCGCGCCATCCGCCGGGGGCGTCAACTGTTCCAACGAAAGTTCCAACACGTTGACGGCGCCCCTGACAC
>Ga0105047_10006499_pt1 | contig 19829 bp, 16 predicted proteins | sample MAT04_FD_78384 | JGI IMG/M metagenome (GOLD analysis project Ga0105047, IMG submission 78384) | Freshwater microbial communities from Lake Fryxell liftoff mats and glacier meltwater in Antarctica - MAT-04 (megahit assembly) | ecosystem: Environmental > Aquatic > Freshwater > Ice > Liftoff...
ATCTGTTGCGCGTTTCTGCGGCTGAATTGGCGGCGCGGGCCTGCGCAATTCCGCTATGCTTTGTTCACTTTTGTAGTTAAGTGACAAAAAATGTCATTGGGCCCGGTATGGATCTTGCGTTACTGATCATCGCGTTGCTTTCGGTGGGCGCTGCTGCGCTATTTTTCATCCAGCGCAAGAAAACCTTGGCCGAGATGGTTGAGCTTCGCGCGCAGGTCGAAAAGCAAAACGCGTCGCAGGCGCAGATCATCCACACCACCAAGCTGGCGTCGCTGGGGCAGATGGTGGCGGGCGTTGCCCACGAAATGAACACGCCGCTTGGTTTTGTGCGCTCCAATGTTGAAGTGGTCGGCGAAATGCTCGAAGAGTATTCGCGCGCGGCGACAGGCATGGCCGTGGCCATTGAGCAGGTCGTTCGAGCGGCCGACACGCAAAGTTTTAAAATCGCGCGGCAAGCCGCTTTTGATGCGCGTCAGGTTTTTGCCAATAACGAGAGCCTGCGCGACTCGCGCGAGCTTTTGCGCGATGCCTACGATGGCCTAACTCAGCTTTCAACCCTCGTGATCAACCTCAAAGGCTTCTCGCGCGTGGATCGCGACGGCATGGATTCGGTTGATCTCAACGAATGTGTAGATTCCGCCCTGATGATCGCCGCCCACCAGCTGCGCGATCGGATCACCGTGGTCAAGCACTTGTCCGACCTGCCCCGGGTGAAGTGCGTGCCTTCGCAGATCAACCAGGTTTTCTTGAATTTAATTACCAATGCGGGCCAAGCCATGGACGACCACGGCACCTTGAGTATCAGCTCGCAGCGCGTCGGAAGCCACGTGGAAGTTAAGTTCAGTGACACAGGGCACGGTATTCCGGCTGATGTTCTGCCCAAGATCTTCGACCCGTTTTTCACGACCAAACCGGTCGGTGAGGGCACGGGTTTGGGGTTGTCCATCGTGCACAAGATCATCAAGTCTCACGGCGGCGACATCAAGGTGACCTCCCTGCCCGGCAAAGGCTGCGAGTTCGTGGTCAGTCTGCCGGTTGCCGCCTGAGGGCCTTGAACCATGAGTGAAGCCACAGAGGAAGACCTGCTAGAAACCTTCGACAGTGAAGTCGATGTAGCGCCAGTCGAACGCACAGGCCCGCTCAAGATTCTTTTCGTTGACGACGAAGCGCGAATTTTGCGCGCGCTCAAGGCGCTGTTTCGCGATCACAAGGTCACCATTGAGAACGACGCCCGCGCAGCCATTGAGCTTGCCAAATACGGCGATTTTGATGTGGTGGTGTGCGATCAGCGGATGCCCGGCATGGAAGGCATTGAGGTGCTGCGCCAGATCAAAGAAGCAGCGCCGCGCGCGATGCGGATTTTGCTAACCGGCTACTCAGATCTCAAAGCGGTGCTGGGCTCGGTCAACGAAGGCGAGGTTTTTCGCTTCGTCAATAAACCCTGGAACAACACCGAGCTGAAAGCGATCGTCTCGCTGGCCGGCGAGATTTCGCGCGATGCCCCCTGCGATCTACCCACGCCGACCGAGGCCCACCGCGACGAGGCACGTCAGCAAGCGGGCATCTTGGTCATTGATGACAATCCGGAAACGCAAAGCCGCCTTCGCGAAATCCTTGCGCCGCATTACCAGATTCGCTTTGCGACCACACCCGAGCGCGCGCTTGAAATTTTAGAGCAACACGAAACCGGCGTGGTGATCTCTGAAACCGAGACCAGCAAGGGCGACATGACCGCCCTGCTCAAGGCGCTCAAGCGCTTTCATCCGCACATCCCGACGGTGATCATCACCGAGCGCGCCAACGCGCAAATGGCGATTGAGCTGATCAACGAAGGCCAGGTCTACCGGCTCCTGCTGAAGCCAATCCGGTTGGGAACGTGCAGGCTGAGCGTGGACTCGGCGATTTCAAGATATTGGGCGCTCAAGCAGAACCCAGCCGCTGCGCGTCGATTTTCGGTGCAGGGCTCGCTCGAAAATACGCCGGGTTTGGCGCAATTGGGTGCGAGCATTCTTCAGCGAATTCGCACCCTGCCGGGGCGCTTGTTGGGCGTTGCGCGCTTCCATAGTTTTTAAAGATTGCGTGCGCTGGGCAGCGCCAAAAAACGCCGCGGCTCTCATGCTGCTAAGCAGCATTCTGCTCAGATAGAGCATCTGCTCGAAACTCCTTGCCAAGGTTGAATGCGAGCCGATATCCTTAACCTCGCTTTAACCCTTCTGACTCAAAGGAAACACCCTATGCACACCAGACTGATTGGGCTCCTGGTGGGCTGCGCAATCGTTGCAGGCTGCTCGTCTTCGAGCAATGCACCTCGCGCCGTCCCCGCACCGCCGGCCAATAACTCCAACGGCACGCCGCCCACGGCAATCGTGACCGCCAGATTCGACCCGTCTACCGGTGTCATTCCGTTTCCGAATAACCTGCTGTTGTCGGGCACGAACGACCTTACTATAAACATTCCGGTGGCCAACCCCACCGATTTCAACAACCCACAGGTTGCGCTGAACGCGCTGGATGGGTTTTCGACAGTCCATCCTTGGTCAGCCTCCTTCCAGGTCGGGATCACCACCAGCGGTTTGGCGCCTGCGTCGATCACCGCGCAATCGGTGCGTGTGTTTCAGGTCTCGCTGACCGGCCCCGGTGGCGGCGTCACCGGTGTCGCCCGCGAGCTGGTGTTTGGCACAGATTTCGTCGCTACGCTTTCAACGGTTGACCCGACCGGTCGCACGCTTGCAATCGTCCCGCTGCGCCCTCTGGCGCAAAGGACCTCGTACATGGCGGTGCTGACCACCGGCATCACCGACGCGGCCGGCAACAATGCAACGCCGGATGGCGCCTACTTCTTGTCCAAACGGACATCGCCACTCAGCACCGGCACAGGTGCTGCGTGTACTTCAAACGACCCGCTGCTTCCCAACGCCACCGCATGCGGTTTGGAACCACTGCGTCAATTGACCAACTCGCATTTGGCTGCTGCGGCAAGCCGCGGCGTCGCGCCGGATACGGTGGTGCTGAGCTGGGTCATGACCACCCAGTCCATTAATGAGGTCTTGAATGCGGTGCGCTCAACCATTGCACCGGCAGCCACCACGCTGGTTTCAACCGGTTTAACCCTGCAGGCGGTCAACCCGGCGCTGCCGCCAATTGCAAATATCTTCATCGGCACCATCCAGCTTCCGTACTATCTGGACGCGCCGACCGATGCAGGGCAAACCCCAGGCGTGGTTTTGCGCACCTTCTGGCAAGCCCGTCCCGGCGCCTATATCCCGCCGTTCAACACGTTCGGATTGAGCCCAGCGTCCACTAACTTGACCTTCGCCAACCCACTGCCGGTCGTCCGCTCCACGCAGGCCGTCCCGGTCTTGCTAACCGTGCCGAACGCCGCCTCGCAGCGCACCCGACCGGCCGCTGGCTGGCCGGTTGTGATCTTCCAGCACGGCATCACGCGCAATCGCACCGACGCCTTGGGCATTGCTGCAACCATGGCGGCGCAGGGTTATGCGGTGATTTCGATCGACCTGCCGCTGCATGGCGTGACCGATCGCGCCAATCCGTTCAACATCCGCAATACGCCGTTCTTTGCCGGTGGCGCGCGCGAACGCACGTTTGATGTCGATTTGATCAACAACGTCACTGGCGCCGGCGGCGCAGACGGCGTGGTCGACGACTCCGGCGCCCATTTCATCAATCTGCCGAGCCTGCTCACGTCGCGTGACAACAACCGCCAAGCGATTGCGGATCTTTCGGTCTTGGCCGTTTCCATTCCACGGATGGACTTCAATGCAGACACGGTGCCTGACTTTGACGGCGCACGCGTTGCTTTTGTCGGCACATCGCTCGGTGCGATGGTTGGTACCGGCTTCCTCGCCATCGAAAGCGCCGCGCAAACCCCGGTTACCCGATTGGGCGTGCTTAACGTCCCCGGTGGCGCTATCGCCAAGCTCCTCGATGGCTCAGCCACGTTTGGTCCGCGCATTCGCGCCGGTCTCAGCGCGCCGCCCGCCAACCTGACCCCAGGCACGCCCTCGTTCGAGCAGTTCCTGAACGCCGCACAGCAAGTTGTCGACTCGGCCGACCCGATCAATTTGGCCGCATTTACAGGTGGCGCACGCTTGCTCGCCCAGCTGGTCGTCGGTGGCGCTGGAACGCCGCCTTCGCTGCCAGACCAAGTCGTACCCATCACCGTCGCAGGCGCACCGCTTGCAGGCGGCGAGCCGTTGGTTCGAGCCTTGGGTCTGACCACGATCATCGCGACAACGCAGAGTGCAACCGGGATTCGCGGCGTAACCCGATTCACTTCAGGTGATCACGGTTCACTCTTGAGCCCCGCTGCATCGGCAGCAGTGACCGCCGAAATGCAGGGCGAGATGGCCTCAATGATCGTCTCTGGCGGAACGGCGGTTCAGGTGCAAAACCCTGCCGTCATTCGTCAGAACTAAGGAGCCAATCATGGATACCACTCTCAATCGTTCAATGGCCGCCGCGCGGGTCGCGGCAGCCCCAGGGGAAAGCCGCATGACCAACCTAGCAACCGGGCGTAACCTGCTCAGCTTCTCGATCGCCGCTGCGATGACTTTGGCCGCGGTGGCATATAGCCAAACCGCACACGCCTTAGAATTCGGCGAAGGTGATCTTAAGATCTCCGTGGACACCACGCTTTCTTACGGCGTCTCCGTGCGCGTCCAAGACCAAGACCCCAACCTGATCGGCAAGGCGCAGTTCGCGCCAACGATTGCCTCGCCCTGTCTGGGTGCTCCGGGCTGTACCGAGTCGGTTGTGACCACCAACGACCGGCAGCGCGCAGCACGCGGTCGTTTTTCGGTCAACTCCGATGACGGCAACCAGAAGTGGGACAAGAACGACATTTTCTCGAACGCCGTCAAAGCGACCACAGAAATCTCCGTCAATTACCAAGAGCAATTCGGCGCCTTCGCACGCCTGACTGGCTTTTACGACTTCGAAAACATGGGCCGGGATGACATCAGTTCTGCCGCCAAAGACAAGGTCGGACAAGATGTCCAGCTGCTCGATGCATTCGTCTTTGCCAACTTTGATCTGGGCGATCGTTCTGCGACCCTGCGTTTTGGCAAGCAGGTGGTCAGCTGGGGTGAGAGCACCTTCATTCAGGGCGGCATCAACATCATCAATCCGGTCGACGTATCCAAGCTTCGCACCGCGGGCTCAGAGATCAAAGAGGCATTCCTGCCCGTCGACATGCTGTTCGCGAGCGTTGGCATTACCGACAACCTTTCGGTTGAAGGCTTTTACGCTTTCGAGTTTGAACAAACCGAACCCGAGCCATCCGGCACATACTTCTCAACCAACGATTTCGCCGCACTTGGCGGTGAGTTCGTGATGCTCAACTTTGGCTTGGTTGATGAGCCCCTGAACTTCAGGGCGTGCCCACAGACCCTCGCAGCGGGCCTAACGGCATCCTCCACCATCGCGCAGCGTCTGGAATTCTCTGGTTGTAGTGCAGCGGTGCCGCGCGGACGAGATCGCTTTCCGCGCGATCGCGGTGATCACGGTGTTGCGTTTCGTTATTTCGCAGAGAACCTGAATTCAAGCGAAATCGCGGTGTATTACGTTAACTATGCCAGCCGCCTTCCCGTCTTGAGCGGCATTGCGGTCACCAACAGCAGTGCCAACTCGGCCCGCTACTTCGCTGAGTACCCAGAAGGGATAGAGCTCTACGGCGTGAGCTTGAACACCACATTCGAAGGCTCAGGCGTCGCCTTTCAGGGTGAAGTGAGCTATCGGCCCAACATCCCGCTGCAAGCAGATGACGTCGAACTGCTCTTCTCCGCGCTCTCGCCGCTAAACGCAGTCATCCCACAGCCAGTTAACCGCTTCATCAGCCAATTGGGCTCGCTGCGTCCGGGCCAGGAGCTGCAGGGTTGGGAGCGCCACAAGCTATCCCAAGCACAGTTCACGCTGACCAAGGTATTCGGGCCGGAAAACCCCCTTCGCGCACAACAGATCGCTCTGGTGGGTGAAGCGGGTGCAACCAAAGTCTGGGATTTGCCGGCACCGAGCGTGCTGCGCTACCAAGGCGATGGCACTGACACCGGCGGCGGTCCTGATCTGCGCACGGGTGCTTTCCGCAACCCACAGACGCAGGTCGACGGATTCGCGACCAGTTTCTCGTGGGGATATCGCCTTGCGGCCCGCGCGGATTACAACAACGTGCTCGGCTCGTTCAACGTCTCGCCTCGAATCGCGTTCAATCACGACGTGTCCGGCATCTCGCCAGGCCCGGGTGGCCAGTTCCTGGAAGGACGCAAGTCTTACACCTTCGGGGTGGAAGGCACTTACCTCAACCAGTGGGGTGCTGATCTGAGCTACACGCGCTTTTATGGCGCGGGAAAACTCAATTTGATTAACGACCGCGACTTCGCTTCATTCATCATCCGTTATTCGTTCTGATCCGGGAGGACTACGAGCTATGCAACATATGCACAAAGCAGCACTGGGTGCTTTGGTCGCGACACTCATGATGGGCAGCGCGGTCGCCGCGCCTGCCGATCAGGTGGCACGACTGGGCAAAGACCTCACCCCAACGGGTGCCGAAAAGGCTGGAAACAAGGACGGCACCATTCCCGCGTGGGAAGGTGGCATCCTGCAACCGCCCGCTGGCTATAAGATCGGCATGCACCATCCGGACCCATTTCCGAATGACAAGCCTCTGTTTACGATCGACAAGTCGAACTACAAACAGTATGCAGAAAAACTGTCCCCTGGGCAGCAGGCGATGCTGGAGAAGTATCCGACCTACAAAATGATCGTGTATCCGACGCGTCGTTCTGCTTCGTTTCCGCAGCGCACTTACGACATGACGATCAAGAATGCGGCCACCGGTTCTTTGTCCGCCGAAGGGGATGGCGTGGCAAACGTGGCCGAGGGCTTCCCATTCCCCATTCCGGCAAACGGTAATGAGGTCATTTGGAACCACAAGCTCAAGTTCAAGGGTGTGGCCCAGGTTCGCTACAACAACCAGGTCGCGCCGACAGCAACCGGTCAATACAGCGTGGTTCGTCTGCGCGAGGAAATCCTCGGGGTTTATTGGCGTGAAGGCGCCACCCTGAAGAGCCTCAACAACGGTCTGCTTTACTTCTTCCAGATTGTCGAGGCGCCGCCGCGTCTGGCCGGCAGCGTGCTGCTGGTGCATGACACCCTAGACCAAGTAACTTCACCGCGTCAGGCGTGGGTTTACAACCCCGGCCAACGCCGCGTCCGCAAGGCGCCGAACGTCGCTTATGACAACCCGGGAACTGCATCGGACGGCCTGCGCACCAACGACATGTCTGACATGTTTAACGGCGCGCTTGACCGTTTCGACTTCAAACTGGTTGGCAAGAAGGAAATGTATATTCCGTACAACTCCTACAAGCTGCACTCCGACAAAAACGATTATCCCGACATGGTTCGCGCGGGTCACTTAAATCCAGACCTGATGCGCTATGGACTGCATCGCGTTTGGGTCGTTGACGCGACACTTAAAACGGGCGTTCGCCACATCAACAAACGCCGTACGTTCTACCTCGAAGAAGATGCATGGCAGATCTCGTTGATTGATCACTACGACAACCAGGGTGGCCTGTGGCGTTTTTCAGAAGCGCACGCGATCAACTACTACGACGTGCCGACATTCTGGGCAACCACTGAGGTCCATCACGATCTGAAAAACGGCCGTTACTTGGCCGTGGGCTTGGACAACAAAGAAAAAGTGAACAACTTTGCGTTCCAGACCAGCATCGAAGACTTTACGCCGCAGTCGCTGCGTAAGCGCGGAATCCGCTAATCACGGGAGTGGGGACACTGTGGGTGCGACGGGGATCGCACCCACGGTCATTTTCTCGCGAATCAGGACGACGGCACCCCAACTGGCCGTCCATCCTCCTGTTTCGGGATGCGCCATCCGAGGCAGCGGGTCAACGGCGCGGTATCGAACCCGGGAAGTCTAGTGATGCACAGCAGAGTTGCTTTTATTGTTTTGGTGTGCGCGTTGGGCGCGCTCAGCTATCCCAATTGGGGTTACGCAGAAGACGCACCGCGTCCCCCGGCACCCGCGGAAAAAATGCCGCTGGCGAGCAAATCGCTCCTTATAGACATTGCAAATTGCGCGAACGAAGGTATCGCAGTCGGTGAGCGAGGCCACGTGTTGGTATCTCCAGACCGCGTGGCTTGGTCGCAAGCAGAGCGCGTGCCGACGCGAGCCACCCTGAATGCCGTAACGTGCGTTGGCGACTTGGTGTGGGCGGTCGGACACGACGGCACCATTATTCACTCCAAGGATGGCGGAAAAACGTGGGACATGCAGCGCTTCGAAATCATGACGGATTCGGACGCACCTCCTGAAAACGGCGCGCCGCTCATGGACGTGCTGTTTCTCGACCAGAGCAACGGCATCGCGATTGGTGCTTACGGCTTGTATTTTGAGACAACGGACGGTGGCGCGAACTGGGTCAGCCGCGCCATCGTTGGCGCTGGTGCTGGCGCCGTCGCCGCTGCCGCGGAAGCGAGCGCAGATGAAGCCGCGGTTGACGAAGAGCTTGCCGAAGACGAAATGGAATTTGACGAAGAAATACCCCACTTGAACGCGATTGCGCGGAGCGCTGACGGCGTCTTGGTCATCGTGGGCGAACGCGGCACTGGCTTGCGCTCGTCAGACAACGGCGCGACTTGGACCCGAATCAATCTTCCTTACACCGGTTCGATGTTCGGCGTGATTGCGCTTGATACCGGTCATTTTGTCGCGTTTGGTTTGCGCGGCAACGTTTTTGAGACGGCCGACCAAGGCGCCAACTGGAACGCCGTTGAGACGGGAATCGATTTGAGCCTGCAGGGCGGCCAAGCGCTGCCCAACGGCGGCGCGATTTTGGTCGGCGGCAACGGTGTGGTGTTGGCTCGGCGTACCCAGTCAGACCCATTTAAAAGTTCGTTCCATCCCGACGGATCTGTGCTCTCTGGGGTGCTCGCCTACGGAGCCGCCGCGGTGGTGCTCACGGGTGAAAACGGTATCAGCAGCTACGAGCCGAAGTAGGCGAGGGGATCAAGCAAATGGCAGGTTCAAGCAGCAACGGCGGCAGCAAATTCGCCCAGAAAATCGAGAACGCGGTCTTTAACAACCGACCGCTGATCCTCATTTTGATCGCGATCGTGACCGCGGTCATGTTCTTTTTTGCGATCCAATTGAGGGTTGACGCAGGCTTTAAAAAGCAGCTGCCGACCAAGCATGAGTTCATCCAAACCTTTTTAGACCACGAAGAAGCATTCGGCGGCGCCAACCGCATCCTGGTTGCGGTGATGGATACCTCCGGGGACATGTTCAACCCGGCGTTTTTCAAATCCATGGAAGGGGTCACCAATGCCGTGAAGACGGTACAAGACGTCAACTCGGGCACGGTGCGCTCGATCTTCACGCCCAACACCCGTTTCGTCGAAGTCGTTGAAGACGGCTTTGCTGGCGGTGAAGTAATCCCGGCGAACTTCGCGCCGAGCGCTGAAGGATTCAACCCGACCGCGGAAGACTTCGCCAAGATCCGCAGCAACATAGTCAAGGCCAATATAGTCGGGCGTCTGGTTTCAAAGGACTTTTCCGGCGCGATGGTGATGGCTGAACTGGTTCCGGAATCCGCCGTGGTTGAACGTGGCGGCAAGATCGACTATCAGGCGATCGCGGCTGAGCTTGAGAAAATCCGCACCACGTACCAGAAAGACAACGTCGAAATCCACATTATTGGCTTTGCCAAAATCGTCGGCGACATTTCCGACGGCGCGCGCTCGGTGGTGACCTTCTTTGCCGTGTGCATCGCGCTTACGATCCTTCTTCTGTTCTTCTATTGCGGTTCATTCAAGCTCAGTTTAGAAACAACACTGGTTTCGGTTCTGGCGGTGATCTGGATGTTGGGGTGCTTGCGCCTGCTTGGGTTTGGCATCGACCCGATGAATATCCTCACGCCATTTCTGGTTTTCGCCGTTGGTGTTTCGCATGCGGTGCAGATGACTACTTCGTGGCTGTCTGAGCGCTTGTTCGGCGGCGAAGAGAACATGCACAAGCTTGCCTCCTCGCAAGGATTCACCAACGAAGAGGCGGCGCGGCGTTCGTTTCGGCGTTTGCTCATTCCGGGCAGCGTCGCTTTGCTGTCGGACCTGGTTGGCTTCGCGGTGATCTACTTCATCGACATCCAAATCATCAGGGAACTGGCGATTACCGCGTGCGTCGGCATGTTTGCGATCGTGTTCACCAATCTTCTGCTGCACCCGATTTTGTTGTCTTACACCAAGATCAACAACTACGACGAGTTCCGCCAGAAAAAGATCGACAGGGCGCCTCGTTTTGACTGGCTGTGGCAGCTGCTGGCCAAAACATCCAATCCATTGCCAGCAGCGTTGATTATTCTCGCGGCGCTCGCGATTGCCTTTGTAGGTTGGGGTGAGGCCAAGAAGATGAAGATCGGCGACTCCGAAGCGGGTGTGCCCGAACTTCGACCCGACTCGCGCTTCAACTTAGACGCCATAGCAATCAGCAGCAGCTTCGCGCTTGGCATTGATATCGTCAACGTCATTGCCGAGACCGACAAACAAGCCTGCACCGACAGCTACGACGCGATGGAAACCATGGATCGTTTTGCATGGCATATGCAAAACTTAGAGGGTGTGCAGCAGGTAATCACGCTGCCCTCGGTGTCCAAGATTATCAACGCCGGCTGGAATGAAGGGAACATCCGCTGGCGGGTGATTCCTCGCAATAAATACGTTCAGCGGCAAAATTTGCAAAACATCGAAACCGACACCGGCCTGCTCAACGCCGATTGCAGCGCAATGCCGGTGCAGATTTTCCTTGCCGACCACAAGGCGGAAACGCTGATCCGCGTGGTCAACGCGGTCAAGGCATTCCGCGCGAATCCGGAAAACCAGGCCAAGAACGTGAATCTTCGCTTAGAGAGCGCAAAGCTGGAAGAACTGGCTGCGGCCAGCAACGAAGAGTTCCAGCCGCGCAGCCAAACCAACCTTCGGCTCGCCACAGGCAGCGCCGGCGTGATGGCTGCAACCAACGAAGTGGTGGAAAAAGCAGAGCTTCCGATGCTGCTTGGGGTTTACGGCGCGGTTATCTTGCTGTGTCTGCTGACCTTCCGTTCGCTGTTTGCAACGATGTGCATCGTGTTGCCGCTGATGCTGGTCTCCTTGCTCGCCAACGCCTTGATGGCAATGCTCGGTATCGGTCTTAAGGTCAATACCCTGACCGTGGCGGCGTTGGGCGTGGGCATTGGTGTGGACTACGCGATCTATCTTTATAGCCGCATGAAGGAATCGCTTGATCGCGGGGTCTCGCTATCCGCTGCGCACCTAGATGCCCTCAAGCACACCGGGACCGCCGTATTGTTCACCGCGGTTACCCTCTCGCTTGGGGTCGGCACCTGGATCTTCTCTGAACTCAAGTTCCAAGCCGACATGGGCATTTTGCTTGGATTCATGTTCATGATGAACATGATCGGCGCGATTGTGCTTCTGCCGGCCCTGCTGCGCTGGATCATGTTCCCGCGGCAAAAGGTGGGCTGAGCGAAGTCAAGGCCCGTTACCTGCGACACGCAAAGCCGCCGATCAGGCGGTTTTGTCATTGGGCTTCGCTTCACTTAAGCCCCATGAATGAAACGTTGTGGGCGCGAATTCTTGGGTTAGCTGCCGGGCCGGGATGATGTCGCACTGGGTTTCGCGGCGCGGCTCGCTCGCGACAATCGCTGCTGCCAGACCTACCCAGTGCGCGTCATCGAAGAATATCGCCGCTTCGCCTATCTGGCAGTAGCCGCTTTGCGCGCGGCTACGGGGAGCGTTTGTGTGCGAAAGCTTTGCAGGCGTCCTTGCATCGCTTTCACGCGAAGCGCGTCCCGCCGAGCAGCAGCGATTCATCGACGTCCAGCTTAAGCGACAGTTCAGGCGGCGACTCGGGTGGCTCCGGCTGCGGGGTTTGCGCAGCCGGTGGAGGGCGATTAAAGCAAACGCCTCCAACGCCGTTTGGCCTTTAGAAACTGATCTTGAGACCCAGACTTGCCGCATCAGCGTCGACATCGTCGAACTTGTAGCGATCCCAGCCGCCGCGCAGGGCAACCCGTTCGCTGAAGGCGAATTCACCGCCAAGGCCAAGGGTCAGATCAGTGCCAGAATCTTCGCCGATAAGCAGCTGCGTGCCAGCGCTGCCCTCGACTTTGGCATCCCAGCGCTGGAAGCCCACCCGCGCATACAGGGAAAACGCGTCGGTCAGCGGAACCGCGCCAACTGCGCGCACACCGAAGGTCTGCGCGTCGAGCGAGATGCGGCCGGCGCCAATTCGCTCTTCGTATTTGCCAAGATCAGCATAAAAGCCTTCAAGCGAAAAGTTCGGATTGAAGCGGTAGCCGCCGAAAACATCAGCGCCGGTGGAGCGATCGTTGAGGCCGGAATCGTCAACACCGCTGTTTAGTATGCCGGCACCGGCGTAGCCGCCCGCTTCACTTGCGCTGACGCCCAAGGCACCGAGGGAAAAGACCGACGCCGCAATCAATGTGTGAAATTTCATAAAACCTCTTGACATTAAAAACCCGCCGGTTGGCGAGGTGGGCGCAGGATAGGCTGGCTTTGCTGAACTAAAAACCCGGCAAAGGTCATGCGTTGGATTTGAGTTCAGCGCGCGTTTAGACGTGCGCTATGATCCGCCGCCACAGCTGCTGAAACCAACGGTCCAGCAGCTTGAGAACGAATTCGCCGCAGAGGTTTCCATTTTGAATCATCTAAAAGCCTTGCTTGCCGCCAGCGGCGCCGTGTTCTTGAGCGGGTGCGCTCAAAGCGTCGTTCGCGGTGGCGCCTGCGGTTTGGACGCACGACCGATCAGCGCCATCCAAGGCGCCGCCGCACGATCGGATCTCACCGCGCAGACGGTCTTGGTGCGCGGCGTGGTTAGCGCGCACTTAAGCGCCGCCGATATGGGCTATGCGGGCTACTTCATCGAGGCGCTCAGCGCTGAGCGCGACAGCAATGCGCTGACGTCTGAAGGGCTGTTTGTGGACGCGCCCGGCGCGGCTGTGCCCGCGGTTGGCACATTGGTCGCGCTCAATGGCGAGGTCGTTGAACAAAGCAACGGCGCAAGTCTGTTGACCTCACTCAAACCAATTCAATCGACTGAATGCGGTTCCGCAAATCTGCCACCTGCGGTTGTACTCAAGGCGCCGCCGATCAGCTGGGAGGCGCTGGAGGGCATGCGCGTGCGCATCGAACCCCCAGTGAGCTTGAGCGGTAACGACGAACTGGCGCGTTTTGGGGCGCTTCGGTTGAGCTTTGGGGAACGGCTGTGGATCCCGACGCAGCTTGAAACACCCGGAGCAAACGCGCGCGATGCCGCAGAGCGCAACGCCAAGCGCGGATTTTCACTTGATGACTTGAGCCTTGCTGAAAATCCCGTCGCGCCAAACTGGTTGGGCCGGTCGGTGACCATCACCTTGCCGCTTCGCGCGGGGGATCAAGTAAGCGCTATCGAAGGCGTGCTCGACGATCGCTTCGGCTACCGAATCCGCGCCACCAGCACGGTCCGCCTGATCGAAAAGAACCCGCGTCCGCGCACGCCACCGAATGTTGAAGGTCGGCTCAAAGTGGCCAGCTTCAACGTGCTTAACTTTTTCAACGGTGACGGTGCCGGCTCGGGATTCCCGACGACCCGCGGTGCGTCTAAGGTTGCCGCATTCGAGCGCCAGAAAAGCAAGATCTTGTCCGCACTGGTGGCCCTCAATGCAGATGCTTACGGCTTGATGGAGATCGAGAACGATGGCTTTGGCCCAGAATCTGCGATCGCTGAGCTCACCCTTGCCCTGAACCAGCGCTTGGGCGCAGACAGCTACGACTTCGCCCGCCTCGGCGGACCGCGCGTTGGCTCCGATCAAATCACCAACGCCATCATCTATAAAAAATCGGTGTTAAAACCCATCGGAGGCGCGCTGGCGCAAGTCAACGGCCCATTCCAAACCGGCAGCCGCCCGCCTCTGCTGCAGGCGTTTGAAGAAATTTCGAGCGGCGAGAAATTCACCCTCGTGGTCAACCACTTCAAAAGCAAAGGCGGCTGCCCAGAAGCCAAACGCCCCGAAGACCAGGACCTGCGTGATGGCCAGGCCTGCTACAACGCGGCGCGGGTCGATGCTGCCAACGCGCTCATTGAGGGCCTGCAAACCAACCCAGTTGGCATCGATGACCCGGACATGCTCCTGATTGGCGATTTCAACGCGTATGCCCGCGAGGCGCCGCTCGAGGCCTTAAAGCAGGGCGGTTTTCTGAATTTGGATGGTTACTCCGGCAAGCCCGACTACAGCTATGTATTTCAGGGTGAAGCGGGCAGCCTAGACCACGCCTTGGTCAGCGAGACCATGAGCGGCCAAGTCGCAGGCCACGCGGTCTGGCACATCAATGCCGACGAGCCCAGCCTGTTTGAATACCCCGATCAGTACAAAGAGCAGCGCCTTGGCAGCGATTGGTTCGCGCCGGACGCTTATCGTTCCTCCGATCACGATCCGCTGCTGATCGGCGTCAATCTCAGCTCTGATCCGATCTTGATGTAGCCAATGAGCGACCAGACCCTTCCTGACGCACCGCCAGATTTTCCCAAAGGCGCATTCAGCTTCGCCTTGGCCGGGCCCGCAGGCACGCTTGAAGTGCTGACCCACGCGCCCGAGGGCACGCAGCTGGATGTGGTCGCTTTAATCTGCCATCCGCATCCGCAGCACGGCGGCACCATGCACAACAAAGTGGTGACGATCATTGAGCGTTCCTTAAGCGAACTCGGCATCAAGACGGTGCGCTTTAACTTTCGCGGCGTTGGCCAGTCAAACGGCGCTTTTGCCGAAGGAATCGGCGAAACCGAGGATTTATTTGCCGTATTGGCCTGGGTTCAGCGTGTTCTGCCCGCGCAGGAGTTGATTCTCGCTGGCTTTTCATTCGGGTCGTTTGTCGCCTTGCGCGCAGCCCAGCTGCTCAAGCTCAAGCAGCTGATCTCGGTTGCGCCACCGGTGGAGCGCTACGCCTATCAGGAGCTCAAGCGCCCGTCTTGCCCGTGGCTGGTCGTGCAGGGCGAAACCGACGAAGTGGTTGATGCAGATGCGGTTTTCCGCTGGGCCGAAAGCGTGACACCCGCGCTGACACTGGTGCGCATGCCCGACACCGGGCATTTTTTCCATCGCAAGCTGATGGATCTGCGCGGCGTCATCAAGAACAGCGTCAAACGCCTGCTTTGAGCGTGCTTGAAGCGTACCGCGCCGCGCTCCAGCGCCCGGGAACCCTGCCGGATCCGGCGCAGGCGCAAGCAGTCGCCAAGCTTGATGCGCTCTATCACGCGCTGCTTGAGTCGGCGCAGGAATCGAGCTCTTGGTTTGGCAAGCTGTTTGCGCGCGAACGCGAACCGCTGCGCGGCCTTTATCTGCACGGCGGCGTCGGCCGCGGCAAAACCTGGCTGATGGATCTGTTTTACAACGCGCTTCCGTTTGAAGAAAAAATGCGCACGCATTTCTATCAGTTCATGGCGCGCGTGCATCGGGATCTAACCGATTTTAGAGATGAAGAAGACCCGCTCGAACTGGTTGCACTCAAGCTCGCCAAGCAAGCGCGGGTGATTTGTTTTGACGAGTTTTTTGTCAGTGATATCGGCGATGCAATGATCCTCGGGCGCTTGCTGGAGGCATTGTTTGACCGACGTGTGGTGCTGGTGGCGACCTCAAATGCAAGGCCCGATCAGCTCTATCGCGATGGCCTGCAGCGCGCGCGCTTTTTGCCGGCGATTGATCTGCTGAACGCGCGATGCGAAGTCTTTGAACTGGCCTCCGCACAAGACTTCAGGCTGCGCGCGCTCAACAAGCTGCCGCTGTATCTGCATCCCAATGACGCCAAGGCCGCCGCCGATCTGGAAGCCATGCTGCTGCGTTTGGCCCCATCAGGCCTTCAGCGCGGGCTTGAAATCAAGCTCGACGGGCGTGCGCTTAAAACCCAGGCATTTAGCCACGACACCCTGAAAGTTGGCTTTGCCGCGCTGTGTGAAGATGCGCGCGGCCCCGCCGACTACCTAGAAATCGCCATGCGCTTTGCCACGCTTATAGTAGTTGCTGTGCCCGCGCTCAATGGAGACAACGAAAATGCGGCGCGGCGCTTTATCAGCCTAGTCGACGCCCTCTACGACCGCGGCGCCAATCTGGTGATCTCAGCCGACGTTCCGCTGCTTGAGCTCTACAAGGGCGAACGCCTGAAGTTCGAGTTTGCGCGGACCTCAAGTCGGTTGATTGAAATGCAATCGACCGAATACCTTGAGCGGCAAAAGCGCCAATAGCAAGAACAGCGTCAGCGCCCCAAACCATCCGAGCGATGGGATCAACTGCGGCACAAATCCCTCGCGCAGGGCGCGAAATCCAAAGGCGCGCAGGCTCGGCCTGATCACCGCCATCGACTCCCAATTGGCGCCGCCGTTTCCGGACGAAAAGGTGGGTTGAAACGCGCCCTGTGGGCCTGAATCGGCGCACACAAAGAACTCGCGATTGTCGAATGGGGACCACTGCACGCCAATGAACGCGCGCCCGGGCGGCACCAAAATCGGATTGGCGCTGAAGTCGTATTTATAGAACCGAGCGCCTTCGCCGTCGAACACGGGAACCGCCGGGGCCACAACTGGCCGCTGGGCGAGGAGCGCGCCGGGCGCGCCATTGCTGCCGCCGTCTTGATAAACCACCACGTTAAACGGCAGATCGGTGACCGTTGCGCTGGCGGTTTTGGTCCAGCACACGCAGACTTCCTTGATCCGCATGCCGCCCGCGGGCAGCGTGTCAAAGGCCATCGCGTAGACCCCGCTGGTGGTTGAATTGGAATAGCCGGCCGCGCCCTCAATCGTGCCGTCGTCGTAGCGATCGTGGCCAACACAGGCGTCGCCGCCAACCGGAATGGCGGTCGGCATGTTCAATTGGCGGGTGCTGTCGGCCATGAGCGCCAGCGGAAACAGCAAAAATGCCGAAAAGGCGCGCCATCGGATTGTCATTTTATTTTTTCCATGGCGGCGATCGCCGCGCGAAAGGCCTGCATCTCATCGCCGTTCCAGGTGCCGCCAAGCGTCGCGATGTCTTGTGGATCGCGGTACTCGCTCGGCTGGCTTGAATCGACGCGGGAGCCGTCAAGCGCGCGCCGAAGCAGTTCAATCATGGCCTGATTTAGATTGACTCCCTGGGTATGCGCAAACGCCTTGATGCCCAAAGCGAGGTCATCGGGAATGTTGCGGAGTGAAAAGTCGGCCATGGGCTACTGTAACAATTGCTTGTTTTCAGGCCAAACAATCGCCTGCACTTGGGGCCCGGCAAGCTCGGAAAATGTGGGCTGGTAGTCAATAATCAGCGGCGCGTGGTCGGAAAAGCGCGAGGTTGTGTAGACCTCAGCGCGATGCGCGGCGCCGCGCAAAGACGGCGATGCAAGCTGGTAATCAATGCGCCACCCCACGTTTTTGGCGAAGGCTTGACCGCGATTTGACCACCACGTGTAGGTTTCGAAATCAGGCCCAACCACTTCGCGCTGCGCATCGACCCAGCCGTGCGCCAAATGCCGTTCGATCCAGGCGCGCTCTCCCGGCAGAAAGCCTGAATTCTTTTGGTTGCCGCGCCAGTTCTTGAGATCAATCGGGCGGTGCGCGATGTTTAAATCACCGCACAGAATAAAATGCCGCTGCTCTTCGCGCTTGCGCGCAAGCCAAGGGTCGAGCTGATCAAGCAGCGCAAACTTAAACGCCTGGCGCTCAGGCCCCGACGAGCCCGACGGCAGGTAAACGGAGGCCACGCTGAGCTGCCCGAAATCGAGCTGCAGATAGCGCCCTTCCTGATCGACGTCTGCCATGCCAAAGCCTTCAATCACCCGGTCCGGGGCGTGGCGGGCATACACCGCGACGCCGGAATAGGCCTTCTTGACCGAACTCAAATGAAAGTGCGCGTGGTAGCCGGCGAGTGCGAATGCGGGATTAAGCACGTGCTCGGCCTGCGCGCGCACCTCCTGTAGGCAAATAACGTCGGCATCACTGGCCGCCGCATACGCAAAAAAACCCTTGGCTGCCGCAGAGCGAATCCCGTTCAGATTTAGGCTTAAGACGCGCAAGGGCTGCAGCCGCCGCCGCTGGCATGCGCTGACTGGTTCCTAAGCAAGCGGTTCAAGGTCATTGTTCTTGATAGCGCCAAGCGGGCTGAGCGCTAAAGCTTACTCGCCAAAAGCCTCGCGCACGAACTCCGGCAGGGCCATCGCAGCCCGATGGATATCGGTGTTGTAGTAGCGCGTGCGAAATGGCTTATTGCTCGCATCGCGCTCGCGGAAGCTTGAAAGATCGTCGCCTTTGCGCGCCATCGTGCATGACCACCAGCCCGTCGGATACGCCGGCTGCGGGAACAACAGCGTGCGCACCGCGGCAAAGCCCGCGTCCTTCATTGACGCCCGCATCGGCGCCAGAATGTACATATGCACCAGCGGTGATTCCGACTGCTGAACCAAGATGCCGCCTGGCTTCAACGCGCGCACGCAGGTTTGATAAAAAGCCTCGTTGAAGAGGCCTTCCGCGGGGCCGATTGGGTCGGTTGAATCGACGATGATCACATCGATGCTTTCTGGCTCCGCTTCGGCCATGAATTTGATCCCATCAATGAACAGCAGTTTCGCGCGCGGATCGCTGTTGGACGTGCACAGCTCCGGAAAATACTGCTCACTTAAACGCGTGACCCGCTCATCGATTTCCACCTGGATGGCTTCTTCGACTTCTTCGTGCTTCAGCACTTCTTTGAGCGTGCCGCAGTCGCCGCCGCCGATCACGATGACCCGCTTGGCGCGCGCGTGCACAAACAGCGCCGGGTGCGACATCATCTCGTGGTACAGAAAATTGTCGCGGGTGGTTAGCATCACGCAGTCATCGATCACCATCAGATTGCCCCAGTCGTGGGTTTCATAGATGTCGATCTGCTGAAACTCGGATTTTTCTGAGTGCAGTTTTTGCTTGATGCGAAACGAGATGGCCGAGCCGGCCGGGGCGTGTGGTTCTGAAAACCAGTTGGAGTCGAGCATGACAATCCTTAAAGTTTTGGCAAGAGAGGGCAATTGGACTCAGTGATTCTACTAGCGAAGCAGCAGCAGCACACCTCCAAAATTGGACGTCTGGCCATCCGCGGTCGAGGATCAGGACACGCGCATGATCGACGCCAGCCATCTGTTCCCCTGCCACACCACCTGGATCGGATTTCGGCGCACCGACATGCGCGACTTCATCGGCCTGTTCGCGCCGCACCTAACGCCCGCACGCATCGACTCCGCTAGCTGGTTGAATGCTTGCCTGAAGCACAAACAAAAACGGCGCCCGAAGGCGCCGTTTTCTAACCCAAGACCGGGCTTAAGGATTACTTGGCGGTCACCCGCAAAGACACGCGGCGATTGAGCTGGCGGCCTTCCTCGGTGCTGTTGTCGGCAACCGGGAATTGGTCGCCGTAGCCTTCGGAGCTTAAGCGCGCGGGATCGATCCCTTTGCCAACCAGCGCCGCAACCACGGCGGCAGCGCGGTCGTTCGAGACCATCAGATTCACGTCGGCGGGACCAGTGTTGTCGGTGTAGCCGCCGATTTTGAAGGTGACGTTCGGATAGGCGTTCAGGATCGCCTGGAGGTTGTTGATCTGTTCGTCGGATTCTGCGCGCAGGGTGGAGGTCCCGGTGTCAAACAAAATGCGGTCGAAGTCGAACCAGGTTTCCTGATCCACCGTTTGGCCGGCATCGTCGATGAACGCCAGGACGCGGTTTTCGACGCCGCGCTCGGGTAGGTTCAATGA
>Ga0105047_10006501_pt1 | contig 19820 bp, 17 predicted proteins | sample MAT04_FD_78384 | JGI IMG/M metagenome (GOLD analysis project Ga0105047, IMG submission 78384) | Freshwater microbial communities from Lake Fryxell liftoff mats and glacier meltwater in Antarctica - MAT-04 (megahit assembly) | ecosystem: Environmental > Aquatic > Freshwater > Ice > Liftoff...
AGCGGCGAGGAAGCGCTGACCTTGGCCGAGCGTCGTCAGCTCGACGTCGCCGTGATCGATATGATGATGCCCGGCTCGTCCGGCCTGGAACTCCTCGACCCGCTCCGCGTCCGCCATCCGGATAGCGAGATCCTCCTGCTCACCGGACAAGGGAGCGTGCAGACCGCGGTGCAGGCCATGAAAATGGGCGCGTTTGACTTCCTGTCAAAGCCCTTTCCGCTGGGCGAGCTGGAATCGCTGATCGATAAGGCTTACGAGCGCCGGTTACTTCGCAAGGAGAATCAGCAATTGCAGGCCGTGATCAATCGCAGCCAGCAACAGACATCGGAATTGATCGGCGCATCCGCTCCGATGCAAGAATTGCGTCGCTTGATCGAACGCGCAGGCCCAACGGACAAGGCGATACTTATCCAGGGCGAAAGCGGCACGGGCAAGGAGCTAGTGGCGAAGGCGCTTCACCAGCACAGCCTGCTGGCAGATAAACCGCTCGTTGTCATCAACTGCGCGGCGTTGCCAGAATCGTTGCTGGAGAGCGAACTCTTCGGGCACGAGAAAGGGGCGTTCACCGGCGCCGTGGCCGCCAAACCTGGTTTGTTCGAACTGGCCGACGGCGGCACACTGTTCATTGACGAGATCGGCGAGCTGGCCGGTTCTCTGCAAGCCAAGCTATTGCGCGTGCTGGAAGATGGCTCGATGCGCCGCGTGGGATCTGTCAAGGAACGCCGCGTCCATGTGCGACTGTTAGCGGCGACCAACCGAAATATGGCCCAGGAAGTGGCCGCCGGGCGTTTCCGCGAGGATTTGTATTACCGCATCAATGTCATGTCGCTCTATCTCCCGACGCTCCGCGATCGACTTGACGATATTCCCTTATTAGTAACCAGGTTTCTTGGGCCGGATTGGACGATTGAAGACGACGCGATGACAGCGCTGACAAAATATCGCTGGCCGGGGAACATTCGGCAATTGATCAACGCGATCGACCGAGCGAAGATTCTGGCCGATCCATCCGTCATTCGCATGTCGGACCTGGCGCCTGAGATCGTGGCGACTTCGGAGAGCCCCTCTGCGAATGGACGAGAGGCCACGGACGACGCAAATCTGGCATCGATCGAGCGGGCCCATATCGTCGAGATTCTCACGCGCGAGCATGGCAACAAGGCCCGCGCGGCACGGGCCTTGGGAGTCAACCGTCGCAGCCTGTATCGGCTGTTGGAAAAGTTCAATCTGCATTAACGCAGTTATTGAATCCTGGCAATGAGTGGGCGAAGGGCGAACCACTTATCCTGACGTTCGACCAGAAGAATGGCCTCAAGGCGAATGGCCGTTGTGCACCACTAGGTTGATGGCTTCCAGAATGCGCTCGAACGCGCACGGCTTGGAAAGCAGATACTGGTCCGGAATACCCAGTTTATGAAAGGACTCTCGCCTCTGCGCCGTTAGCGTGGCGCTGCAGACTACGGCCGGTAGATGCGGAAAGAGCTCCAGCAGTTTGCGATAGGTTTCCAATCCGTCCAAGCCAGGCAGGTCAATATCCAGTAGCGCCGCCGCGGGGCGCGGGAGAACGCCCGCCAGGTCGAGAGCCTCTTCGCCTGAAGTGGCCTCGATGATCGTATGGCCACGACGTCGCAGACGCCCGGCGATCGCCTGACGGGTAAGGGCATCATCTTCGACGTAAAGAATCGCCACGTTGGATCCGCCGATGAAAGTGGACAGGCTCCGGGCCTGGGCACGGAATAAGAATGCGTTATGCATTCGCCATGCCAATGAATCTTGAGGTGGAAAAAGGCGGGTAATCAGCCGGATTTCCGGTTCAGGGGACTTGCGGCTGTGACGATCCCGCACGCTCAGCGCGCGGCTCCTTGCTCATACTGAAGTAGAATCGGCACCCACGGCCAGGGACGGATTCCAGCCAAGCGCGGCCCCCATGTTGCGCAGCGATCGACTTGACGAAGTGCAATCCCAAACCGCGACCCCGATGGCCGCCGTCCTGCTGGTTCCGCCGGAAAAACGGTTCGAAGACGCGTTGCTGCGAGTCCAAGGGGATACCCGGCCCATTGTCCGCCACGCAAAAAACGTGTTCATTCTCCAGCGAATGGTATTCGACGGAAACCCGAATTGGGTCCTTGTCGCCATAGTGGACGGCATTCCCAACCAGGTTCGCGATCACCTCGCGCAGGGCAATGGGATCCGCCCAGACGCGGACATCATGATCCAATCCAGTGAACTCGACATGTTTACCGGCGGCATAGGTTTCGACTCGATCCGCCACCTCGCGGACTAGTTGCAGCGCGCTCACCTCGACCACCTGTCCCGCCCGATCCGGCTGCGAGAGAATGTTCTCGACCACTGCGTGGGTCTTCAAACAGCGGTGATGCGCGGCGAGCAGCGACTCGCGCGCCTCGGCCGGTAGCTGTTCGCCGAAATCCTCGGCCACGGTTTCACAAATGGCGGAGATGGATTGAAGTGCCCCCCGAATCTCGTGGCCTGCCAGCTTGGCGTACTGTTGGGCCCGCAATTCGGACTGAAAATACATGTCGACTGCGTGTTGCAGTTCTTCCCTTTGTTGCACGATGCGTTCCGTAGCGGCCGCAAAATACGTTTGCAACGCCAGGTCAACGTCCAGAAAGATTAATTTGATCAGGGCCAACAGTTCCGGCGCGATCGGAATGCCGACTTGCTTCGCGAAAAACGGAAACGCCAACTGCACGTACTGGCAATAGGCCCCTAGATACCAGCGCGGCTCCAGTCCCACGGCGTTGTGGATCTCGCCAATGCGCAATCGTTTCTCAAAATAAGCCCGATCGTAGTTTCCTGAAATCAACTCCTCAAAGTAGGCCATCTGAGCCTGCTTGAGTCGAACCAGTAAATCAGGGTCCTGGAGCAACGCCGCAGTTTCAGGATGCGCGAGGAGATGCTTATAAAAGCCCTCGGATAATTGCGGCGCAAACTCGGCGAATCGTTCGCGCAGTCCGCCAATCCTCTGCTCGTCTTCGGCAGTGATGCCGAGGAAGTCCTTGCGAGCTTGTCGACTTTCCGTGTCGAGCTCGTATTTTCCCAGCGGCTTTGAATCCATGATTTTTGCTTGTTGTATCGCGATTTTGCTTAGTCTGCCTAACCGAGTTGGAATGTAGTGGACGCACAACGCTGCGTCCTATCCCACGACCTTTTACTTGCGCTGCCTGATCGTAGCAAAATAGAGCGTCCGGATCGAGATTCGAGCAATGCGTCTTTTGCGCCACTCGAACAGGAAGTTTTCTCATGCAACAGGCCGCGAACGGCGCAAGCGTTTCTTTACAGCTCCCAACTTTATTCGCCAGCCTGTTCCTGGTAATAGCGTTGGATAATCCGCAGTATTTCTTGCGGCGTCTCGGCGTATTGAATCAAGTTCAAGTCGTCGTCGGAGATAACCCCTTCGTCCGCCAGATATTGCAGATCCAGCACGCGCTCCCAATATTCACGACCGACCATCACGATCGGTATCTCCTGCATGCGTTGCGTTTGGCGCAGCGTCAAAGCGTCAAACAATTCATCCATCGTGCCAAAGCCACCGGGGAAAATCACCAGCGCTTTGGCGCGCAACAAGAAGTGGAGCTTGCGCAAAGAAAAATAGTGAAACTGAAAGCAGAGCTCGGGCGTAATATAGTCATTCGGTTGCTGCTCAGCGGGCAACAGGATATTCAGACCGACAGATTTGGCGCCGACGTCAAATGCGCCGCGGTTGGCGGCCTCCATCAACCCCGGTCCACCGCCGGTGACGATCACGTAATGTCGCTCGCCGTCGTCTTGCCCCAGCATCGAGACCAGGCGGGCAAATTCGCGGGCCGTGTCGTAGTAATGACTCTTAGCCAATAGCCTTTCGCAGCGAGAAGCTTGTCTGGCGCGACGCGCGTTGCCGGGATCTTCCGCGGCAAGGTCTTGGGCCTTCCGCAATCTTGTTTCGGCCAATTCTCGCTCTCGTATCTGGGTGCTACCAAATACGACAATCGTCGACTTGATCTGATTCTCAATCAACGACAGTTCCGGTTTGAGAAACTCAAGCTGCAGCCGCAGCGCGCGGAGTTCAGGCCTGGCCAACAAATCGATATCGCGTTCCGCCAGAATCAGACTGGGGGATTGGCGGATCGCCTTGAAATTCTCTTCGTTCGACGTCATAGATCGAATGGCTCCAAATTGATTGATTCTCCCAAGTGGGGCACGTGCGCGTTCCAGCCGCGACGGACTCGTAGCTCTTCAGCAAAAGCCGTGGCGCTTGCTTTCTCGCCATGTGTGACAAACACCGTTCGCGGCGGCGCCAGTGGCGCCAACCAGCGCATTAATTCGCTGCGGTCCGCATGGCCGCTTAACTCCGGATGACTGGCGATCGTCGCTCGCGCCGGCACGTCACTGCCATGGATGCGGATCGAATCTGCGCCATCGAGCAATTTCCGACCGCGCGTTCCTGCGGCCATAAAGCCGCCCATCAGGATGGTATTCCGCGCGTCGGGCAGACGCCGTCGAAGGTGGAACAGGATTCGCCCACCCGTCAACATGCCGGACGACGCAATAATGATCGCTGGCCCGTCAACCTGGTTGATCTGCTTGGACTGCTCGACGGATTTTGCCAGGTGGACGTTGGGGCCGTCGAAGACGCCTGGCCCCAATTTCCCTTCCTTCAGGTCATGGTCCGCGGCGTGGCGACAATAAACCTCGGTCGCCTCGACCGCCATCGGACTGTCGAGAAAAATCGGCAACTGCGGTATTTTTCCCTGTTTTCCCAACAGCTCCAGTAAATAGATCAATTGTTGCGCGCGACCGATGGCAAACGCCGCCACCAAAATAACTCCGCCGCGAGCCACCGCGTTATTCACGGTGATCGCCAGATTTTCCAGCATGTTCGTTTGGGGATGATCCCGGTCGCCATAGGTGCTTTCACAGACCAAAAAGTCGCACGGTGGAGGGGGAGTCGGATCGTGGTAAAGCGGCGCGTCATAGCGCCCGACGTCGCCTGAAAACAAAATCGTCAGCGGGCGGCGCCCTTCGTCGGTGACCTTGACCTCGACCATCGTCGAGCCCAGCAAATGGCCCGCGTCGTGGTATCGGCATTCAATATTCCGCGCCGGCGAAAACCACTTATTGAGTGAAATCTTCTCCAGGCGTTTGATCGCGCGCTGCGCGTCGTCCGTGTCGAACAGTGGAAGCGCCGGGTGGTGCTTGCTGAAATGCTTTCGATTCGCGTAGTCGGCGTCTGCCTCCTGGATCTTCGCCGCGTCGAGCAAGATGATTCTTGCGAGTTCCGCGGTGGCCGGCGTGCAATAGATCGTCCCACCAAAACCTTGCCGAACCAGTCGCGGCAGAAACCCGATGTGATCCAAATGAGCGTGAGTGATTACGACGGAATCGACGCGTGAGGGCAGGATCGGAAGATCGGCCCAGTTTTTCAGCCGCAGTTCCTTCAATCCTTGAAATAGACCGCAGTCGACAAGAATTCGAGATTCACCTGATTCGAGCAAATACTTTGAACCTGTTACGGTTTCCGCAGCGCCATGGAACGTGATTTTCGGCATAGGAACGATTTGCTCCGTCAATTGAAAGCGTGGACATTTGTTGGCGAATTGGCGCGCTAGCTAGACCAACGAATAGGCCTCTTTCCAATTATGCGGTCCGAATTGGGCTTTCGATACCGCAGCAATCGTAACATGCGAATCTTCGGCCCCTGTGCGAATTCGCACGGGCCGCGCGCTGCCTCGTATCCTCACTGGCGGAGAGCCGCGAAAACCCCGGCGGAAACCTCGATTCATCGCCATCTCGCAGATCGGGCACGTTGTTTGCGAGTGTAATCGAATAGCCGTCAGCCCTTGGCGCGCTGAACCGCGTTGAAATTTGACAGTGCCGAAATTTGCCAGCGCCCAACTGACGTTCGGGAGGACCATGTCATGTTAAACCAACTTTCCCCCAGCTATCTGGAAGCTATCAAGCGCGAGCATCGAACGATTGGCGAGCAGGCGCATCAGTTGGAGAAGGCGCTGCGCGAAACAGTCCTGCAAGGGTGGCCGGCGAGTTCGATCCATGATTTGGCAACCCGGCTGACGGCTCTCGAACGAACCCTGCGAAAACATTTTGCCAAGGAAGAAGACGGAGGATTCCTGGACGAAGCCGTCTCCACCGCGCCTCAATACAGGGCAGAAACCAGTCGCTTGCTGCACGAACACCCGGAGATTCTGGCGCGAATTCGGGAAATGATCGCGCGGTCCACGGATGAATTAACAGCGAACTCTTCACTTTCGTTCCCATTCACAAAGTCCCTCGAGGCCACGCTGAGGCAACTGTTGATGCATGAAACCCACGAGAACGCCCTGCTCCAAAAAGCGTTTAATCTGGATTCGGACACGATATAATGCCTGCGTCCTGCGCCGGACGGCGAGGCGTGCGTTTGGCTTGATTCCAAATGCAACTGGTGTTCGCAGCGACGGCAGGTGGTGTTTTGATGGGCGACGATATACCTTCGCTTGCGTCTACGACCTTTGGGTCGAACCTCCCGCCAGATGTCGTGTCGGCACTCGTGGGACTGTTCCGAGAACAGTCTGTTCCGGCCGGCGCCACGATCTTTCGTGAAGGGGATGACACGGACGTGCTGTCCGTCATCGCCGCCGGCGAAGTCTCGCTCGAAATGGACGTGCCAGGGCGCGGACGACAGCGTCTGCTATCTCTGGGGCCCGGTGATCTGTTGGGCTGGTCGCCCCTACTGGGGGGGGGATCCATGACCGCGAGCGCTACTGCGCTCCAAGACTCGGTGCTGTACATTGCGTCTGCCCATGAACTTCGCGCCTGTTGCGAAACCAACCGCGAATTGGGCTTCTATCTAATGCACGAAGTCGCTCGATCGCTGGGAAGGCGCCTCCTGGCGACTCGTTTACAGATGCTCGATCTTTTCTGTCCTGTCAACGCGGAACTCTAAACAACGGTGAGCCGCAAGCATGGCAGGATATGCGGAAACGCACGGAGCGCGGTTCCTTCAAGTGGACGATCTGGGGGGCTTAATCGATGCCCTGCGATCGCAGGGATACACGGTTGTCGGTCCGACCATCGACCAGGGAGCCATCGTTTACCGCGAGATCTCGTCAGCCGCGGCGCTGCCGCGCGGTTGGACCGATGAACAACAACCCGGCGTCTATCGCCTGACGCAACGCGAGGACAACGCGTATTTCGGGTTTTCAGTCGGACCACACTCCTGGAAGCAATTCTTCTTTCCGCCCCGGACGACGTTGACAACCGCGGATCGCACGGCAGATGGCTGGGAATTTGGCGACGTGGAACAGGCTGCGCCGCGGTATGCACTGTTGGGGGTTCGGGCCTGCGAACTCGCGGCGATTGCCGTGCAGGATCGCGTCTTTCTTGAGGGCTCCTACATCGACCCGGTCTATCAGGCTCGCCGTGATGGGGCATTGATCGTCGCAGTCAACTGCACCCAAGCGGCCCAAACCTGCTTCTGTACGTCGATGGGGACCGGTCCCCGCTGCACCGCCGGATTTGACCTGGCGCTGACCGAAATCGAGAGCGGATTTTTGATTGAGATTGCCACCGACGCCGGCCAGGCGATTGCCGATTTGCTTCCCACCAACGCCGTCGAAGAGCCGCAGCAGGCCAGCGCCGCGGTAGCCCGCCAAAAGGCTGTCGATCAGATCACGCGCCGCATGGATACATCGGGCATTCGCGATCTTTTGATGACGAATCTCAATCATGCCCGCTGGGACGACGTCGCCGCGCGCTGTCTGTCTTGCTCGAACTGCACGATGGTCTGCCCGACCTGTTTTTGCGCGTCGGTCAACGAAGTGACCGATCTGCAAGGGGATCACGTTGAGCGCGAACGTGTCTGGGACTCGTGCTTCCAATTGAATTTCAGCTACATCAGCGGTGGCGCTGTCCGCGATCAGATTCGCTCGCGATATCGGCAGTGGCTGACGCACAAACTGGCGACTTGGATCGACCAGTTCGGCACGTCGGGCTGTGTGGGGTGCGGACGCTGCATCACCTGGTGCCCAGTCGGAATCGATCTCACGGCGGAAGTCGCGGCCATCCGCGAGACATCATGAGCACTCGATCCAATACCAACGCGCCGCTCGACAATCCATGGCAAGCTCGCTGTGCTGTGATTGAAAGTGTCACCGCGGAGACGCCTGGCGTGGCCACGTATCGACTTCGTTTTCGAGATCCTCAGGACGCGCAGCGATATCGGTTCCGGCCGGGGCAATTCAACATGCTTTACATCCCGGGCGTGGGAGAGATCGCCATCTCGTTGAGTGCTGCGCCACAGATCGGCGGCGCCGGCGATCACACGATTCGCGTCGTCGGCAATGTGACTCGCCGCCTGGCGGCGCTGGCGCCGGGCGAAACGCTGGGGGTGCGAGGTGCTTTCGGCGTCGGCTGGCCAGTGGCCGATCTGCGCGGCGCGGACGTCGTGATTGTCGCTGGAGGCATTGGGCTCGCGCCACTCCGCTCTTTGATTTACGACCTGATTTCGCAACGATCGGCATTTGGGCGAATCTCGGTCTTGCACGGCGCCCGGACGCCGGACGAGCTGCTTTACTCGAGAGAATACCCGAGTTGGGAGGCCGCCGGCGTTACAGTGCAAACGACCGTCGATCGCGCTCGACCAGATTGGTCGGGCTGCGTGGGCGTGGTCACAATGCTCGTCGACCGTTTGCCGCTCCCCAACGTCCCCGCCACGGCGCTTTTGATGTGTGGGCCAGAGGTCATGATGAAGTACGTTGCCCGCGGCGCCATCGCGCGCGGCGTTTCGACCGCGCGAATTTGGTGCGCGCTGGAACGCAACATGCAATGTGCTGTGGGCTTGTGTGGGCATTGCCAGTTGGGGCCAGAGTTTATCTGTAAAGATGGCCCTGTTTTTCGCTATGATCGGGTGGCTTCGCTACTATCCGTGGAGCGACTATGAGCGACCCTCGTCCCAGCCTGGCTGTCTTCAAGTTCGCCTCGTGCGATGGGTGCCAGCTGACGTTGTTGGCGGCGGAAGACGAGTTGCTCTTATTGGCGGAGAAGCTGCATGTCGCGTATTTTCTCGAAGCTTCGAGCGACCGCGGCCCCGGGCCCTATACGATTGGCCTGGTCGAGGGATCGATCACCACCGCGGAAGACGCCGCGCGAATTCGGCAAATTCGTCAGCAATGCAAATACCTGATCACCATCGGCGCCTGCGCAACAGCCGGGGGCATACAAGCCTTGCGAAATTGGGCCGACTGCGACGAATTCGTCCGCGCGGTGTACGCCCATCCTGAGTACATTCGCACGCTGAGAACCTCCACGGCGATTGCCGATCATGTGCCGGTCGACTTCGAGCTGCGCGGTTGCCCCATCAATAAATACCAGTTGCTAGAAGTGTTGCGATCTTTACTGGGCGACGTTCGCCCGCGGACTCCGGCGGAATCCGTCTGTCTCGGTTGTAAGCGCGCAGGCAACGTATGCGTGACCGTCGCGCAAGGCATTCCTTGCCTGGGTCCTGTCACGCAAGCGGGCTGCGGCGCCCTCTGCCCAAAGTATGATCGCGGCTGTTACGGCTGTTATGGGCCCGCTCAACAAGCCAACCTGGTCAGTCTCAGCAACCACACGCTGGCCGCTGGAACCCCGCCCGACGTCCTGTTGCCGCTATTGCGCAACTTCAACGGCTATGCGCCCGAATTTCGCGCGGAATACGACCGGCTGGCTAACGGCGGCGCAGCGCATCCCACGGCCACGGGCGAAACACCATGACGTCCGAACCCCGTAGAATTCGCGTCGAGGCACTGACGCGCGTGGAGGGCGAGGGAGGACTCTATGTCCGCGTGCGTGGCGATCAAGTGGAGGAAGTGCGGCTCGAAATCTACGAACCGCCCCGCTTATTCGAGGCGCTTCTGCGCGGTCGCTCGTTTCAAGAAGTCCCGGATATCACGGCGCGGATCTGCGGCATCTGCCCGGTCGCGTATCAAATGAGCACAGTCCACGCGATCGAATCCGCGTTCGGTTGCGCGCCCGGCCCAGAAATTCGCCGTCTGCGACGGTTGCTGTATTGCGGCGAATGGATCGAAAGCCACGCCTTGCACGTGCACATGCTGCACGCCCCTGATTTTCTTGGGTATCCAAGCGGCCTGGCGATGGCGGCCGATTTTCCCGAAGAAATCAAACGTGGCCTGCGACTGAAAAAGCACGGAAATCAACTCCTGGAGCTCTTCGGCGGGCGAGCGGTTCATCCAATCAATGTCGCCGTGGGCGGATTCTACCGCCTGCCAGACACAAGTGACGCCGCTCGGTTGATCCCGGATTTCGAGTGGGGACTGCAGGCGGCAATCGACGCAACACGCTGGGTGGCGTCATTCGATTTTGCCGACTTCGATCAACCGTACGAGTTCGTCGCCCTCTCGCATCCAGCGGAGTACCCGATGAACGAAGGTCGGATCGTCAGTAGCCAGGGCATGGATATCTCGGCCCAGGATTTTGCCGCCGAATTCACGGAATATCAGCAACCGCATTCCACGGCCCTGTTCTGTGGGCGTGGCGCCGCGCAGACGCATTATCTGGTTGGCCCGCTGGCGCGATTGAATCTAAATCTCGAGCGATTGGCGCCGGAAGCACTGCGGCTGGCCGAGGAAGTGGGTGTCACCCGGCCATGCGCAAACCCTTACCGCAGTATTATCGCCCGGGGACTGGAGATTGTGCATGCGTACGCAGAGGCGCTATCCATTCTGAAAACATACGAGCGCCCGCGCGCGCCGCGAATTGAAGTTCGCCCCAGAGCGTCGAGCGGCGCGGCGGTGACCGAGGCCCCGCGCGGCCTGCTCTATCATCGCTTTGAGCTCGACGCCGACGGCCTGGTGCGAGAGGCCACGATCATTCCGCCGACTTCGCAGAATCAAGCCCAGATCGAGGCCGATCTGCGTAGCCTGGTGTCCGCCCGCGTGGCTCGCCCGGATGAAGAAATCGCCCGCGACTGCGAGCGCCTCGTGCGCAGCTATGATCCGTGCATCAGTTGCTCGACACACTTTCTAAAGTTGGATATGGTGCGCACGTGACTCGCTCGGCAACGCTCATCGTTGGCGTCGGTAGTCCGCACGGTGATGACCGTGTCGGCTGGAGAGTCACGGAGCGACTGGCCTCGCTCGTGTCGTCATTGGCTGATGTGCGAACCGTGGCTGACCCGTCCGAGATTCTCGATTGGCTCGATGGCGTCCGAACGCTGCATGCTTGCGACGCTTGTCACTTTTCTGGCGCCGCCGGTCATGTCCATCGCTGGCAGTGGCCTGACGTCCCCGCCAACGTGAGTAAAACCGCGTGGAGCAGCCACGGCGTTACGCTCCCGCAGGCGCTTGCGCTGGCCGGCGCGCTGGGCGTGCTACCTGATGATGTCACAATCTGGGGAATTGAAATCGCCGCAGCGCGGACCGCCGAGCCACTCTCGCCCGCCTTGGAACAGGTAGCAACGGCCGTAGCAGAGCAAATCGCCGGAGAACTCGCCGATGCATGAGGCGTCGATCGCAAAACGACTACTAGCGCAAGTGCTGCGTCTTGCCGAGGAGCATGCGGCCGTGTCGGTCGAGACCGTCAGCGTCCGGATCGGCGAGTTTGCCGGCATCGAGTCGACGTTGCTCGCAAGCGCATTCGGGCAGCTTACGGCAACTACCATCGCGGCCGGCGCAGAACTGGATATCCAACTCGTTCCTTTGACAGTGCGCTGCACGCGTTGCCAGCGCGAGTTCGCGCCCGAACGATTTCGGTTTCAGTGTGAAAACTGTCCCGGCGCCAATGTCGAAATTGTGGCGGGCGAGGAACTCGTCCTGGATAACGTGATACTGGCTCAAGCAACGGAGGCCGACGCGTGCCGCTGACTCGAACGAAAGTGATTGTCCGGCATGATCTGCTGGCAGATCCTCGCGCCGCCGCCGCGGAGTTCCGCGCTACGCTCGCGGCGCGCGGGACGCTCGTCGTGAATTTGATTTCGTCCCCCGGGGCAGGCAAGACAAGTTTGCTCGAAGCCACGGCGAAGCATTGGGGAAATCAATATCGACTAGGCGTGCTCGTCGGCGACATCGCCACGGACCGAGACGCGCAGCGTCTGGCGCCCCTCGTTCCGGTCGCCCAGTTGACTACCGGCGGCGCCTGCCATTTGGAATTCTCATTGGTAGCCGAAGGATTGCGACAGCTCGACCCGGGCGAGTTGGACTTCCTCTTCATTGAAAACGTCGGCAATTTGGTCTGTCCGGCGTCGCACGATTTGGGCGAGCACGTGCGCGTGGTGCTGCTCAGCACGACCGAGGGAGACGACAAGCCAGGCAAATATCCCAAGGCGTTCCGCACCAGCCACGCGCTGGTCATCAACAAGACGGACCTGCTGCCCTATTTGCCATTCTCCGTCGAGCGCGCCGCGGCCGACGCGAGACTGATTCAGCCACTGCTCGCAGTCGTTGGCGCCTCGGCATTGCATGGCGACGGAATCGATCGCTGGACCCAGTACCTGGAACAGCAACGCCAGCTGTTGTTGCCCTCCACGGAAGCGCCGATCCCATGAGCGCTACGCGAACGAAACAACTCGACTCCACCGTCGCTGAACTGTGGCTGTTGCAAGGCCCTGTCCAGGGAATTGGCCTGCGTCCGGCCATCGCGCGGTGGGCCTTGCAATGTCGTCTGAATGGGCATGTCCGAAATACAACCGCAGGTGTCGAACTGCGCCTTGAGGGATCGCCCGAAGACCTGCGCAGTTTCGCGGTGGAGTTTCTCGCGAAGATACCCCGCTCCGCCCTTGCCGCGGAAATCGAGCGAGAACCAACGCGGGTCCTAGGGCATGAGGGATTTGCAATTCTCGATTCCTCTGCAACGTCCGCCCTGACCGTGCGGGCGCCTGTCGATCTGGCGATTTGCGCCGCTTGCCTGGACGACTTCCACGCCGTGGACAACCGCCGGCACAATTACCCGTTGATTACGTGCGCGGAGTGTGGGCCGAGATTTTCGCTGCTTGAATCGATGCCTTACGATCGCCACGCTACGACAATGCGACACTTTCCATTGTGCGCTTCGTGCCAGCGGGAGTATGCATCGCCGGCGGACCGGAGGTTTCACGCGGAATCAATCGCCTGCCCGGGCTGCGGACCGCGGATTTGGTTTGTATCCAAAAGCAAAGCGGCGATTCACGACACGCTCTGCGCGATCTCGGCCGCCGCGGCCGCAATTATTGACGGAAAGATCGTGGCGATCCGCGGCGTGGGAGGCTATCAGCTCTTGGTCGACGCGAACGATGAAGCCGCTGTCGCAAGGTTGCGAGTTCGCAAGTCTCGGCCAGCAAAACCGCTTGCCATCATGGTCGCGTCGCTGAGCGAGGCGCAACGTTTGGCGCATACAAGTGCGCCGGAAGTGGACGCGCTGGTGTCGCCGGCAAACCCAATCGTTGTGCTGGCGGCCAAAGCAGCCAATGGATTGGCGCCCTCCGTTGCCGGTCGCCTGAACACCGTCGGGATTATGCTCCCTACAACGGCGCTGCACGCGATGCTGCTGCGCGCCGTCGGTCGACCATTGATTGCGACCAGCGCCAACCGTGAAGGCGAGCCACTGGTCTTTGACCCGCAACAAGCCGAGTCCGAGTTGTCTGAGATTGCCGATGCGTGGCTGCATCATGATCGCCCAATTCTTTCCCCCGTTGACGATAGCGTGGTCCGCGTCATAGCGGGTCGACTGGTTACGCTGCGGCTGGGTCGGGGCATGGCGCCACTTCCGCTCCCGCTTCCACCCGCCGCTAGCGCTATCGCCCTGGGTGGTCAGCAAAAGGTGGCCGTGGCATTGTGCAACGGTCGGCAGTCCACCCTGGGGCCACATGTGGGCGACCTGGGTTCGCTGGCAATGCGCGGTCGTTTCCAGGGCCACGTCGAGTCGTTGTCGCGAATTTACGATCTTGATCAAGCGATTATTCTCCACGACGCGCACCCAGACTACTTCACAACCGCTTGGGCCGAGGAGCGTGGCGCGGCCAGACTTGCAGTCCAACATCACCATGCCCATGTGGTGAGCGGGATGATCGAACACGGCTGGTTATCGCGCGAAGTGCTGGGCGTCGCCTTGGACGGCGCCGGCTACGGACCAGATGGGACGATCTGGGGAGGCGAGTTCTTACGAGCGACCGCTTTACAGTTCGAGCGAGTTGGGCGCCTGCTGCCGTTCGCCCTGACTGGGGGCGAAATGGCCGTTCGCGAACCGTGGCGAATGGCAGTCTCGCTCGTCCAAGGGGCGATGGGAGCTGAGCACGCTCGGCGATTGCAGTTTGCGGACGTTCGACCAGACGAAGTAGCCGCCTTGGCGCGACTGGCCGAAAATGATCGGCTCTCGATTCCGACATCGAGCGCCGGGCGATTATTCGACGGCGCAGCGGCGCTGGCGTTTGGAATTTCACGCGTCGACTTCGAAGGTCAGGCGGCCATGCTGCTCGAATCCGCCTGCGACATCAGCGACACTGGCGCGTATCCGTTCTGCGTTAGTTCTCAAACGCCGTTCGATGTCGATTGGCGACCAGCGATCCGCGCATTGCTGAACGATCGGCAAGCGGGCGTCAGCCCCGCGATCATGGCGATGCGATTTCATCGCGGAGTCGCGGAGATGATCGCGCAGGTTTGCGAACGATTCGCGGATTTGCCGATCGTCCTGGCCGGCGGCGTCTTCCAAAATCGCATCCTGGTAGAACTCTTGCAGGAGCGATTTCGAGCTTCCACGCAACCGTTGGGACTCCCAGGACGAATTCCGCCGAACGATGGTGGCCTGGCCGCCGGGCAGTTAGCGGTGTTCTTGGCGCGAGTTCGCGCGGAGGAGGGACGACAATGTGTCTAGCCATACCCGGCAAGCTGACACAGTGGATCAATCGCGATCCGCTCTTTGCCACGGCGGAAGTCGAGTTCGCGTCGATCCGTCGCGTCTGCCACATGGCGTGCGTGCCGGAGGCGCTCGTTGGGGACTATGTTCTGGTTCACGCAGGGGTCGCAATCACTCGCGTCGATCCCGCCGAAGCGCAACGACTGTTGGACGATCTGCAATCGCTGGGCACGGCCGACGAATGGCCACCGGAGGAGGATCCCCATGAAATACGTTGATGAGTTCCGCGATCCGCGACGCGCGCAATCGCTGGTGCGCGAGATCCACGGCCGCGTCTCGCGCCGCTGGACGTTGATGGAAGTCTGCGGCGGCCAGACGCACGGACTCTTACGATATGGCATCGCGGAGGAATTGGCGGACGCTGTTGAACTGATTCACGGTCCTGGCTGCCCAGTTTGCGTGACGTCGCTAGCGGCGATCGACCTTGCGATCGAACTTGCTTGCCGAGCAGGGACCATCGTCGCCAGCTTCGGCGATATGTTGCGCGTGCCAGGCAGCCGCGGCAGCCTGGCCGACGCGCGTTCCGCAGGCGCCGCGGTGCGCATGGTGTATTCGCCGCTCGACGCCATCGAAATCGCCCGGCGGAATCCGACCGAACAGGTCGTCTTCTTTGCCGTCGGCTTCGAAACAACAGCGCCTGCCACGGCGGTAGCGGTCCAACAAGCGAAAGAGTTGGATTTACAGAACTTCAGTCTCTTGGTCTCGCATGTTCGGGTCCTGCCGGCGATGGAGTCGTTGCTCCAGCAACCGGACGCGCGGATTGATGGCTTTCTGGCGGCGGGACATGTTTGCACGATCACAGGCTACGAACCCTACGACAAGCTTGCCGACCAATACCGTGTGCCGGTCGTCGTGACTGGATTCGAACCTGTCGATTTATTGGCCGGCATTTTGGAGTGCGTCTCACTGTTGGAATCGCGCAGTTTTGAGGTGAAGAACTGTTATTCCCGCAGCGTCTGTCGAGACGGAAACCAGGCCGCGCGGAAGCTGATGGACGAGGTCTATGAAATCATCGATTGCGATTGGCGAGGGTTGGGCATGCTTCTGCAAGGAGGGCTGCGACTGCGACCCGAGTGGAGACACTTCGACGCGACTTTTCGTTTTGGCGGTTGCTCCTTGCCGGTGATCGAAACGCCCGAGTGTCAGGGGGGTCTGGTGTTGTCCGGCCGCCTCAAGCCTCACGAGTGCCCCAGTTTTGGCGGCGCCTGCACGCCGGACCGCCCGCTTGGCGCGCCCATGGTTTCGTCCGAGGGCGCCTGCGCTGCCTACTATCGATACCGCGGCGCGCCGATCGACGCGACTTTGAACGCCGTTTCAGATTAGGAATCAACTGCCATGACATTCGCGACTGCGGGAATTGCCTGCCCGACGATGCACTCGTCCTCCCAGGACCGGATTACCTTGGCGCATGGCGAAGGAGGGAGACAGTCGCGGCGGCTGATTGCCGAAGTCATCCTGCCGGCCCTCAATCCGGCGGATCAACACCTGACGGAAGACGCCGCGTGCCTACCGCAACCTACAGGACCGATCGCGTTCACGACCGATAGCTTCGTCGTCTCGCCCATCTTTTTTCCGGCGGGCGACATTGGCTCATTGTCGGTCTTTGGAACGACGAATGATCTGGCCGTGGCAGGCGCCGTGCCGCTCTGGATGAGTCTGGCGCTGGTGCTCGAAGAAGGACTGCCTATGAGCATCCTGTCGCGGGTGCTGGCGAGCGTTGGCCGAGCGGCGCGCGAGGTTGGCGTTCGAGTGGTCACGGGCGATACCAAAGTAGTGCCCAAAGGCATGGCAGATGGCCTGTATATCAACACTGCCGCAGTCGGGCTCATACGGCCGCCGGTCCCCGCTGGCCCAACGGCGCTCGCGGTCGGGGACGAACTGATCCTCAGCGGGCCGATCGCGCGGCATGGCGTTGCCGTGTTGGCGGCGCGCGAACAACTCGGCATTTTGCCCGAGCCAACGAGCGACTGCGGTTCGTTACTGCCGGGCGTCGAGGCGTTACGACGGCGAAGCATCCCGGTGCGGGCCATCCGAGACGCCACCCGCGGAGGTGTCTCGGCGGTGTTGCACGAGTGGGCAAGAGATTGCCGACTGTCGCTCTCCATCAACGAACTGTCCATTCCGGTCGCCGATGAGACGCGTGGAGTCTGCGAACTTCTCGGACTTGATCCATTGCACGTCGCCAACGAGGGAACGATGGTCATTGCCGTCGCGCCTGGCGCGGGCGAAGCTGCCGTGGCGGCTTTACAAGAACTGCCGCAACATCGCCAGGCGGCGCTCTGTGGAGTGGTCCAAGTGAGACAACTTGCGTCTGTCGTCGTGCAGCGTGGCTTGGGACGCGCGATCCCACTCGACGAACCCCAAGGGGCGCCACTGCCGCGCATCTGCTGAATGGATCGACCTGAATGGATCAACAGTCCTGGCTGATAACGCAACCACGACCAATCTCGATAAAAGGCAACGCTGGCCCATGTCGGTCTACCACCTCGATAATTTGTTCCGCCCCCAATCCATTGCCGTGGTCGGCGCGAGCGAGCGACCGGGGAGCGTCGGCTACACGCTTGTGCGAAACCTGCTCGAAGGCGGATTCGAGGGGAACATTTTTCCCATCAATCCAAAATACGATCGAGTGCAGGAGTTGCCCGCGTTTGCTGATATCGCCGATTTACCATCTCGGGTGGATCTGGCAATTGTCGCCATTCCGGCAGCCGGCGTCCCGGCGGTGGTGGATGCGTTGGGCGCACACGGCGCGCGGGCCGTCGTGGTGATCTCGGCTGGTTTTCGCGAGACTGACGCCGCGGGCGTGGCACTGGAACAGGAGCTAGATCAGGCACGACGAAAGCACCCCGGCCTGCGGATCCTCGGGCCGAATTGCCTGGGGTTTATTCTCCCCTCGCTCAAGCTCAACGCCAGTTTCGCCGGCCAGATGCCCAAGCCGGGGCGCGTCGCTTTTGTGTCTCAGTCGGGCGCTTTATGCACGGCTATTTTGGATTGGGCGAAGACTCTGGACATCGGCTTCTCGCTCTTTCTTTCGCTGGGAAACATGCTCGACGTCGACTTTGGCGACATGATTGACTACCTGGCAAACGATGAGCAGACCGATGGGCTGGTCCTGTATGTAGAGTCGATCAGCCATGCGCGTAAGTTTCTATCAGCGGCGCGGGCCTTCACGCGGCGGAAACCGATCGTCGTTTACAAAGCAGGACGCTGCCCGCAGGGCGCGCAAGCCGCGGCTTCGCATACCGGCGCGCTGGCCGGATTGGACGTCGCTTATGACGCTGCGTTTCGCCGCGCCGCAATTGTTCGCGTGCAGGACAGTCGCCAGTTATTCGACTGCGCCGAAATGCTAGCCCGCTCTCACTTGCCGCGAGGCTCCAAACTGGCGATTTTAACCAACGCCGGCGGGCCGGGCGTTATGGCGACCGATGCCCTGTTCAGCGCTGGCGGCGCGCTGGCGGACCTTTCGCCACAAACCATGGAGCGACTGAACGCGCTGCTGCCGCGGTTTTGGTCGCATCACAATCCCATCGATATTCTCGGCGACGCAACGCCGGATCGCTTTGCCGCGGCTGCTAGAATCCTGATCGAAGATGAGCATGTCGACGCCCTGCTCGCGATCCTCACGCCGCAAGCCATGACTGACCCAACTGAAACGGCCAGACAACTCGCCAGCGCCGTCTCAAAAACCCACAAACCAACGCTGGCCGCGTGGATGGGAGGCATGAGTGTCGCCGCGGGACGTCAGATACTCAATCAGCATGGCATTTCTACCTTGAACGTGCCGGAAGAAGCTGTCAGTGCATTCTTGAACATGGCGGCCTATTCCCACGGGCTTGAAACGCTTTATGAAACGCCACGCCCGGCGGCCGTGCAAATGGCGACCAACTCCAAGGAACGGCGCGCGCGGGTAACCCAAGCGATTGGCGCGCGGCAAGGGATGCTCGACGAGCCAACGACCAAGGCGCTTCTGAACGTCTACGGGATTGCGAATACCACCGCGCGAACCGCGCGCAATGCGGAAGAAGTTGCCCAGCAAGCCAGTGAGACCGGATTTCCGCTAGTGATGAAAATCCTCTCGCCGGACATCGTCCATAAGTCCGATGTGCGCGGCGTGCGGATCAACATCAATAGCCTCGACGAAGCGGCGCGCGTTTACGCTGAAATGATGCAAAACGTCGCAGCGAAGTTGCCGCTCGCGCGGATCGAAGGTGTCACGCTGCAGCCCTATGTAGCGCCGGAGCATAAGTTGGAATTGATTTTGGGGAGCCGACGCGATCCGACCTTCGGGCCGCTCATCATGGTCGGACTGGGAGGCGTCACGACGGAGATTTTTCGGGATTGCGCGTTCGAGTTGCCTCCCCTCGACGAACGGATGGCGCGCGGCATGCTTTCTCGGCTGCGAGTCTGGCCGCTGCTTCGCGGCTATCGAGGCGCCCCGGCGCTGGCGATCGACCGACTGGTCGATACGCTGTTGCGGTACTCGATGCTGATTGTCGAATGCCCTCAGATCGAGGAGTGCGACCTGAATCCACTCCTCGTTACGCCCAGCGAAGTGATAGCGCTCGATGCCCGAGCGCTAGTGCAACCAGCGCTTGCGGCACAAACTCCGTCTTATTCGCATCTCGCCATCGCGCCTTATCCCGACGAGTGGATTCGACAGGTCACGCTGGCCGATGGCTCGCGGGTGACGTTGCGTCCCATTCGGCCAGACGATGCGCCGCTGTGGCACAAAATGGTGGACGCCTCGTCGGATCCCTCGATCTTGGCGCGCTTTCGCTCGCTCTTCCGGTCGGTAGTGCATCGCGACGCCGCGCGATACTGCTTTATCGACTACGATCGAGAAATGGCGTTTGTCGTCGAGACAGCGCAGTCCGAGGAAGCGCAACGGGCTGGGGAATCGCAACTGGTGGGCATTGGACGACTCGTCGGCAATTCAGAACGAGACT
>Ga0105047_10006504_pt1 | contig 19815 bp, 13 predicted proteins | sample MAT04_FD_78384 | JGI IMG/M metagenome (GOLD analysis project Ga0105047, IMG submission 78384) | Freshwater microbial communities from Lake Fryxell liftoff mats and glacier meltwater in Antarctica - MAT-04 (megahit assembly) | ecosystem: Environmental > Aquatic > Freshwater > Ice > Liftoff...
CCGAAGCCCACCGTCGACGAGCTCATGAGCGTGCTGCGCGGCCCTGATCTCCCGTCGGGCGGCATGATCATCGACGACGGCCTCGCCGATGCGTACACCACCGGTCGCGGCACCTTCCGCATGCGGGCCACCGCCGAGATCGTCAACCTCACCAAGACCCGCCAGGGCATCGTCGTCACCGAGCTGCCCTACATGGTGGGCGCCGAGCGGGTCGTCGGACGCATCCAAGACCTCGCCAACAACGGCAAGATCGTGGGCATCTCCGATGTGAAGAACCTGCAGGATCGCCACACCGGCATGAACATCACCATCGAGTGCAAGCCGGGCATCAACGCCAAGGCGCTGCTCACCGAGCTCTACCGGCTCACCCCGATGGAGGAGAGCTACGGCATCAACAACGTCGTGCTCGTCAACGGCGTGCCCACCACTGTTGGCCTCTACGACCTGTGCAACCTGTACGCCGAGCACCGCCTCGACGTGGTCCGGCGCCGCACCGAGTACCGCCTGGGTCGGGCGCAGGACCGCCTGCACATCCTCGAGGGCCTGCTCATCGCCCTCGACGCCATCGACCTGGTCATCTCGATCATTCGCTCCAGCCAGGACGCCGCCGAGGCCCGGGCCCGCCTCATCGAGCAGCTGTCGCTCAGCGACATCCAGGCCAGCCACATCCTCGACATGCAGCTGCGCCGCCTCACCGCCCTCGAGAAGCTGAAGCTCGAGGAGGAGGCCGAGGGTCTGCGCCTCGAGATCATCGACTTCGAGAAGATCCTCGAGTCCGAGCAACGCCAGCGCACCATCGTGCTCAAGGAGCTCGAAGACCTGGTGAAGCGCTTCGGGCGCCCCCGTCGCACCCGCATCATCAAACCCGATCAGATCGACGACGTGTCGCTCGAGGCCATGCTCGACGAGCCCGGAGCTCTCACCGATGAGCCGTGTGCCATCGCGCTCACCTCGTCGGGCGTCATTGGTCGCGAGCCGACCGAGGGCCCCAAGCAGGCGGCGTTCGGCCGCCACGACGTGCTGTGGGCCCGGGTGCAGACCACCACCATGAGCAGGGTGATCGCCATCACCGACGCCGGACGGGCGCTGGTGTCACCGGCGCTGGCCATCGCCGAAGTGACCGGTCGCTCCCGTGGCGTCGCCACCTCCGAGGTGTTCGGCACCCAGAAGGGCGAGCAGGTGCTCGCGCTCGTCAGCCCGTTGCGACCGCCCGCCCCCACCAGCGCCGAGGACCTCCTCGAGCTGGCCGGCGGCGCCTCGGGCGAGGCCGAGCCACCGCCGATGATGATCGTCACGGCCAACGGCGTGGTGAAGCGCATCTCGATCGCCGAGATCGCCACCACCGCCAACGCCAAGCAGGTCATCGGCCTCAAGCCGGGTGACAAGGTGGTGGCCATCTTTGCGGCGCCCGATGACAGCGAGTTCGTCATGGTCGCCACCAACGCCCAGGCGTTGCGGGTCGAGTCGCGCACCGTGTCGGTGCAGGGTCGTAGTGCCGGCGGTGTCGCCGGCATCAAGCTGTCCGACGGCGCAACGGTGCTGGCCGCCGGGCTCGCCTCGGACGACACGGTGGTGCTCACCCATACCGACCGCCAGACCGCCAAGGTCACCGATGCCGCCGAGATCCCGGTCAAGGGCCGCGGCACCGGTGGGGTGCGGGTCACCAAGTTCCGCGATGAGCGGGTGCTCGACTTCGCCTACGTGGGCGACGAGCGGGGCGTGAGCCTCATCGTCGGCAGCGAGGACAACCCCGCCAAACCCGACCCCAACCCCGAACCGCTCACCATCCCCCACACGGCCCGAGACCTCATCAGCCGCGAGGTCGCGCGCCGCATCCTCGCCGTTGGATTCGGGCGATGGTGATTGCAGTGTCGTACCCCCGTGAGAGGATTGCAGCCCGATGACCACTGAGAACTCGACCCAGGTGTACGACGAGCACTCCATCCAGCTGCTCGAAGGGCTCGACGCGGTCCGTAAGCGGCCCGGTATGTACATCGGCGGCACCGGCACCGAGGGCCTGCAGCACCTGGTGTGGGAGATCGTCGACAACGCCGTCGACGAGGCGGCCGCCGGTTTCGCCAACCTCATCGAGGTCACCCTCCACAAGGACCGCTCCGTCGAGGTGTCCGACAACGGGCGCGGCATCCCCACCGGCCTCAAGGACGGCAAGCGCACTGCGCTCGAATACGTCTTCACCGAGCTGCACGCCGGCGGCAAGTTCGGCTCGGGCGCCTACTCGTCCTCGGGTGGCCTGCACGGGGTGGGCGCATCGGTGGTCAACGCCTTGGCGGCCAAGGTCATCGTCGAGGTCGACCGTGAGGGCCAGACCCATCGCCTCGGCTTCTCCGAGCGCAAGCCCGGACGCTTCGGTCCCAACGGCGGCTTCAAACCCACCTCGCAGCTCGAGATCGTCAAGAAGGTGCCCATCAAGCGCACCGGCACCCGGGTGCGCTTCTGGCCCGACTTCGAGATCTTCGATCCCCAGGCCGTCATCGAATACGCCGCGGTACGCGACCATGTGGCCCAGGTGTGTTTCCTGGTGCCCGGCCTCAAGGTGCGCCTCATCGACAAGCGACGCATCGCGTCCGTCGATGACGAGACCACCGGCGTGAGCGGCGACCGCACCGAAGAGTTCGTCGCCAAGGGCGGACTCGCCGACTATGTCGACTTCTTGTCCATCGGCGAACCGGTGTCGGAGATCATCACCTTCTTCGGGTCGGGCAACTTCGTCGAGAAGGTGCCGGTCGAGGGCAAGATGACCGACGTCACCCGCACCTGCCAGGTCAACGTGGCGGTGCGCTGGGTGAAGGGTTACGACACCACGCTCGTCAGCTTCGTCAACACCATCCCCACCCGCGAGGGCGGCACCCACGTGGCCGGCTTCGAACGGGCCATGACCAAGGCCGTCAACGACGTCCTGCTGTCGACCACCAAGAAGCTCGCCAAGCTGGCCAAGACCGGCAAGGATCGCGCCGAGAAGTCCGATGTGCAGGAGGGCATGGTGGCCGCCATCAAGGTCACCTTCCCCGAGCCGCAGTTCAAGGGCCAGACCAAGGGCGAGCTGGGTACACCCGCCATCCAGACCATCGTCTACGACGCGGTCAAGGAAGGCCTCACCAACTGGTTCGAGGGCGGCGGTCGCAAGACCCACGTCGCCGCGGTGCGCGACAAGATCGCCCAGGCCGTCATCAACCGGGTGTCGGCCAAGCAGAACCTTGACGCCAAGCGGAAGGCCGCCCAGATCGGCTCGACGGGCATGCCCGAAAAGCTGGCCGACTGCCGTACCCACGGCATGGGCTCCGAGCTGCTCATCGTCGAGGGCGACTCGGCCGCCGGCCCGGCCAAGGCGGGCCGCAACTCCGAGTACATGGCGGTACTGCCGCTGCGCGGCAAGGTGGTCAACGCCGGCAAGTCGACCCTCAAGCAGGTCATCGAGAACGCCGAGGCCCAGGCGCTCATCACCGCAGTGGGGGCAGGGTCGGGCCGCGAGTTCAACCTCGCCGATGCCCGCTACGGCCGCATCATCATCCTGTGCGACGCCGATGTCGACGGCAGCCACATCCGCTGCCTGCTGCTCACGCTCATCTACAACTACATGCGGCCGCTACTCGAGGACGGCCGGGTGTACGCCGCCCAACCGCCGCTCTACACGGTCAAGATCGGCGACCAGAAGTTCCACGCCTTCAGCGACGAGGACAAGGCCCGGCTCACCGACGAGCTCTGCAAGGGCAACCGCAAACCCGAGAACCTGCAGTGGCTGCGCTTCAAGGGCCTCGGCGAGATGGACGTCGAGGAGCTGGCCGAGTCGTGTCTCGACCCCGAGACCCGCATCCTGCGCCGCATCACCATGGACGACGCGGTCGGGGCCGCCACCAGCCTCGAGGTCAAGGACATCTTCGACGTGCTGATGGGCACCGACGTGGTTCGCCGCCGTCAGTTCCTCCTCGACAACTCCGACCTGATCGACCTCGAGACCCTCGACATCTGAAGGTTGTCGGGTTCAGCTGTTGATGGTGGTGTAGCCCAGCTCGATGTCCCACAGGTGGTGCACCGGGTCGTGGAGGAAGTACCGGGCGAACGTCTCGACGGTGAACACGGCCCCGTCGCTGCGGCGGCCGACGCGCCGCCACACTGCCCCGGCCTCGGGCGTCGCCGGATCGCCCAGCTCGTCGAAGCGGGCGGCAATCTTCGCGGCGGCGTCGGTCAGCTCCCGGGCCACGATCGTCGCCTCCTGGGTGGAGTAGCCGTCGTCGACGGCGGTGGCGTCCTGGTCCCAGTTGGCGAACAGCGGATCGTCTTCGTCGAGCATCAGCCCCAATCGGGTGTCGAAGCGGCGCAACACGTCTCGCACGTGGCAGCCGTACTCGACGGCTGACCACGTGGTCGGTGCCGGTCGCAGCGCCGCCGCCGGGTCGGACAGCAACGCCCCCATCGCTTCGGCGATCTCGCGAATGTGCTCGCCGGTGCTCGCCGGTGCTCGCTACGTCGAGCGCAGCACAGTCGAATCCGCAGTCGGGACAGCGCTGCTCGAGCACCCAAGTCCAATCCTTGGAGTCGGGAACGATCGGTTGGAGTGGGCTGGGGGCCGGCTCAGTCGTCACGACGTGACGCTATGTCGCAGCGTCGTCATTCGCCGCCGATTTCTTTCCGCTCGGGCGACTTGCCCTCTGGGATTCCCTGGGCCCAACCCGTATCATCTCGTGGCGGCCTGAACGATCGTCAAGACCCGCACGCTGGGGAGCGAACATGAAATACTCGAAGTCACTCGCTATGGGGATCGCCGCCACTGTGCTGAGCCTCGGGGCCTGCGCGCCCATCCCTTCCCAACCGTTCACCGACCGCGGCGCACTCCCCGCCCTGCCGGCCGCCTGCCCCAACCCAGCCGGGCCCACCGTCGCCCCCGCCACGATCACCGCTCTCGGCCGTTCCTCTCGACTCGTAGCGCCGGTGGGTTACCAGCCGGGAGTCGCCTACCCACTCCTTGTCAGCCTCCACCCGTTTATCCTCGATTCGGACGCTTGGGAGACCTACAGCGGGCTGGGCGCTGCCGCATCTGGCCGCGGCTACTGGGTGCTTCAGCCCCGGGGCTCAGAGCCTGGCCCCCGGTGGTCGGTACCCGGTGGCCTCGAGACCGGCATTGACGACATCGGCTGGATCGATGCGCTCATCCAGGAGACCGCTTCGGCAGTGTGTGTCGATCGCGACCGCATCTTCGCCGCCGGCTTCTCTGCCGGCGCGGCCATGGCCGTGGGACTCAGCTGTGAGCTGCCCGGCCGTTTCGCCGCGGTTGCGGGCTCGGGTGGCACCAACCTCACGTCGTTGTGCCCCGACGCCGGCCCGGTCGACGCCCTCATCATTCACGGCTCTGCCGACCCGATCGCGCCCCTCGCCGGAAGCGAGATCATCTTCGCGCCGCCCATTGGGCTCAGCGTCAACAAGGTCGTCGCCAACTTCGCCGGCCGCAACGGTTGCGGAGCCACGCCCTCGGCGCTCCTCCTCACGCCGACCGTCACGGTCGACCGCTACTCCTGTGGCAGCCACCGTCTCGACTACTTCCGTATTCAGGGCGCTGGTCACACCTGGGCCGGATCGCCGATTTCGCTCGATATCGTGACGGGTCCCACCGATCGTTCGCTGTCTGCGACCAGCGCGGTGCTCGACTTCTTCGGAGCAACATGAGCAATAGTGATCTCGACGTCGTCGTCGTCGGAGCCGGCATCGTCGGTTTGGCGTCCGCCCGTGCCGTGCAGCAGCAGCGCCCCGACGCCAGCGTGACGATCGTCGACAAGGAGGCGACCGTCGCCGCCCATCAGACCGGGCGCAACTCGGGCGTCATCCACTCGGGCATCTACTACCCGCCGGGGTCCAACAAGGCGAACATGGTCAAGGCCGGCCGTTCGCTGCTGCTCGACCTGTGCGAGCGTCACTCCATCCCTACCGACCTGTGCGGCAAGGTCATCGTCGCCACCCGGGTCGATGAACTCGAACGACTCCGGGGCCTCGAAGTCCGCGGTCGCGAGCACGGGCTCAACACCGCCTGGCTCACCCGGGCCGAACTGCGCGAACGTGAACCTCACGCCGAAGGACTCGCTGCGCTCCTCGTTCCCGAGGCCGGCATCACCGACTACGTCGCCGTGTGCGAGGCCCTCGCATCCGAGATCACCGAGAACGGTGGAACGCTGCTGCTCAACACCGCAGTCGAGTCGATCACCGAGTCCGCCACAGGCGCCACGCTGCGCACCGGTTCGGGCACCCTGAAGGCCCGCTCCATGATCAACTGCTCGGGCCTGCAGTCCGACCGTGTCGCCAAGATGGCCGGCCGCGACGTGAAGGCCCGCATCATGCCGTTCCGCGGCGAGTATTTCGAGCTCACCCCCGGTGCCCGCACGCTGGTGAAGCACCTCATCTACCCGGTGCCCGACCCGCGCTTCCCGTTCCTCGGCGTGCACTTCACCCGCATGATCGACAACGAGATCCATGCTGGCCCCAACGCGGTGGTTGCGCTGGCCCGCGAGGGCTACAGCTGGCGGGTTGCCAACCGCGTCGACCTCAAGGAGATGGCGATGGACAAGGGCAGCTGGATCCTCGCCAAGAAGTACTGGAAGACGGGCGCCGGCGAGATGCTCCGCTCACTGTCCAAGGCGGCCTTCGTGCGCGCCCTACAGAACCTGGTCCCGGCGATCACTGCCAACGACCTCATCAAGAGCAAGGCCGGTATTCGTGCCCAGGCAATCCGCCCGGATGGATCGCTCGTGGACGACTTCGAGTTCGCCGACGGCCCCCGATCGGTGCACGTGGTGAACGCCCCGTCGCCGGCCGCCACGGCCAGCCTGGCCATCGGCGAGGACATCGCCGGCCGCTGGTCCAAACTCGCCATCTGACCCACGCCCCCGTCCGCCCGAGCTTTTGGCGTCACTTTTCGTCGCTGGTCGACGAAAAGTGACGCCAAATCCCAGAGGTGCGCGAAATATGCCCGGGCGCGTGACCGGCGCTGTCAGGCCCGTTGGGCTGACAGCGCCGGTACACAGAGTGGGATCCCGCGACCTCTCTCATAAAAAGGGACGAGGGCCCCGGGGGGTAGGGCCCTCGTCGGTCGCTCAACTGAGTTGGCGACCAGTTCCGTGCGAGAAGGGGGGTACCCACACGAAACGTCTTGGTGTTCCTCCCGGAGGGGAGGAACGAATCAGGCCGTCTTCTTGGCGGCAGTTGCCTTACGGGCGACGGGGGCCTTGCGGTCGAGCACCTTGTCGGTGAGCGGCGCAGCGGCCTTGGCCACGGTGAGGGCGATGTCCTTGTTGGCGTCCATCAGCGACTTGGCGAACTTGTACTGGTTGTCGATGAGTTCCTTCGGCGTGGGGATCTGCTCTGCGAAGGGAAGCGCCGGGATGGTGGGGACACGGTCGACGATGAGGGCGACGACTGTGGACACACCATTGGAGACGGGCTCCTTGATGGTGGACAGCGCGTCGAGGACCTGAGTCTGAACGTCGGTGAGCTTTTCAAGTACGGGGGTGGTCATGAGGGTTCCTTTGCTGTGAGCCCTGTCTAACGTGAGCAGGCTCCGTGGTGATCTGCTAACTGTAGCAAGCACCCGCTAACTCCGTCAACCTTCTTGCTTGCAATTGTTGCCGTGTCGTTCGTCACGCCGAGGGCCCCAAGACCGTCCAGCGCCACAGACCGGGCATATCTGCAGGACTGCCGACGTTGGATCCTTGCGAGCACCTATAAACCCGACTACTTTGGTCGGGTATTCACGTTTGCGGCGTCAACGACCAGCCGCTCCAACGAAATTCGAGGAATCATGACAGTACGACTCGGCGATACCGCCCCCGACTTCCACGCAGAGACCACCGAAGGCCCCCTCGACTTCCTCGGCTGGAAGGGCGACAGCTGGGCCATCCTCTTCTCGCACCCCAAGGACTTCACCCCGGTCTGCACCACCGAGTTGGGCGCCGTCGCCAAGCTCAAGCCCGAGTGGGACAAGCGCAACGTGAAAGTCATCGGCCTGTCGGTCGACGAGCTCGCCAACCACTCCGCCTGGGCCGATGACATCGAGGAGACCCAGGGAGCGAAGGTCAACTTCCCGATCATCGCCGACACCGATCGCAAGGTCTCCGACCTCTACGACATGATCCACCCCAACGCCAACGACACCCTCACCGTGCGCTCGGTGTACATCGTCGGGCCTGACGACAAGGTCAAGCTTCAGTTGACCTACCCGGCCAGCACCGGCCGCAACTTCGACGAGATCCTCCGCGTCGTCGACTCCTTGCAGCTCACGTCCAAGTACTCCGTGGCCACCCCGGCCAACTGGAAGGACGGCGAAGAGGTCATCATCGGCGGCACCGTCTCCGATGAAGCCGCCAAGGAGAAGTTCCCCGAGGGCTGGCGCGCCGACAAGCCGTACCTGCGCTACGTGGCCCAGCCCAAGGGCTGATCGCCGGGCCGCTCCCGAGCGACCTGACGAGCACACCGAATCAATCAGTCGATCTGCGCCCGCTGAGCCGACAGGCCGGCGGGCGCAGACGCGACCGCCGCGCCGAACAGCCGTCTCCAACCCACGGGGTCGGCCCCCAGCTCGGTCCACTTCGCCTCGGCGGTGTCGCGCCACATCTCGGCATCGTCGTGTCCGGCAGCGGACCCGGCACAGGCCCGGGCCAGCTCGATGGTGGCCCGGGTGACCCGGTCGCCCGTGCACTCGACCTCGGCGATCGCCGCGGCAAATTCCCCCACCCAATTGGGGCCCCGACCGAGGCCGATGGCCAGGTGGGCGCCCACACGATCGAGGTAGGTGCCACCGTCACCGAGGGCCAGGCCGGCCGCCGCCGAGATGGCCGCCTCACCATGGCGGCCAAGGGCGGCGAGGATCAACGCCCGCGCCGACACCCCGTAGCCGTTCACCGCCTTGGGGTCAGGACCGGCCGACACCTCATCATCGAGGCCCAACAACTCGAGCGCGCCAGTCGGGTCGCCGGCCTGGGCCATCGCCACGCCGAGCGCGGCGAGCAGATCCTGAGGCCGATCGCCCATCGGATCCGCTGCGATCACATCACGAAACTCAGCCACGTCGAACGCCTGCTCTGCGCCGGTCTGCACCCGAGCCGCCACCTGGGTGGTCACCGCCACCAGGTGCTCGGGGCCGATGGTGTCGACGGTGAGCGCACCCACCGCCTGGTCGATGGTCGCCAGCCCTTCGGCGACCGACCCCACCATGACCAGGGCGCGACCCGACAACGACCGCGCCTGTTCGAGTCCCGTCGGGTCACCGAGCTGGCTGAACAGGGTGAGCGAGCGCCCCGCAACGGCCACGGCCTTGTCGGTGCGTCCCTCCCAGAGATCGATGGCGCCGATCACGATCAGCATCATCGCCTGCGCCCATTGGTCGCTGCGCCGTTCACTCTCGTGCAGGATCCGCTCGGCGATGCGCGACGCCTCGACAAACCGGCCCTGATAGAAGCGAACGAAGGCCAAAAGGCCCTCGGTCCAGGCCAGCCCCGCGGCGTCGTCGATCTCGACGAACGCGGCGGATGCTTGACCGATGCGCTCCTCGGCCTCGACGATCCGCCCGGTGACGAACGAGATCCAGGCGAGGTTCTGCAGCGCCCACGCTTCGCCGCGCCGATCGTCAACGGCGCGGAACGCCTCGAGCGACGCGGCGATCGGCGCCTCCGCCGATCCGGCATCGCTGCGGAACAGCGCGGCGAGGCCCTTGAGTCTCAGTGCCTCGGCCCGACCATGTAGATCCTCGAGCGCATCGAACTGCTCGACCGCCGAGTCGAAGTGCGCCACCGACTCGGCGTAGCGGCCCTCACGGCCCTCGATGGCGCCGAGCAGCAGCTCGACCCGCGCCCGCCCGACCTCGTCGTCGGCCTCGACCGCCTGAGCGGAGGCGGCCTCGGCATCGGCCCGCGCCCCCTCGTAGTCCCACATCTCGTTGCGGGCATGACCGCGGCCCAGCAGAAACCCGAGCCGATCATGACGCTGTTCGGCCTCGGTTGCGAGGTCGAGGCCTTGGCCGTAAAGGCGGGCCGCCAACGGCCAGTTGGCGGCCTGATCGGCTCGGCGGGCCGCCTCTCCCAACCAGCGCACGGCCCGTTCGTCGATGGACTCGGCGTTGGCCGAGCGGCCCAGATCTCGCGACAAGCGGGCGGCCTCACCGAAGTGACGCGACACCATGTCGACGAACCCGTCGTCGATGAAACGCCCACCGGACGCCTCCTCGAGGTACTTGGCGATCCCGTGGTGACGGCGGAGACGCTCGGACTTGGTGAGCCGGGCGTAGGCGATCTCGCGGACGATGTCGCTGCGGAACGACCAGTCGTCACCGTCGAGCACGAAGATGTCCTTGGTGGCCAGCGAGGCGATGATGCCGTCGACGTCGGCGTTGCCCCGCACCGCCCGCGACAACTCGCGAAGCGCAATGTAGGGCCCTGATGACCCCCACACCGAGGCGTCCTCGAGGCTGAGCTGCTCATCGGCGGTGAGCCCGTCGATGCGGGCGGCGATGAGGCCCCGCAGCGTGTCGGGCACGTCGCTGACGTTGTCGGCCCCGGCTGCCACCATTGCGTCGCGATCACCGAGCAGGGTGGCCAGCTCCTCGAGGTAAAACGGGTTGCCGCCGCTGCGATCGAGCAGCATCGATCGGAGGTGCTCGGGCACCTCCGAGTTGAGCAGGGCGTCGAGCAGTTCCTCGGACGCGTCGCGGCTGAGGGGGTCGAGGTTCAGCACGAGCGAGTTCTGTCGACCGGCGCGGGGCGACCACCGCTCGAGCAGCGCCCGCCGTGCCGTGGCCACCAGTACGAACGGCTGGCGAGCCAGGCGCTCGCTCATGTCGTCGATCAGTTCGAGGACCAGGTCGTCGGCCCAGTGGAGGTCGGCCAGTCGGATCACGATGGGGCGAACCTTCACCCCCGCCTCAATGAAGGCGAACAGCGCCGAACAGGCCTCACCGCGGGCCCGCGCCGGGTCGAGAGAACGCAGCTGACCGTCGTATCCCATGAGGTGGAGCAGCCCCGTGACCACCGGACCCACGGCCTGCGGGTCGCCGATGACGAACTCGACGGCCTGGGTGCACTTGTGGCGCGCTGCGTCGAGGCCGTCGTCGATGTCGATCGAGCAGGCGTCGCGAAGCGCCTCGGCAATTGGCCACCACGGGTTGGCCTCGCCGTAGGGCACACAGCGGCCGTTGAGCACGGCCGCGGTGGGATCGGTGCCGAGCACCATGGGCGCGATCTCGTTGGCGAGACGGGTCTTGCCGACACCGGCCTCGCCGAGCAGCACGATGAGCTGGCCCCGGCGATGCTCGATGGACAAGTCGACGAGGTTGCGGATGACGGCCAGCTCGGTATCGCGGCCGACCAACGGAGTGATGCGGCGCGGCCGGTAGCCGGGGGGCATGAGTGCCTCGGTCGCGACCCACACGTCGACAGTCGCCTCGCGACCTCGCACGATGAGCGACCCCCGCGACTGGTAGCCGATGACCTCGCGAGTGGCGTGATACGTCGAGGCGCCAACGAGCACCTCACCCGGGTTGGCCGAGGTCTCGAGGCGCGAAGCGGTGTTCACCACATCACCCATTGCGGTGTAGTCACCGCCGGCACGCAGCGCCCCGACCAGCACCTCGCCGGTGTTCACCCCGATGCGCATGCGGATGGCGATGGAGGACTCATCGGCGTAGTCGGCCAGCGTTTCCTGCATGCGCAGCGATGCCCGCACCGCCCGCTCTGCATCGTCCTCGTGGGCCACGGGAGCGCCGAAGAGCGCCACGATGGCGTCACCGACGATCTTGTCGACCCGGCCGCCGAAGGCATGGATGTCGTGCACCAACCGCTCGAAGGCGACGTCGACGAGACGCTTCACCCGCTCGGGGTCGAGGTTCTCCGAAAGCGTTGTGAACCCGACGATGTCGGCGAACATGACGGTGACGACTCGTCGCTCGTCGGCGTGGGTGCGCATCGGGTGACCGCAGGAGCCGCAGAATCGGGCATCCGAAGGGGTTTCGGTACCGCAGTTCAAACAGGTCATCGATCGCATCATACGGTGACGGTGGTCACGTGGCTCCCGGGGAAGTGTGTCGTCATCGCGCGGCGGGCGGAGCCGCTGCGTAGCATGGCCCGGTTCCAATATGGCGGGACCCGTTGGGTGGGTCCGCATGCTGCCGGGAGGCACAAGATCGTGACGTGGTGGCGACGGCCATATGTGTGGGCCCTGGCGAGCGCTCTGGCCGTCTTGGTGGCCAATGTCGGAGGGATCGCCATCGGCGACGACGGGGTGGGTTACCAGGCCATCGCCGACAGCCTCGAGTCCGGCAACGGCCTCGGCTATTTCCTTGAACGGCACCTCACCATCTGGCCACCGGGGTGGCCGGCGCTCATGGCGCTCGTCGCCAAGCTCACCCCGCTCGACACCGTCGGTGCTGCGGTCCTGCTCAACGCCGTCACCGCCTTCGCCATCGTCATGTTGGTCAACCGGCTCCTCGTGCGCCTGGTGCCCGACGACCTGCTGATACTGCTGGGCACCGCGGTCGCCGCCCTCGGTGCTTCGTCGATGGTCTTCGGGCACCTCCTCATGACCGACTTCTCGTTCGTGGCGGTGACGCTCGCCATGATGCTGGCGCTGATGAACCACCGCGACACCGGCTCAGTGCGCTGGTTGCTGATCGCCGCGTTGCTGGTCGGCGCCGGGTTCATGATCCGCTACGCCGGCATCGTCAACATCGGCACCGCAGGGCTGTGGCTACTCGTCGACCGCCGCACGCCGATCGCGACGCGGGTTCGCAACGGTGCACTGTTCGGTGTCGTCGCGGCGGCGGGCCCGGTCGCCTGGATGGTGCGCAACCTCTCGATCGACGACACGGCGCTGGGCGTGCGCTACTCCTCCAATCGCGGGCTCATCCCCAACGTCTTCGACGCGTTCGCCACCATCGGCAACTTCCTGATCCCCGGTGTCGCCATCGAAACCCGCACCATCTGGGCCGCCGTGGCGCTGGCCGGATGCACGGTCATGGCCGCCATGTTGTGGCGAGTGCTCCGCCGCGATGAGCGGGTACGGTCGGCGACCGGCCTCGTCGATCTGGCCGCTACCGCAACCGGTCTGCTGGTACTGCACGTCGGCGTCTATGGCGCCTACATGCTCTTCGCCCGCACGACGACCGGCCTGAATCGCCTCGACTTCCGCCTCCTCAACCCGATCTATCTGCCGCTGGCCATCGTCGCGCTGGCCATCCTCGGTCGGGTGCGGTCGGCGGGCGCTGACGAAGCGGCGCCCACCGGTTCTGGTGCGCCGTTATGGCGCTCAGCGGCCGGGTCGACCGCAATGGCTTGGGCCGGGCTCAACGTGGTGATCGGCCTCGGAATGATCGGCTATTTCGCCACCTCGCCCGACCTGTTCGTCGGCAACTACGAACGCCCGGCCTTCGACGCGGCCCGCGCCAGCACCGCGCTCGATGCACTTCCGGGTGGTTGTGAGCTGTCATCGAATCTGCCGAATGCGTTGTACGACGCCAGTGTCGAATCGCAATGGAGCCCACGCGAGACCGGCCTCGAATCCAATGACCCGGTCGACGATCTGGCGAAGCTGCAGGCCGACCTCGAGCGCGGCGGTGGTGAGCACTGTCTCATCTGGATCGACCTCGAGCCCACCTACGGGCACTTGGCCACCCTCGGCGAGCTGCAGGAACAGTTCACCCTGATCGAGTTGGCCAGCGATAACGAGGTGACGACCTACCGCTTCGAGCCTCGCTGAGCGATCGAAGCGATCGAAGCGATCGCCGAGGAGCGGAGACGACGAAGCGAAGCGAGCCGGAGTCGAAGCGATCGAGGCCATAAAGAATCGGACGGCCCGCGGAACCGCCACGCTCTCCGGCCCGGCTTGCGGGCGAACCCGGTGAGATTCTGGGACCCGTTGGGTCGCTCAGATCATCATCCGAAGGTCCGCGTTGTGGCGGGTGAGCGTGGCGATTCTGCGAGGTCATCACCTGACCAGTCTGGTCAGCTACCCGAACGGGGTCGTGACGGCGCTCTTGAATTCATGGTGCACCCTGCCGCACGACCTGTCAACGCGAGAGATGCAAACTATCTCTGCTAGCGATGGCACCCGAGGGCGTCATCAACAGGAAGCGCCGAAACTGGGCCGCATTGCCCATTGCGATCCGCAACCCGACTGGGCGTCAGCCATCATCCCGGCGAGTGGGCCCTTCACAAGCGCAGGTGCGCTGGATAGGGTCCCGATGTGGCCCACACCGATCATCTCGAACACCTCCGCTCGCTCCGACTGTTCCGCGGGTGCACGACCAAGGAGCTCGAACACATCGACCGCCTGACCGACGAGGTAAACGTCGAGGCCGGGAACCGCATCGTCGAACAGGGCTCGGCAGCCCACGAAGCGTTCGTGATCGTCGCCGGCACTGCCAAGGTGGTGATCGGGCTCGAGGCCATCACCGAACTCGGTGCCGGTCAACACTTCGGTGAGCTGGCGCTCCTCGATGGAGGCCCCCGCACAGCCAGCGTCGACGCCGTCACCGACATGACCTTGCTGGTGATCCACCGTCCGGCCTTCATGGGGCTCCTCGACGAACTGCCCGGCCTGTCGCGGCGGATCATGGCCACCATGGCGACGATCATCCGCGATCTGGAACGACCGCCGGCGTAACGCCACAACCCCCGCCGGGGGAGCTTTTCATCGGTTACATCGCTTCGGTGTTCAACGAGTACCTTGACCGGTATGACTGCGTCTCCGACCACTGAAACCGCAGCCGAGAAGCGGTTCCGGCCCCACCACATCCCGCTGATCATCGGTTTCTCATTCGCCGGGCTCACGGCTGTCAGCTTCCTTGCCGAGAAGGGCTGGGCCGCGAGCTGGCAGGAGGAATACATCGCCGAGCAACCTGTGTCGCGCGAGATGTTCCTCAACATCCCGCACGCCATCAGCTTCGCGTTCTACGTCATCACGGTGATCAGCATCGTTTATGGCGGCATCACATTCTCGAACCGCATGCGCAACTGGGAGCGGGGCGCTCCCGAGAGCCGCAAGACCACCAAGAAGAACGTCAAGAAACGTTCGGCCAAGCTGCGCGCCGGCCTCTACATGCAGACCCTCCTACGTGATCCCGCCGCGGGAATCATGCACTCGCTGATGTACTTCAGCTTCATCGTCCTGCTGGCCGTCACCACCATCGGCGAGATCAACCTGCAGTTGCCGGTCGGCCTCAAGTTCCTCCACGGCGGCACCTACCAGGGCTATGCCTTCATCGCCGACCTGGCCGGCGTCGCCTACCTCCTCGGTGTGGGCTGGGCCATCGTGCGCCGCTACGTGCAGCGCCCGTACCGCATCCGCATCAAATCCAAGCCGGAACACGCCCTCATCCTCATCACGATGGCCGCCATTGGTCTCACCGGCTTCGCCGCAGAGATGTTCCGCATCGCTCTGCAAGGCATGCCCGAGTTCGAGAAGTGGTCCTTCGTGGGGTACCCGCTGGCGAAGACGGTCGAGAATGTCTCGTGGCTGTCCGGCGCCCATCAGATCAGCTGGATTCTGCACGTCCTCAGCTTCATCACGTTCATCGTCATCCTGCCGTCGACCATGCTGCGCCACATCTTCACGTCGCCGGTCAACATGTACCTCAGCGAGCGTGACCGCCCCAAGGGCGCCATGAAGGCCATGCCCAACCTGGTCGAGACCGAGCTCGAGAGCTTCGGCGCTTCGGTCGTCGAGGACTTCACCTGGAAGCAACTGCTCGACACCGACTCGTGCACCATGTGCGGTCGCTGCACCTCGGTCTGCCCGGCCCACGCCACCGGCAAGTCGCTCGATCCCCGCGAGATCGTGCTCAAGGTGGGCGAGGTCATGGCCGCCAGCGGCACCCCGGCGGTCACCCCACCGATCGGCGTCGACGGAGAGATCGTCATCGGCGCCAACAGCATTTTCGACCGGATCTCCACCGAAGAGGTGTGGGCCTGCACCAGCTGCAAGGCGTGCGACGAGATCTGCCCCGTCAACATCGAGATCCTCGACAAGATCCTCGACATGCGTCGTTACCTGACGCTCATGGAGTCCGACTTCCCCACCGAACTCGGCGGCGCCTTCCGCAACATGGAGAACGCCTCCAACCCGTGGGGCATGAGCCAGACCGAGCGCGCCGACTGGTCCAAGGGCATGGAAGGCATCACCATCCTCGCCGGCGGCGAGCCCCTCGAGTCCGACTACCTCTACTGGGTCGGCTGCGCCGGATCGTTCGACGACAAGAACCGCAAGGTCACCCAGGCGATGACCAAGCTCCTGCAGCGCGCCGACATCTCGTTCTCGATCCTCGGCCCGGCCGAGAACTGCACCGGCGACCCCGCCCGGCGCTCGGGCAACGAGTACATCTTCCAGATGCTCGCCATGCAGAACATCGAGACGCTCAACTCGATGGGCGTCAAGAAGATCATCACGCAGTGCCCGCACTGCTTCAACACCCTCGCCAACGAGTACCCCCAGCTGGGGGGCAACTACGAGGTCGTGCACCACAGCCAGTTCCTGGAGTGGCTCATCGACCAGGGCAAGCTCGACATGACCGACGCCCGTCTCGACGAGCGCATCGTCTACCACGACAGCTGCTACCTGGGCCGCCACAACGACGTGTACGCCGCGCCCCGCAAGGTGCTCGGCAGCCTCAAGGGCATCGAGATTGTCGAGGCGGGACGCAACGGCACTCAGGGCATGTGCTGCGGTGCTGGCGGGGCCCGGATGTTCATGGAAGAGAACGTCGGCAAGATGATCAATGTGGAGCGCAGCCAGGAGCTGCTGGCCACCGGTGCGTCCCGCATCGCCACGGCCTGCCCATTTTGTTACATCATGATCGACGATGGAGTTAAAGGTGAGGGCGTAGAGGACGATCAGATAAAGGTGGCGGATATCGCCATGCATCTGCTCGATGCCCTGGACAATCCCACACCGGTGAAGGCTCCTCTTGCTGAAACGGCAATCCAAGACTGATCAGAACCAGAAGACCAAGGGTCCGCCCCGGATCCTCGTCGTCGACGACAACCCCGACGCGGCCCGCCTGCTGGGCAAGCTGTTCCGCCGTGTGGGCTACGAAGTCGCCGAGGTTGGCGACCATCAGGTCGCAATGATCACCCTGATGAACGAGCCTGCACCCATCTCGGCGGTCATCGGCTCATTCTCCACCTCGGGCAACGCCGCCGGCCTCAAGCTGCTCGACGCCGTGCGCAACACCCCCGACGCCCGAGTGAACGCGCAGCGGATGGTGTTGATCCTCGACAGCCCCCGTCAGCAGTTGTTCGCCTGGCAGTCCGGGGTCGACGAGCTGATCATGCGCCCGTACCGGGCCGAGGACATGTTGGCCGCGGTGGCGACGGTCATCGGCCGCAGCGACGGCGATCGTGTCGGCTACCGCCGCCAGATGATCGACGTGCTGCGCGAGCAGACCCGCCAACCCGACGAGCAGCGCGAACCGACGATCGGCGCCGCCCAGTTCAACTAGGTGAGTTCAACCGAGTGTCAGCTACTGGAAGTTCTTCCAGTACTGGCTGGCCGTGGGACCAACCTGACCGCGGTATTTCGAGCCCAGTGCGCCCGAGCCGTAGGGCACGTCGGCCGCGGTAGTCATCTGCAGGAACGAGATCTGGCCGATCTTCATGCCCGGATAGAGCGTGATGGGCAGCGAGGCCACGTTGGAGAGTTCGAGGGTGATGCCGCCGTCGAACCCGGCATCGACGAACCCGGCCGTGGTGTGGATGAGCAGACCGAGGCGCCCGAGCGAGCTCTTGCCCTCGATTCGACCGACCAGATCGTCGGCCACGCCGATACGTTCGGCCGTGGAGCCCAGCACGAACTCGCCCGGGTGCAACAGGAACACTCCGTCGGGTTCGATCTCGACGAGCTCGGTGAGGTCGCTGAGGTCTTCCTTGACGTCGATCACGGCGCGGGTGTGATTGCGGAAGACCAAGAAGCGGTGGTCGAGGGTGAGGTCAACAGAGGAGGGTTGCACCTTGGCCGGATCGAACGGGTCGATCACGATGCGACCGCTCGTGATGGCTTCGCGGATGGTTCGATCAGACAGGATCATGGGAGCAGAACCGTAGTCCCGCCCAGACCGGGTCGCGCCCTCCAGATCCGCACCGAGGTCGAGGCCCTCTGGTAGGAAAGCGCCATGCCGAGCGCTGAACTGACCGACATCGAGCGCTGGTTCCTGGCACGCGGCATCCCCCACTTCATCGCGGACTACAACGCGTCGACGCGGGTGTGGACCCGAGCCATCCCGTTCCTGGCCGCTGCTTACCTGCTCGCCGCCATCCCGGCGACTGCCGACAGCTGGCGCGATGCCGGCATCGAGTCGGCCACCTCATTGGCCTGCCTGGTGGCGACCTGGCTGATCTCCAATGTTGCCCGCCGCCGGCCGACGTTCTCGCGCCCCACCACCGTCGGCCCCGTCGAGCTCGCCATCTTCGTCCTCGGCCCGGCGCTGGCCCACCTGCTGAGCGGGGAGCCATCCGAAGCGGCGTGGGCGATGGTGGTGCAGCTGGCGGCTCTGGCCGTCGCCTGGATGGTCACCAGCTACGCCATGATTCCGCTGCTCGTCTGGACGATGCGGCGTTCGGTCGACTCGCTGCGAGTGGCCGGCGTGACCATGGCGCGGGCGTTGCCGATGCTGCTGCTGGTCGTGACGTTCTTCTTCCTCACCGCCGAGACGTGGCAGGTGTTCGCCCGCCTCCGGGGGCTCCCCTACGGGTTCGCCCTGCTGCTGTTCGTGGTGCTCGGCTCGGCTTTCGCCGCCAACCGGGCCTGGGCCGAACTCGACTCGCTCGAACCGTTCGAGGACGCCGACGACTTCCGCGACGCCAGCGTCGGCACCCCCACCTCGGGCTGGGACGCCGACGCCGCGATGGCGGTGGCAGCGCCCGAGCTCACGCGCCGCCAACGGATCAACCTCATGATGGTGATCGTCATCAACCAGGTGCTGCTCTCGCTGATCGTCGCCGGCGCCTTGGGCCTGTTCTTCTTGGCGTTCGGGTTCCTGGCGATCGACGGGGAGGTGATCCAGGCGTGGATCGCCCACCCGGCGACGTCGCTGTGGTCCATCACCATCTCGGACCGCACGCTGGTGTTCAGCGAAGAGTTGGTCCGGGTGAGCGGGTTCCTCGCCACGTTCTCGGCGTTCTACTTCGCAGTGAACTCGGCCACCGACACCGCCTTGCGCGAGGGATTGGGCGAGTTCGCCGAGAGCAACCTCCGTCAATTGTTCGCCGTGCGCCAGGCCTACCTCGCCGGACGGGCAGGGCCGGTTGGGCCGGCCGAGCACAGCGGCGAATCAGCGGGAACCGAAGGCCCGGATCAGAGCCCCTTGTAGTTGAGGATCTGGGTGAGCCGGTGTCGGATCGCAACCAGGTCACGTTGGTCATTCATCACCTGGTCGATGTCCTTGTAGCTGCGCGGATCCTCGTCGAGCAGCGCCTCGGCGTCGCTGTCGTTCCAGGCCTTGCCCTGCATCTGACGACGCAGACCGGCAAGGTCGAGCTCTCGACGAGCCTGGCCACGAGACATACGACGGCCGGCACCGTGGGAGCACGACTCGTAGCTCGCTGCGCTGCCGAGACCTTCCACGATGTAGGACTGCGTGCCCATCGAGCCGGGGATGACCCCGAGGTCACCGACCCGGGAGCGGATGGCGCCCTTGCGAGTGACCCACACGTTGTGGCCGTGATGGTGCTCGCGCTCGCAGAAGTTGTGGTGGCAGTTGATGCGCTGCACCGTTGGGATCGGGCGACCGAGGAAGCCCTCCAGCTCGGCCACGACGGCATCGACCATCACGTCACG
>Ga0105047_10006505_pt1 | contig 19814 bp, 13 predicted proteins | sample MAT04_FD_78384 | JGI IMG/M metagenome (GOLD analysis project Ga0105047, IMG submission 78384) | Freshwater microbial communities from Lake Fryxell liftoff mats and glacier meltwater in Antarctica - MAT-04 (megahit assembly) | ecosystem: Environmental > Aquatic > Freshwater > Ice > Liftoff...
CACATGCTGCAGCCCGCCCCGCGCCATTCAAAACCAGCCTCGCTAAAGATGCGATCCAGCCCTTCCGCCTCGGCTTGCGCCTTGACGGCCTTGGATCCCGGCACGACAAGCGCCTGCACACCACTCGCCACCTTGCGGCCCTGCACAATCTTGGCGGCTTCGCGCAGATCTTCGATGCGCCCATTCGTGCATGAGCCAATGAAGACGAGATCCACCGGCTGGCCGGCAATTGGCTGCCCGGCTTGCAGCCCCATATACTCCAGCGCGCTGAGCAGGCTGCGCCGCTCGGCTGGGTCGGCCAGTTCTTCTGGCGTCGGGATGTTGCCGGTGACCATAACCCCCTGCCCCGGGTTGGTGCCGTAGGTGACCATGGGCGCCAGTTCATTGGCACTCAGGCTCAATGACCGGTCGAACTCGGCGTCTTCGTCGGTGACCAGCGTCTGCCAATAGGCCACGGCCCGTTCCCACGCTTCGCCTTTGGGGGCATAGGGCCGGCCCTTGATATAGTCGAACGTCGTCTCGTCCGGCGCAATCATGCCGGCGCGCGCGCCGCCTTCGATGCTCATATTGCAGATCGTCATGCGGTTGGCCATGCTCAGCCGGCGGATCGCGCTGCCGCGATACTCGAAGACGTAGCCGGCGCCGCCGCCCGCTCCGTTCTTGGCAATGATCGCCAGAATGATATCCTTGGCCGTGACGCCTAACCCCAGTTCGCCGTCGACGGTGATGGCCATGGTCTTCGGCTTCATCTGCAGCAGACACTGCGTGGCCAGCACATGGCCCACCTCACTCGTGCCGATGCCAAAGGCCAGCGCGCCAAAAGCGCCATGCGTGCTGGTGTGACTGTCGCCACAGACGATGGTCATGCCCGGCTGCGTCACGCCCATTTCCGGACCGACCACATGCACGATGCCCTGCACGGGGCCGTTGATGTCCCACAGCGTGACGCCGAAATCCTCACAGTTCTCACGCAACGTGCGCACCTGGAGGGCGGCGTCGGCGGGCCACAGACTGATGTCGACGTTGCGCGTGGGGATGGCGTGGTCCATCGTCGCAAAGGTCTTGTCAGGCCGGCGCACCGGCAGCCCGCGCGCGCGCAACTCGGCAAACGCCTGCGGCGACGTGACTTCATGCACCAAGTGGGCGTCAATATATAACACCGCCGGGGCTCCGGCATCCTGGGAAACCACATGCGTATCCCAGACTTTTTCAAAGAGTGTTTTTGCCATTCTGTTCGTCTCTCCTGCAATGGTTTTTCTGTGCGGCAATCGTCAATTCTCAGACCGCGGCGACTGTCTCTTGTTGTGTCAAAGTATACCCTATGCTTTCGCTTTTTCCTCTTCCTCCTCTTCACTCTCCGCCGACCCTTCGGTCGCCGACTCGATCTGCACCACGTTTTCCTTGGGCATCACGTGCCAGAAGAACTGGCGTTGCGTCTCCCAGGTTTCGAGCAACCTGCGCGCCATCTGCGAGCCGGTCTTGTCCAGATGCTCGCGGATCAGCGCCTTCAAGTACTTCTCGTAGGCGTCGCCGCGCAGGCGGATGACGGCAATCAGTTCAGGGTTATAGCGTCGCTCAAAGGTCTCGTTGAGATCGTACACAAACCCCTGCCCGCCCGTCATGCCGGCGCCAAAATTGCGCCCGGTCTCGCCCAACACGACGACGGCACCGCCGGTCATATATTCGCAGCAGTGTTCGCCCGCGCCTTCGATCACCGCCACGGCCCCGCTGTTGCGCACACCAAAGCGCTCGCCCGCCACACCGGCGGCAAAGAGCTTGCCCGCCGTTGCGCCATACAGGGCCGTGTTGCCCAGGATCACGTTCTGGTGCGGCACAAACATGGCGTCCTCCATCGGCCGGATCACCACCTCGCCACCGCCCAGCCCCTTGCCCACATAGTCGTTGGCGGCTCCGGTCAGGTAGAGCGACAGCCCGCGGCTGGCGAATGCGCCAAAGCTCTGGCCGGCATGCCCGCCGAAGTCGATATGAATCTGCCCTTCGGGTAGCCCGGCGTCGCCGTAGCGCAGCGCCAACTGGCCGGAAAGGCGGGCGCCGACCGACCGCTGCGTGTTGTTGATCTTGTGCGCCAATCGCACCGGCGCCTCCGGGTTCGCCTGCAGCAATGCCAACACTTGCTCCACGATGCGGTCGCCCACCGATTCGTCCGGCGGCGCCGTCTCGTTGCGCGGCAACACATTGCGCCGCGCCGACCCGGTGTCGGGCACAAAAAGCAGCGGCGAAAGATCCATAAACCCAGCCTCGCGGCCATGTATCACCTGCTGCAGATGCTCCGGATGACCCACCACTTCGTCTAGGCTGCGGAAGCCCAGGTCGGCCAGAATCTGGCGCACGTCGCCGGCCACGGCGGTGAGGAAGCGGATCACCATCTCCGGCGTACCCGTGAACTTTTTGCGCAGTTCGGGGTCCTGGGTCGCCACACCGACAGGACAGGTGTTCTTGTGGCAGACGCGCGCCATGATACAGCCTTCCGCGATCATGGCCGAGGTGCCAAAACTCACTTCATCGGCGCCCAGCATGGCGGCGATCATCACATCGCGGCCCGTTGCCATGCCGCCGTCGGCGCGTACCGTGACGCGCGTGCGCATCCCGTTCGCCAACAACACCTGGTGCGTCTCGCTCAGGCCGATTTCCCACGGCAGGCCCGCATTCTTGATGCTGCTCAGCGGGCTGGCGCCGGTGCCGCCGTTGGCGCCTGAAAGATGGATCACATCGGCGCCACCTTTGGCGACACCGGCGGCAATCGTCCCGACGCCCATCTGCGCCACGAGTTTGACGCTGACCTTGGCGTTGGGGTTGATCGTCTTGAGGTCGTAGATCAACTGCGCCAGATCCTCGATGCTGTAAATGTCGTGATGAGGCGGCGGGCTGATCAGCGCCACGCCGGGCGTGCTATGGCGCAGGACTGCTATCTCAGCCGTAACTTTGTGACCTGGCAACTGGCCACCTTCGCCCGGCTTGGAACCCTGGGCGATCTTGATCTGCAGCTCCTCGGCGCTCATCAGATATTCCGGCGTGACGCCAAAACGGCCCGAAGCCACCTGCTTGATCTTGGAGGCGCGCTCGGTGAAATAACGATCCTTAGCCTCCCCTCCCTCGCCAGAGTTGCTCATGCCGCCCAGGCGGTTCATCGCGATCGCCAGCGTCTCGTGCGCCTCGGCACCCAGCGCCCCGTGGCTCATGGCCGCCGTGGAGAAGCGGCGCAGGATGCGTTCGATTGGCTCCACCTGCCCAATCGGGATCGCCGGCCGCGAATGGCGAAAATCCAGCAGATGCCGTGGCGCCAACCTCATGGTGTTGACCAATTCTGAATACTTACGGTAACTGTCCGGTGCAACTTCGCCGCCTTTGGGGTTGGCCACCGCCGTCAGGGCGTGCACGACCTGCGGGCTCCATTCATGAACCTCGCCGCCGCGGCGCGACTTATAGATGCCCCACGTAACCAGCTTGACCGCCTTGCTGATGTCGCTGTCGGGATACCCGTAGACGTGCCAGGCCAGCACATCCTCAGCCAGGCTCGTAAATCCAACACCGCCCAGCACGCTCGGCGTGTCGACAAAGGCGACGTCGATCAACACCTGACCGACGCCCAGTGCCTCGAAAATCTGCGCGCCGCAATAGGCGTCGACGGTGCTGATGCCCATCTTGCTCATGATCTTGAGCAAGCCTTTGTCGACCGCCTTGACGAAATTCTTCATGGCCTGCTCGACCGTCAGCGTCCCGGTCTTACGTCCTTCGCGTACGATCTCTGCGACAGTAGCATAGGCCAGATAGGGATAGACCGCGTTGGCGCCGTAGCCGATCAGCGCCGCAAAGTGGTGCACATCGCGCGGTTCGCCACTGGCGCTGACCAGGCTAGTGTGCATGCGCAGACCCTGGCTGATCAGGTGGTGGTGGACGGCGCCCACGGCCAGCAGTGCGGGAATGGGCAGGGTATGCACATCGGCGGTTTCGTCGCTAATGACCACAATGCTGGCGCCGGCGCGTACCGCACTTTCGGCCACAAGGCACATGCGTTCCACCGCCGCGCGCAGCGCCGCGCCGGCATCCTCCGGCGTCACATCGCTGCCGGCCGGCGCCGGCCAGGTGGCGTCGACGGTCACACACTGGAACTCCGGATACGGGTTGAGCCGCAATGCCGCCATCTGGTCCGGCAACAGCGTGGGCGACTTGGCGGCGATCAGCCGCGTCGCTTCCGGCGTCTCGGTTAGGATGTTGACACGCTTGCCCAACAGCATGCGCAGGCTCATCACCATCTCCTCGCGCAGCGGGTCGATGGGCGGATTGGTGACTTCGGCAAAGCGCTGCTTGAAATAGGAAAAGAGCGAGCGCGGCAGTTTGGACAGGGCGGCCGGCGGCGTGTCGTCACCCATCGCACCGACCGGCTCCTGGCCCGTCGTCAACATGGGGCGCAAGATGACGATCATCTCCTCGCTGGTATAGCCGAAGGATGCCTGTCGGTTGGAGATGGGCGCGTGCTGCGTGACCGGTGACGCGGGGTGAATGCTCGCATGGGCGGCTTGACCATTGGCGCCGCTGGCGACCTTTTCCGGGGTGGCGCCCTTGTACTGGTTGTGCAGCGCGGTGATCTCCTCAAGATGGAGTAGGTTTTCCTTGATCCACTTGTCGTACGGGCGGCGCGCAGCAAATTTCTGCGTGATCACTTCGTCGTCCATGACGGCGCCGCGCGTCGTGTCGACGCAGAAGATTTGGCCGGGGCCGATGCGTCCCTTCTTGACGACGCGACTCTCATCGTAGGCCACGGAACCCGATTCGCTTGCGCTGATCACCAGCCCGTTATCCAACACGACGTAACGCGCCGGGCGCAGGCCATTGCGGTCCATAATCGTGCCGACGATGCGCCCATCGGTGTAGGTGACCGCCGCCGGGCCGTCCCAAGGCTCCATCAACGCCGTGTGGTATTCGTAAAAAGCGCGCCGCTCCGGCGTAACTTCCCCTTCGGGCAAGCGCTCCCACGCCTCCGGGATCATCATCATGAGCGCGTGGCGGATGTCACGGCCGCTGCGCACCAGCAGTTCCAGCGCGTTGTCCAGTTTGCCGCTGTCGCTGCCTTCCTTGGCGATAATCGGGCGCAGTTGTTGATTGGGCGTATCCCAGAAGGGGCTTTGCAAGTCGGCTTCGCGCGCCCGCATCCAGTTTTCATTGCCCTGCAGCGTGTTGATCTCGCCGTTATGACAGATCAGGCGAAAGGGCTGCGCGCGTTCCCAGGTGGGGAAGGTGTTGGTGCTGTAGCGTTGGTGGAAAACGGCGATGGCCGTCTTGTAGTCAGGGTCGCTCAGATCGGGGTAGAAGTGGGCCAATTCTTCGGCCAGCACCAGCCCCTTATAGACGACGGTGCGGCTGCTCAGGCTCGCAATGTAGAGGCGCTGGATGCCACGCGCGCGTGCGGTGTTGACGATGCGTTTGCGCGCCACATAGAGCAGACGCTCAAAGGCGTCGCCGGCATCACACGCGGCATCGGTGCGACGCACGACGATCTGGCCAAACCACGGCCGGCTCACCAACGCGCGTTGGCCCAGCGCCGACTCGATGACCGGCACCGAGCGAAATGCCAGCATCTCTAGCTTGAGTTCGGCCAGCACCTCGCGCATCAGCTCGCGTGCCACGGCGCGGTCTTCGCCGTTGGCCTTGTTCAGGTAAATCTGGCCCACCGCCAAGTCGCCCGGCGCCGGCGGTTCGATGCCCATACGCGTCAGTTCGCGGGTGAAGAATTCGTAGGGGAGCTGGGTCAGCACGCCGGCGCCATCACCCGTCTTGCGGTCGTCGGCGACCGCGCCACGATGGGCGTGGTTGCGCAGAGCCTCGAGCGCCATCTCCAACACACGGTGGGAGCGGCGCCCCTCGATTTGGGCCACAAAGCCGATGCCACAGGCGTCATGTTCGAAGCGCGGGTCATACAGCCCCTGTTTGGGCGGCAGCGTCCAGCGACCCTGGTCACCCAGGTCGCTTTGGTCACACGGCTCGTCAATGTGCATGGTCTCACCCGTCATGATCGCTGCTCCTACCCTGTAAACGTGAATTGAGTTTGCCGGTTCGCTTCGTCTACCTGACCGGCAGACGCGCCCAACTATCGCCTAGGCCAGTGTCCTCGACGACGAGAATTCTTCTACATTGAAGCGCAAAAATTAGGAAGCCCTATCCTATCACCCTCTGGCGCTGACAGCAACTGGCGTATGCCGGGGTGACATGATTTTTAGGTAGGGAAGCGGCGGGAATCTCCGTACATCGCTATTTTCCAAGTTGCTGTCGGAAGGCGGCCAGATCTAACAAGTCAACCTCTCCGCTTGCTGTCCCGCCGTTTGCGCCGGACCCCGTAGACGGTCGTTCCAGCAACGCCAAACGCCAGCAACACGCCGATCAACAAACTCGGCAGCCAGCCGGTTTCGCCCGGCGTAGATGGTTGCTGGGCAGCAGCATCAACTGGCGCGGCGAGCGGCGCTGATGCCGCGCCAGCAGGCGCCGCTGCCGCAACCATCTCTACATTCGGTGCCGCGCGTGTGGCGGTGACCACCACGGCGACGCCGTTCACCTCTTCAACCTTGGCTCTACCCCGCATGACCTCTTCTGCTACTTGCATGCCGGGGCCAGCGGGCTGCTCCGGCGCCAGCATGTAATTGGCCAACGTAGCCAGTTGTGTCGCCGGCTTGCTGGTTACCAGCGTCTGCAGCGTGTCAGCCGGCAAGGTAAGCAAAATGTTGCGCTGCGCCGGCGCCAGTTTGAGCAGTTTCTCTACCCCGTCGCCATTGCCAACGGCGAGGATTGCCGACAGGGTCTGCGCGTCAAACTCCTCCGGCGCCGCCAAACGCTGCACGCGGTACTCGACTACTTTGGGCAGGCTGTCGCCCGCCAACGCCAGCCACGCCATCATTTCGCCCGGCTGTTCGCTGGCAATCAACGCATCGACGGTGGCCTCCGGCAACGCCAAGAACTGTTCAAGGCTGCCGTCGGCAATCGCTGCGTCGAGCAACGTGCGCCCTGCCTGATTCATGAACCAGCCGAGCAGCCCACCGAGGCGGGGCAACTCATCCAGGGCAACCAGATTCAACAGACTGTGAAAATCCTCGTTCTGGTCGGCGACCAGACATACGTCGCCATAGCGGTCACAAAATCCCTGCCACTGCTCGACCAGGCTGACGGAGGTTTCGAGCGCAATCAATGCGGCCTGATCCGGCAGATCGTCCTTGATCGCGGTAGCGATCTCCTCACGGATCTTGAGCTTGACCTCTTCGCTTTGCAACGCTTCCTGGATCTGCGGCAACGCGCCCTCGGTGCCTTCCCACAAGTCGTAGGCGATCATGGCGATGCCGATGATCCAGCCCGCCACCGGAATCAACGACGATCCGGCTTTGCCAAGGACGCGGCCGACGACCTTGCCGGCCACGCGCTGCGCGATTTTCTCGCTGAGTTTCTGCGCCAGCCGGTAGACCAACTGTGTCACCAAAATCGTGCCGACGCCCGCCAACGCCAGGCTGTGCTGGTCGGCGGCATTGAGGACCGGCGCGGCGTTCACGGCCAGATCGACCTGCTGCGTATCCATCTGGACGCTGCGTTCAAAGGCGCTGAACAAGGTCTGCGAATATTGCTCGCCCACATATTCCTTCAGGCACAACAAGGCGACCGAGGCGGCTTGGGCAAACTCCCCTTCGACTTGCCGCGCGACGTCAGTACCGATCGCCGTAGAGAGTTCTTCCAGCTTGGTCTTGAATGCCGGCGAACTAAAGGCGTCGTTGGCAATTCGCTCCGCATATTCCTGTGCCTTCTCCCCCCACCAGCCCGAAATGAATTTGTCGAGATAGCCCTCTTGGGTGCCCAGATTGTTGACCGCCTGGGTGACCGCCGCATCGACCGCAGCGTCCATGCCCAACTCAGCCCATTTGCGCTCCACGAGACTATCGATGGCGAGGGGCGCCGCAGTGCCGGCAATAACGGCCGACGCGTGGGCCTCGATCTCATCACGCAGTTGGTTCTTGTCGACCTTGCTGCAATCGCCGACGGTGTATTGACTAGCAGAGCCGGCTTGCGATAGCGGTGCTGCGTGCGCCGGCGTGTGCGACGCCAGCAGACAGAAGATCAACACAAACAAACCCGCTGCTCTTGCTTTGGTAGCCTTCGTCGATCGTTTCATTTCGCTCAATCCGCCACCGGTACGGTTTCCAATACGCACATCGGTATCGTTTTCACTGCGCTCGCCGGTGCAGTTTCCAGACCAGGCGTTTGCGGTCGCAGATACTTGAATCCATTCCCATACACCACGACTTCGACACCGCCCTCGACCAAAGATGGGTGCGAAATCTTGACGCCGATGACACCGTCATAGCCAAGCGCAAGCGCACGCTCGTCCAGATCGCGCAGTGCCCCATTCACGGCGTCGGCGACCAGGGTCTCATAGTGCACCATGCGACCGCCAACCAGATTGCGAATATTCTCGCGAATATCCTTAACGACATTGGCGGCCAACACGTTCACGGCGGTAATCATTTCACCCAACTCGATCTGTGCGTTTGGGTGATAGTCCAGTGCAATCAACATAGTTTTTTCACTCTATTTGCGCCGCCGAAAGATGCTCAACGGCTCCACTAGCCACGCCCCCATACCAACCACCAAACGAAATGCCACCAGCAGCAACAGCAACAGCGCGGCAACCGCGCCCACACTCGGCCAAATGCCGTGCTTGGCCGAGAACAGCGTGGGTGACACCCCCCCCGTGAGCACGGTGGTCACATCCTGCCAAAATGCACCCAGGTCTTTCGGCCCGGCGACAAAGGTAACCGCAGCATCCAGGTTGCCGCTGTTGATCACTTGCTGGATGTCGCCGTCACCCAACCGGCGCAGCGACGCCACAGTCGCCGGCTGGCTTAGGATGCGTGCGACCAACGCATTGCGTCGCTCCTGCGTCACACCCGGCAGCACGCCGGCGAGCCACCCTAATTCGTCCGGCGCAAGCTGGTTGGCCAGAGCCACCAGGTTCTCGGTCGAGAGCTTGAGCAGTTCGCCGGCCTGCTCAGGCGCCAACAACGCCACCCGGGCCACGGCGGTCTTGTCGCCCAGCGCCAGCAGGGCATCCAACTGCGCCAGATCGACCGTCTCCGGCGTTCGGTGCTTGTAGATTTCGAACGCCACCACATCATTCAACCGGCTGCCCACCGCGGCATGCCAATCCAGTGCACTCTGCAGCGAACCTGACTCCTGCACCAAGGTCACCGCACTGGCGGGCAGGTTGGCGACTTTCTCCAGCGACCCATCTTCGATCACGCGATCAACAGTACCCTGGCCGCCATCCTTCGCAACAATGCCAACCAAATCCACCAGGCGCGACATCTGTTCCGACGTCTGCATACTACCGAGAATCTTGGCAAAGGCAGCGTTCTGGGCCGCCAGGTCAATCACCTGGCGAATGTTTCGTTTCACGGCACGCCATTCCGTGTAAAGGTCATTGGCAATCGAACGCGCCAATCCCGGCAGTTCCGCCTCGAGTTCCGGTCGTATGGAACTGGCGATTTCGCTGCGGATTCCGGCCTTGACGGGCGCCGACTTGATTGACTCTTGCACTTGGGGCAACGCACCGTCGCGACCTTCGTACAGGTCGTAGACGATCATGCCCGTGCCGATGATCCAACCGGCAATGGGGATGACAGTAGATCCCGCCTTGCCCAGCACACGGCCGACGATCTTGCCGGCGACGCGTTCCGAAATCCGCTGGGCAATACTCGTGACGATCTTGCGCGTGATTTGCGCCACGATAATCACACCCACGCCGCCCAACGCCATCTGGTGCTCACCCACCATCTTGAGGATGTCGGGGCTGACCGCGTCGGAGTTGACCAGGTTGGCGCTTGCCGTGGCGGTCTGCACCCGTTCTTCAAACGCGTTGACCAACGCCTTCGAATAATTGCTGCCGATAAAGGTTTGGAGGCAGTAGAGCGCTGCCGAGACCGAATCGGCCGATGCCAGCGCCAGTTGATCCGCCACATCCTGCGAAACGGCGGCCGACAGTCCGTCCATCTGGGTGCGGAAGGCCGGATCACCAAAGGTATAGGTGGCAACGGCCAGCGTCAACTCCTTGGCTTTGTCAGGCGACCAACCGGAGAGAAATTTGTTCCACAGGTCAGTTTCGCTTTTGACCCGCTCCACGGCGCGGTCTACGGCAGCGTCGACCACCGGGTCCATCTGTAACGTCACCCACTGCTCATCGACAATGGCGTCCAGGTCAACCCTCTTGAGAGCGCCGGCAAAGACCTGCTGGGTGACGACATTGAGTTCACCCTGCAACGTGTCCTCGGCCACCGTGCTGCAGTCTTGCAAAGTGGGCGTTGCTTGCCCAGTAGGCGCCGCATTGGCTGGCAAGACGCCCCACAGCAACGCAATCACCAACACCAGACTGACAAACCGTACCCTTTTCATAGTGGTATTTGCATATCCTCACCTCAACACACTCTCGCGCCGTTCGGGAGACAGTCAACAAGGCATTGCAGGCATTATGTCAAACGACACACTACGCGGCAATGCCTTGTCTTCTTCCACTATACGTTTATCGGGCGCAGTAGTTGCAATCCCGCGCGGGTAGAAAAATAGACCGTTTTCTATTCCCCGCCGGCCTGGATCACCAGTTCCTCGCTCACGGCGTTCTTGGCCACGTCGTCCTCTTCGTTCTTCGCAGCGTCGATCATCTTGTTCAACGCCTGCATGTACGCCTTCGCACTGGCCACGATGATATCCGTATCCACGCCGCGACCGCTGAACAGGCGGCGGCGCTGGCGGCCTTGCGCCGTCTGCTTGTAGCCACGGCTGTCCGGCACCTCGATGCGGATCGTCACGTCGCCGTTGGCGTCCATCCCTTCGGTGATGGCCTGCACCAGGTATTCCACCAGATTATTCTCGGCCTGCACGAGCTGGTTGATGCTCTTGTAGACCGCGTCCACCGGCCCCGTGCCAATCGTGGCGCCGATCTTCACTTCGCCGGTCGCGTTGTCACGCAGTTTGACCACGGCCGTAGGCGTCAGATTGGTGCCACTGTGCACCTGCACGTCGACCAATTCCCACGCTTCGACCGGCTGGTAGATCTCATCCCCCACCAGCGCTTCCAGATCGACCTCGGTGACGTTCTTCTTTTTGTCAGCCAGATCCTTGAAGCGATTGAAGACATCCTTGATCTCTTCCGGATTCAGGTGGTAGCCCATGGACTCCAACTTCTTGGCCAGGGCATGGCGGCCGGAGTGTTTGCCCAACACCAACCTGCTCGTGTTGAGGCCGATCGTGGACGCGTCCATGATTTCATACGTCCGCTTGTTTTTCAGCATGCCATCCTGATGGATGCCTGCCTCATGCGCAAACGCATTGGCCCCGACGATGGCCTTGTTGGGCTGGATCACCATACCCGTATAGCGGCTCACCATGTCGCTGGCCCGATGAATCTCCTGGGTCACGATATTCGTGTCCAGATCAAAAACGGGCCTGCGCACATGGATCGCCATGACGGTTTCTTCCAGGCTTGTGTTGCCGGCGCGCTCGCCGATGCCGTTCATCGTCACTTCGATCTGCCGTGCGCCGCTTTGCACCCCGGCCAAGGTGTTGGCCGTGGCCATCCCCAAGTCGTTGTGGCAATGAACGCTAAAGATTACATCTTTGCCGCCAGGCACATTCTCACGCAGAAAACGGATCAACCCACCATATTCTTCCGGTGTGGTGTACCCCACAGTATCCGGAATATTCAGGGTGGTGGCGCCAGCCTGGATGGCGACGCCCAAGATCTTGACCAGAAACTCAGGGTCACTGCGGCCGGCGTCTTCCGGGCTAAACTCCACATCGTTGCACAGGCTACGCGCATACTGGACCATGTCGCCCACGGTCTCCAGCACCTCGTCGCGCGTCATGCGCAGCTTATGCTCCATGTGAATGTCACTGGTCGCCAAAAAGGTGTGGATGCGCGGCCGCACCGCTCCCTTGACGGCGTCATAGGCTTTGTCGATATCGTTCTTATTGGCACGCGCCAGACCGGCGACGATGGGCGGCGCCTTGACCTCACCGTCCTTGCCGCGCCGCGCCCTGCGCCCAACGGTGTTGGCCACTTTCTTGACCGCTTCCAGGTCGCCCGGGCTGGCGGCCGGAAAGCCGGCTTCCATGATGTCCACGCCCAAGCGCGACAACTGGTATGCGATCTCCAGTTTCTCTTGCATGTTGAGCGTCGCGCCGGGGCTTTGCTCGCCATCGCGCAGCGTCGTGTCAAAAACCACCACTGTGCGACCCTGAGCAATCGCCCGGGCATGGGCGACAATATCTTGGATCGCGAATTGGTCAACATCTACCTGGGGAATATCATCGCCGGCTACGCTGCCATCGACATCTACCGGCTCCTGCGCATTTACATTGGCTGCCTTACTCATAACTGGTTCCTCCTGGAGGTCTTATCGTGAATGGAATGAACGCAAAACATGACGCACAAAACGTGAATCGCATACCAATTGATCTGTCTAAGGTCAACAAGGCCATCATCCATTCCGATCACCTCCTTTCCGATCTACAATAGTCAACTGGGAGTAATCAACGATCATCAAGACGCCTCGCCAATGCCGAGCAAGACAGATATGACAAACCGCTGACTGTACCGGATTCCGTTACGAATCATCGCATCAAGAAGCGGTCGAACGGCGGTAATTATGCCCATTTGTTTTGCCGCAATAAGTATACCCACAGAACCAGTTATGTTCAACTGGAGTGACTGTGCAACCTTTCGCGCCGCAAGCTCATCGATCAAAACGAGACGAGCTTGTTGCTCTATTGCAAGTACAATTACTTCAGCCTCACCTTGGTCCAGGGATGACAGCAAAAGGTGTACATCTCTTTCACTTTGAACTTGCTGAACAGAAATCCATCGTTCGTGCGCAAGCTCGATTCTGCCAAGCTGACCGGCAAACTGGGACACCTCAACAGCAACTGCCTCTGGAATCACGATCTTGCCGACGACCGTTTGCAGCAACGGTAACCGGCCAATACGCGCAAAGGCAATCAGCGGCGTGGAATTGCTAACAATCATCCTGCACCTTTGAGCAGAATAGAGGCACCCGCCAATTCGACCTCCACCTCTGACAGATCGTAGTCAAAGACAGTCAACCCTTTCTGTGCGAGAATGTCCATCAGCTCGATTCGGTTGATTCCGGCGAGTTCGGCAGCTTTGCCCAGGGATAGCCTCTTCTCTTGAAAATAGGCAATAGCAGCGCTGAGCCGCATATACTGCCCCAAATCTTGCACACCTACTTTCAGAGATGCAAGGACATCTTGTGGAACTTCAAGTGTAATGGTCTCAGTCATGATCGAACTCCTTTAAGACAACATCGGTGTCTTCCGGCAGAACACCAACAGGCAACTACCTGCTGCCGACGACATCCAATTCATCGACAGGCGAACTATCTAGATAGAGTGTATCTGGGCAAAGGTCTTGGCCCCCTGCCACTGAACACTGCCCAAAAAAGGGCGAACAGAACAAAAACTGTCTATCGCCTGCAGTTGTCGAAAGATGCCTTTATCGAGGTAGGGCTTTACATCAAATACCCGTATCTCTCCATTACCGAACTCAATCTTCAACGTATAATCCACATTCGGCTGAACTGCTTTGACTCTGGGATTCATTCAATTGCCTCCTAGCGCAGCGGTTCAATCGTAAAAACAGTATTGCCGTGAGTTGCCAACAACCAGTCTGCCATCAAATCTTCGCGGTGAATCACACTACAATACATATTTTTCCCGCTGCGCAGCCTCTAACGGCGCGCGCGCGTGCGGGCGCTGGTCGAGGTCCGGCTGCAAGAACGCCGAAAGCGGGTTCACGCTCGCCGTGGCCGGCATCACATTCTGGCACACGCTCACCATCGTGCGCACCGCTTGTATCGGGTAGCTGCCCACCGCGGTCTCGGCGCTCAACATCACAGCATCGGCGCCATCGAGCAGCGCGTTGGCCACATCGCTCACCTCGGCGCGCGTTGGCCGGTGATTGTGGATCATGCTTTCCAGCATCTGGGTGGCAACCACCACCGGCTTGCGCGCCTGGCGACACGCCTTCACAATCTGCTTCTGCAGCAACGGCAACTGCCAGGGGCTTGTCTCCAATGCCAGGTCACCCCGCGCCACCATCACACCGTCGCTGGCAATAATGATCGCACGCAGGTTTTCCACCCCATCCGGCCGCTCGATCTTGGCCATGATACGCGGCGATTGATGCACGTGGCTGTGCCCCTCGGCCGCCGCGACAATCTCGCGCAGTTCGTTGACGTCGGCAGCCGATCCGGCAAAACTCAACGCAATCCAATCCACGCCCAAACTCACAGCAAAGGCCGCATCGGCGCGATCCTTGTCGGTCAACGCTGGAATGGGCAACAACGTGTACGGCACATTGACCCCCTTGCGTGACTTGATGGCGCCGCCATGCACCGTGCGGCAGTGCACGTGGCCGGCCACGATCGACTCGACCAGTAACTCGATGTTGCCGTCATCGATCAGCACCGTGCCGCCCACTTTCAGATGCGGCGCCAGGTCAAAATCGACCGGGATGATTACGGCATTGACCGGTAGTGTATCCAACTGCTCGCGCACATCCACCTCCTGGCCCACCAAGATCACTGGCTGCCCCGGTTCGACCGGCACCTCGCGATCAAGCCGGCCCACGCGCACCTTGGCCCCTTGCAGGTCAGCCAACAGCGCCGCCGGTTTCCCGGCCACCAACGAGGCCTCGCGCACAAGGTCGGCCATGCGCGTATGAAAGGCGTAGTCGCCATGACTGAAGTTCATGCGCGCGACGCTCATGCCCGAACGGATCATCTCGGCCAGCGTGGCAACTTCGGCGCAGGCAGGCCCAATGGTGGCAATTATGTCAGTCATAGTGGCGACAGTGGGAGAGGTGAGAGGATGAACGGGTGAGCCGGTGCTGACAATTCACCGATTCACCCCCTCACCCATTCACTAATTGACTTCTTTCGCGTTTAGGAAGGTCATCATCTTGCGCAGTTGCTTGCCGACGACTTCGATCTGTTGACCCTGCTCGTCCTTGCGCGTGGCCAGGAGATGCGCGGCGCCGGTGTTGCGATACTCGTCCATCCACTCCTCGGCAAAGGCGCCGCTCTGGATTTCGGCCAGGATCTGGCGCATGGTGGCGCGCGTCTCATCGGTGATGATGCGCGGCCCGCTCTTGTAATCGCCCCATTCCGCCGTGTCCGAGACGCTGTAGCGCATATAGCTCAGACCGCCCTGATACATGAGATCGACGATCAGCTTGAGTTCGTGCATGCATTCGAAATAGGCGATCTCCGGCTGGTAGCCCGCTTCCACCAGTGTGTAGAACCCCGCCTTGACTAGTTCGCTGACACCACCGCACAGGACAGCCTGTTCGCCAAAGAGGTCGGTCTCGGTCTCTTCAGAGAAGGTGGTCTCCAAGACGCCGGCGCGTGTGCTGCCGATGCCCTTCCCATAGGCCAGCGCATTCTGCAGGGCTTTGCCCGTGAAATCCTGGTGCACGGCGACCAGCGCCGGTACGCCCGACCCTTCCTTGAAGACCTCGCGCACACGGTGGCCCGGCGCCTTGGGCGCCACCATCGTCACGTCGACATCGGCCGGCGGCTGGATAAAGCCGAAGCGAATGTTGAAGCCGTGCGCAAACATCAGCGTGTCGCCCGGTTTCAGATTGGGGAGCACATCCTCGGCATACACCTTGGATTGCACTGGATCCGGCAAGGTAAACATAATCATGTCGGCTTCGGCGGCGGCATCGGCCACCGTCATCACCTTGAGACCGTCCGCTTCCGCTTTGGCCCAGCTCTTGCTGCCGGGATACAGCCCAACGCGCACGTCCATTCCGCTTTCTTTCAGATTCAACGCATGGGCATGCCCCTGGCTGCCATAGCCCAGAATCGCAATCTTCTTGCCCTTGAGATTGTTCAGGTCTGCCTGGTTTTCGTAGTAGATTTTTGCCATGAGTGCCTCGTGTCTGTTCTTTATTAGTCAATTTTTGCTAGGATGAGAGGGTGAGCGGGTGAATTTTCATCACCCGCTCACCCGTCTCACCCGTTCACTACACGCCGCCCGTGCGGAATCGCTCCGTCGCCTGCGCGTCCTTGCCATTGGCCTGGGCACGCCAGACCGCGGTGCTGCGCCGGTATGTGTCCTCGCGCTGGCCGCGCGACATGGCGACGCGCCCAGTGCGCACCATTTCCTGGATGCCGAAGTGGCTCAACAGATCGATCAGCGAATCCACCCGATCTTCGTTGCCGACGATCTGCACGATCAAGCTGCCAAGCGTCACGTCGACAATCTCGCCGCGATAGATGTCCACCAACTGCATGATCTCCGAACGATTTTCCGGCAATGTCGCCACCCGGATCAGCGCCATCTCACGCGCCACGATGGCCTGCTCCGAGATATCCTCCACGCGCGTCACGTCGATGATCTTGCGCAGTTGTTTGATCACCTGGTCGACCATGTGCTGGTTGCCGTCGACGACGAAGGTCATGCGGCTGATGCCCGGCATCTCGCTGTGCCCAACCTGCAGGCTGTCAATATTGAAGTTGCGCCGGCGCAGCATGCCTGCCACCCGGTTCAACACGCCCGGCTTGTCGCGCATCCAGGCGATGAGAGTGTTTGTCATGTTTTCTTCCCCTTTATGCTTTCGTTTGCCTATTCATCTCACCAACTCGGCTGCACGCCCGAATATCCCTGCATCACCGACGGCTTGGGCCGGCGAATCAGTTGATCGACGGCCGCCCCGGGCGCCACCATCGGATAGACGTTGACCTCTTCCTTGACCTGGAAATCGATCAGGAACGGTCCCGGCGTCGCCATCGCTTGTTCGTAGGCCGCCACCACCTGGTCTGGCCGCGTCACGCACAAGGCTGGGATACCGTAGGCATCGGCCAGCTTGACGAAGTCGGGTGACACCACTGGAGTACCCGTGTAGCGTTTCTCATAGAAGAACTGCTGCCATTGGCGCACCATCCCCAGAAAACCGTTGTTGATGATCGCGATCTTCACGGGCAAATGCTCCTGCTTGAGCACCGCCAGTTCCTGCAACGTCATCTGGAAACCGCCATCGCCCGCAACCGCCCACACCGTGCGATCCGGATAGGCCATCTGCGCGCCGATCGCGGCCGGCAGCGCATAGCCCATCGTGCCGAGACCGCCGGAGGTCAACAACATGCCGGCATGATCGTGGATATAATACTGGCATTCCCACATCTGGTGCTGTCCGACGTCAGTCACAATAATGGCCGGGCCGTTGGCAATCTGGTGGGTGGCATGCCACAACTGGCGCATCACAAAGGGCGGGATCAGTTCGTCCTCGACCTCGTAGTTGAGGATGTCTGCCTGCGCCGTGTCGGACTTCCACTCCTTGAGTTCCTGGATCCACACCTGGTGGCGGCGATCCTCGATCAATGGCAACAGCGCCGGCAGCGTTTCGGCCAGATCGCCGATCACGGGCAGGTCGGGCACCACATTTTTGCCCACCTCGGCGCTGTCCAACTCGAAGTGAATGATCTTCGCTTGCTTGGCAAACGAATCGAGACGCCCCGTGATGCGGTCATCGAAGCGCATGCCCATCGCGATCAGCACGTCGCACCCCTGCACCGCACGGTTGGCGTAGGCCTCGCCGTGCATACCGCTCATGCCCAGGCTCAATGGGTGGCTCTCCGGGATGTTGCCGGTGCCCAACAGCGTAGTCGCGATCGGGATCTCGGCCTTTTCCACCAACTGGAGCAGTTCACGGCTCATGCCGGCCAACTGCACGCCGTGGCCGCTCAGAATCAGCGGTCGTTCGGCCCGGTTGATCAGCGCCGCCGCCGCCACAACCGTTTCCATGTCGACCGTGGGGTAAGGCTCGAAGCCAGGCAACTCCACATCCATATCATAGCGGAACAGGCCGGTAGCGTTTTGTACGTCTTTGCAGATGTCGATCAGAACGGCGCCGGGGCGACCGCTGCGGGCGATATGAAAGGCTTCTTTGAGGATTTGGGGGAGTTCGTTGACGTCGGTGACCAGGTAATTGTGCTTGCACACGGGGGCGGTCACCCCCACCACATCGGCTTCCTGGAAGGCGTCCGTGCCCAGCAAATTCGTGGGCACCTGGCCGGTGATGGCGACCACGGGCACGCTATCCATCTGGGCCGTAGCCAGCCCAGTCACCAGGTTGGTGGCGCCTGGTCCGCTGGTGGCGATACAGACGCCCACGCGCCCGGTTGCCCTGGCGTAGCCATCCGCCATGTGGGCCGCGCACTGTTCGTGGCGCACCAGCACGTGGTGGATGCGGCCATCGGCCTCATACGGCGACAGCGCATCGTAGGTCGGCAAAATCGCGCCGCCGGGGTGGCCAAAGATCAGGTTCACCCCTTCGCGCAACAGCGCCTCCCACACCATGGTCGCGCCTTTCATCGGCACGGGCGTTTCGGGAACTTGGGCTTTTTGCCCATTACTCCTGCTCATTGTGAATTCTCCTTGACTTCGAATACCTTCGCGTCGTTGCGCCGTGGTGGCCGCGCCGGAATGCTTCAGGATACAAAAAGACCCTTCCCAGGTTGGGAAGGGTCCTCAATGACCTCGTGAACGCTGCGCTACGCTCTCACGCTTCTCCAACCGCCAACGACTCCCGGTCTACTACTACGACCCGAAGCTCGGCAAGAAGAATGAGGCTAATGTTGGCAGCAAATTTCATGGTGTTCTGGGAAACATGCACAACAGACTTTTGGGCAACCTGCCCATCAATGATTGCAGTATAGCGGAGGTAAGCACCGTTGTCAACTGCGTGGCACAACGGTAGCGCGTGTTGCGCCCGGTGCGACGCACCTGCACGCGCGAGGACGGTTCAAACCCACCGCCGCGGGCCATAGCCAAAGACCAACACGGCACACGCCGCGGCGCTGCTCACGATGGCAGCACCCAAGAAGTCTTCCAACGGCATGACACCCAGGAACCAGACGCCCACCACTTTGCCTGGGTCAAAATACCACGCCCCCCACCAGCCGCCGATCGGGTCGGTGATGGCCATCCACACTTCGGCGATGGCCACTACCTTCAAAATCACCCAACGCCGGCTCCAAAGAAAGCGCCCGTTGCGCGTCCATAGGATGGCATGAACAAGGACTGCGGCGAGGGTAAGCAGCGCCAGGTCCGCAAACCGATCAGGAATTGGACCCATGATCCCTCATTCCGTCAGGCTCATGCGCCCGCTCGGGGGTTTGTTCAACCAGTACGATGGTCAAACATCCAAACAGAAGGGTAACGCCGGCAATCCACAACCATTCTTCGAGCGGCATGCCCAGCCACCAGAGACCGGCAATCTTGGCTGGCTCGTAATACCAGATGTGAGCGTGAATCGCCAATCCATCCCACAGCCACCCGCCCACGAGCGCACCCAGTGTCGTCCATCCCAGGGCGCGACGCTGGGCCCAGATTGCTCTGGGCCAGCGTGCGCATAGCAGCAGAATCGGCAAACCCAGGAACAGGGCGAGCCAGATCAAGTAGGTGGCATTGCCGGCCATTGGTGTACGGGCCTCACGGGCTGCCGTAGAGATACCAGTACTTCGCGCGCGGGAAAAGTGGTTCCAGACGCGGGTCCCAGGCGAAGTTGCCTGGCTTGACCATCATGCGGATGCGGTCGTCGATTCGGCTAATCTGGGATTTCAATTCGGGCGTCAAGTCGCTCCCCAGTTCAGTCACGATGACGTCGATACGCTGGCGATTGCGGATCTCGAACGGGTACTCACCGCGGCCGCGCGCAGGGTCGCTAGCGCATTCGTCCAAGAACC
>Ga0105047_10006506_pt1 | contig 19813 bp, 14 predicted proteins | sample MAT04_FD_78384 | JGI IMG/M metagenome (GOLD analysis project Ga0105047, IMG submission 78384) | Freshwater microbial communities from Lake Fryxell liftoff mats and glacier meltwater in Antarctica - MAT-04 (megahit assembly) | ecosystem: Environmental > Aquatic > Freshwater > Ice > Liftoff...
GCGCGTACGAGAAGTTGGTGCCACTGGCTCAGCCGCGGCCGTATCGCGCCACCTTTAAGGGAGGGGCCAGTGTGGTCTCGGAGGGGATGATGCGCCTTCAAAAGATCGACGCCGAATCGGGCGAAAGAAAAACCAGCGCATCATTCCGAGGCCGCACTGGTAAGCTCCCTCGATATGGCCCTCGGTCGCGTACCAGTGGCACCATTTTTTACATTTCGTACACGCTCTAAGAGGTCTGGGTTTAAAATCGTATAAAAGGCACGTAGTGCACTTTTGAACAGCTTTTTGCAGCGGCGAATCGTGTTTCGACTTCCGAATGTAACGGCGGATGCAGAAGCGGTTGTAAAACCCAGTTAGGATGTTCTTGATCGGCACGCGTCTACTCCGAGGCCGCACTGGCAAGCGTCCTCGATACGACCCTCGGACGCGTACCAGTGGCGCCCTCTCAATAAAGGAAGGCCGATGTCCAATCCAGCTAGTGAAAAGGCGCCGGAGAAAGCGGAGCGCTCGTTTGAAGACTGTTTCGAAGAGATCGAGCATATTGTCGAGCAGCTTGAGCGCGGCGAGAAGCCGCTCGACGAGTCGCTCTCTTTGTATGAGAAGGCGATCGCGGCGCTCAAGCGCTGTCATGGCATTTTGGATAAGGCGGAGAAGCGGATCCTTCTTTTGAAGAGTGTTGGGGCGCAACCGACGTTGCAGGAAGTGGAGGTGCAGTCCGATCCACAGGCAGGCAGGATGCCTGCGCTACCGCGCGAGAGTGCTCCGCGCGCGCCGGAAAAAGCGATTCCGAAAAAATCCGCTCAGCAACCTGTTGACGAAGCGGGGGAGGGCGGGCAAAATACGCCCCCTTCAGTCACTTCAAAAGTCCGGCCGAATCACGTTAAGGACACCGGTGGAGGATCGCTTTTTGGCGGCGCGCAATAGAACGTCTGTTCCCCGAATGGCCAGCAGCCGGGTCTCCGCTGCTTCGAAGGCCAAATCGCCCCTCACCCCCGACCCCTCTCCCCCTACTTCGGGGGCGAGAGGAGAACGGCGCGTCGGCGCGAAGCCCGACAACGCGGCGATTGCTAAAGCGTTTCTGAAGCAGTCGGCTGATTTTGTGGACAAGCATCTCGATCATCTTCTGCCGGGCGGCAATACCGTGCCGCAGAAGCTGCATGAGGCCATGCGTTACTCCATGTTTGCGGGTGGAAAACGCCTGCGGCCGGCGCTGGTGCTGGCGGCGTCGGAGGCCGTTGGCGGCGCGCGTGAAGATGCTCTGCATGCGGCCTGCGCGGTGGAGATGATCCATACGTACTCGCTGATTCACGACGATCTGCCGGCGATGGACGACGACGATCTGCGGCGCGGCAAGCCAACCTGTCACAAAGTTTACGGCGAGGCGCTGGCGATTCTCGCCGGCGACGCACTGCTGACGTATGCGTTTGAGGTGCTCACTGCAACCCCGCGCACGGAATCGGTGGCGGGAATCGTGCGTGCTATTTCGCGCGGCGTGGGCACGCAGGGGATGGTGGGCGGCCAGGTGCTCGATATTGAAAACGAAGGCAAGGCCGCGACGCTGGCATCGGTTGCGGCGATTCATTCATGGAAGACAGCGGCGCTGATCGCGGCGTGCTGCGAAGCGGGCGCGTTGGCCGGCGGCGCGACACAGACCGAGTACGAACATCTGGCCACCTTCGGCACGAAGATCGGGCTGGCTTTCCAGATCGTCGACGACATCCTGGATATCACGGCATCGCCGGAGACGCTCGGAAAGACGCCGGGTAAAGATGCCAAGGTCGGCAAGGCGACGTACCCTGCGGTGATGGGATTGGAGAAAGCGCGTTTGGAGGCGGACCGCCTGGCGCAGCAGGCTTTCGGCGAACTGAAGATGCTCGGAGCGCGCGGCAAGACGCTGGAGGCGCTGGGGCGGTTTGTGCTGGAGCGGCAGTCGTGAACGAGACGAGTGACGAGTGACGGGTGACGGGGAACTGCCGTCCCTCGTCACGCGACACCCGCCACCTTCCTCGATTTTGATTGTTAGTAGATAGAGAAAGCCTTCAACGTTTGACCGACTGAAGTGTATGCAAAATGTCTACAGTTCAGTCACCGGCATGGGAGAAGGGCGAAAAATGGCGAAGCGCAAAGAGAACGGGCGGCGTAATTTTATCAAGGGGCTTTTCGCGGGTGTCACGATCCTGACATTCCCCGGAGCGGCTCGAACATATGCGGCCAACGAAAAATTAAACATGGCGTGCATCGGAGCAGGCGGTCAGGCGGGCGCGGGCATTGGCGCCGCACTGGGGCAGAATCTTGTCGCGGTCGCCGAAGTCGATCAGGAGAAGGCGGGCAAGAAGAACCTCGAGCGCGTCATGAAAGAGGCGCCGGGTTGCAAGGTCTTTACCGATTACCGCAAGTTGTTCGATGAAGTCAAGGGGCTGGACGCGGTCTGGGTGGCGACGCCCGATCATCATCATTTCCCGGCGACCATCCGTGCGCTGGAAGCCGGATACGGCTGCTACACCGAAAAGCCGATGGCCTATTCGATCTGGGAGACGCGCAAACTGCGCGACGTCGCCGCGGCGAAGAAGGTCGCGACACAGATGGGCAACCAGGGCCATTCGAGCCAAACCATCCGCATGCTCTGCGAATACATCTGGTCGGGAACGATCGGCGAGGTTAAGGAAGTGCACTGCGTTTCCAATCGTAATTTCAGTGCAGGCACAAAGCCGGCGACGGCGGAAATTCCTAAGGGATTGGACTGGGACATCTGGCTGGGACCGGCGCCGCAGCGCGACTATCACGGCGGGTTACATCCCTTCGCGTGGCGCGGCTTCCTGGATTTCGGCACTGGATCGATCGGCGACATGGGTTGCCATACTATCGACGGTTCGGTCTGGGCACTGAAACTGACTGAAGCCGAGAACGTCGAAGTCGTTGCTGAAGAGGGCGCTTGCACTGAGCAGGGTTATCCGGCCAAGGCCAGGATCGTTTACAAATTCCCGGCGCGCGGCGAGATGCCACCGGTGACGATCAAGTGGTGGAACGGCGGCGGCGAATATGTTCCGCCGCGACCTGAAGCGCTCGAAGCTGGCGCCAAGCAGTTGACCGAAGGCGCGTATTACTTTGGCAGCAAGATGACCATGAAAAGTGGGAGTCACTGCGGCGACGTGCAGATCATTCCCGACACGCTGCATCGATCGACAACCAAACCGGCCGCGACACTGCCGCGCGTTCCGGGCCATGCCGAAGATTTCATTCGCGCGTGCAAGGGCGGACCTGCGGCGTCCTGTAATTTCGATTACGCAGCGCGGTTGACGGAAATCGTGCTGCTTGGAAATGTGGCCTGCCGCGCCGGTGTCGGCGAGAAGATCACGTATGATTTCAAGAAGGGCACGAGCAATAACGAAAAAGCCAACGCATACCTGAAGCGCGAACCGCGCAAGGGCTGGGAATTTGGATACGCATAAGTGAAAAGTTAGTGGAAGCTTTCTGCGCCCGGCGTCTGCCGGACGCAGAAAGCAGTTCGTAAACTAAAAAACTATTCAAAGCGGTACGACGAAGAAAAGACGCGGCGCAAACGTTCGAACTCTGGATGCTCTAAACGACTTACTTAAGGAGCCTTGGTCGGCGCAGACGCATTGTTAAACAAGCTGAGCAGCTTGGCTTTCGTCCACGCCTCGTTGACGAATCCCAGGTGACCGCCATGCGCAAGAAAGGTAATGCGCTTGCCGCTGGCTTTTAGCTTCAGCGAGGCCATGTCCGCAGGGTCGTTGAGCGGGTCGTCTTCGGCGAGGATGAGTTCGGAATTGAGAGGCTGTTTCTCGATCAGGTTTTCGATTTCGACGGGATCGGTCAATTCGTTAATGCTTTGCAGATTCAATTTTTTCTGCCAGTACGGAAAGGAAATGTCGCGCATGAATTTTCCAAAGCCCCACGTTTCAGCGTAGGCTTTTTTGACGTATTGATCGTCGTAATTATTCCCATGCGGCAGGGCGCCGAGGTGATAGACGTTGTCGTTCCGGACGATGGTCTCAGTGAGCACCTGACGGAAAATTGCGGAGAGCGCAGCGCGAATCATGGGATCGCTGAACGGAGGAGCGACGTCCGCAGCCACCGGCTTGTGGCCTTCCATCTGGGATGCAAGTTCAGTGAGTTTGAACTTCCAACGATCTTCGGCGAACCAGCGGTCAATCAGTTCACCGGTCTTGTGCAGTTTCAAAGGCGGGCAGTAGGCTTGAATGGCATCGATCTGAAATTGCCCGAGGCGGCCTTCCTTGGCCATCTGTCCGAGCACCATAGCCTGGATGCCGCCGTAGCTCATTCCGGCAACGCCGATTTTTGTGATCTTGCCGTGCATCTCGGGAAGGGCGACGAAAGCGCCGATGATATCGCGAACACGTTCGCTTTCGGCGACCAGATTTCCGGTGACGCCGTGTCCGGAAATATCAATGAAGCTCGGGAGGAAAGTCGAATCAAAACTCAGAACGTGATAGCCGGCTTCGGAAAGCCAGCTCGACCAGACGCGGCCCAGGGAGTCATCGACTTTGCCTTCGAGCCCGAGAATGATCACCACCAGCGGTGCGGGTTCCGATTGAACAATGGCTTTTACCGGAACTTTTTTTCTGAAACTGCTGATATCAAGTTTGTACTTGGCAAGATTCTTAAGCTCGATTTCCTTAATGCTGAAATAACCGACCAGGGTTCCGTACAGACCGTTTGAATACTTGAATGCATAGGGCGGAAGTTCTACGGAATTCTGACTTTCCGCAGCCGCATTGGCCTGAAATGCGAGTAACAAAAGGCCCAAACAAAATCCGTAGATAGGTCTCAAATTGTGAGCGCGGGAACGAACCACCATGCGGTCCTTTCTGCTTCATGAAATCTTCATCAAGTGCCGCGCCCGTATGATGTTGACGGACTCGACTAAACGATAGCTTAGGCGATCCGGGAGATTCTATGGGGTGAGTACTGGAGTTCAATTAAAAACCAACTTTTCAATTTGAAAAGTTTTGAACTGAAGACGGTGTGAGCGTTTATGAAAGCCATTTTTTTCAGCACTGTAAGTTCTTGACGGCTTCACAAAGCAGGTTACAAGGGTTGCTCTCAAAGTTGGAACGACAGAACCTTCTTTGCATCAAAAAGTGCCGGCGTAGCTCAGTTGGTAGAGCAAGGGAATCATAATCCCTGTGTCGGGGGTTCAATTCCCTCCGCCGGTATTTATCCTTCAGACTTTAGATATTAGCGCAGGCGAATTCGCGTGGGCGCGACCCATTCGTTCCATTCTTCGTCGTAGCCGTCGTACTCGACGAGGTAGCGGAGTGTCTTCTCGTTTTCTTTCAAGATTTTGGCGGGCCACCAGCGGCGTTTCCATTCCACTTTGACCGCCATCCCGGCGCTCAGTATTGCAGGCGGGTTCTCGCCGGGCGTGCGCGGAGCTTTGAGCGAACGAATATTGCGTTCGGGCACCCATATCTCCTGGCGGTCGGCGGTGCTTGAGAAATAGACTTTAAATTCGCCGTCTTTGAAATCTTCGATCAGCGCCTTCTGCCACTGGCCGTTTTGCTTGGCTTCGACGTTCTCACCGAGACGCGTATGCGCGGATTTCCGCTCCGGCGCGGCAAGGCGGAATGTGGGCTTGAAGCCATTGGTCACGCAGGATGCGGCGGTTTGATCGTCAAAAAAAGCCATCTCCGCATGGATGTACTTCGCGGTCTCGTCCTGAGTGATGGCGCCGTCTCCATTCACGTCCACAAACGGCGCGCCCTCGAGTGCGTTCAGCAAACTATCGCTGAATGTCCAACAGCCAGTGGATGTCTCCTTGTTTTCAACGGAGGCGAAGCAGGCGTATTGAACTTTGTTCCGCGCTGATTTTGCAGCATTCACCATTGCACCGGACAAACAACAGTCGGCCATGAGTACGACGCGCACGCCCTCGAAATTGTTCTCAATGGATTTAATGATGTCAGGAACAGCCCAACCATTTTTAGCCTTGGAGCCCTCCGCGTCGTAAGTGGCGAAGCAGACGGTGCCATCCTCGCATTCGTAGCCATGACCGCAGTAGTACACAAACAGGGTCTCGTCCTTTTCGACGGTCCCGACAAATGTATCAAACGCTTTGCGCACAAAGCTGGTCGTCGCCGCGTCGTCCTGCATCACGCTGATATTTTGAGCGGGAACGCCGCTCTTCTTAAAGACGGAGACCAGCCGGGTATCGCGCCGTCCCTTTTTCGGAAACGAGCCGAAGGTCACGCTGTCTTTCCACTCCAGAAGGCCGACGATAAAGACGCGCGTGCGGGCGGGATTCCAGTCAATATCGGCGGCCCTTCCATAAGTCGCCGACGAAGCCAGAAAACATAAAATGGAGAGTTTTTCAATTAGGCGCATCTCAGGATAATACTCCGAGCAATCAATTCTTAAAAGAATTTGGCCGTCAAATCTTGCAATCGATAATAATTTGATTTTGAAAACGCCAAGTAGATTCTATAAAGTTAACACGGACATTATCTTGCAAAAATGTAGGTGGGTGTACATGCAAATTGCGATTTTTTTCAAGCTTCGCGTTGACACGACCGGTGTAATGATTATTGTGGTCCTGAGAATGATTCTCAGTCCAAGCTGTAGAAAATGGTGAGGGGTCGATGAGCGCCGATCGTCTGTGCTGCTGGAAGTCTGGCGAAGAAGGGCTGGTCACCGAAATCACCGGTGAGTCCGGCATGGCCCATCGGCTGCAAGAGCTCGGTGTCGTCCCCGGCGCCTGGGTCAAGATGGTGCAGCACGGTTGCCCGATGTTGATCCAGATCGGCAACAGCCGCATCAGCCTTCGCCGCCAAGACGCCAAGCAGATCGGCGCGCACGTTCTCAACACAGTTTCTGTAGTCTCTGAATCTCCAGTTCTTGCACTCAACAGCATACCCCAGCAATAACCATGAAAACTCTGGATTCATTAAAGCCCGGTGGGCGCGCGGTTGTGAAAGGCGTTTCCGGAGAAGGCTCCGCCGTGTACCAGCGTTTGATGGAGATGGGCGTGTTTGAAGGCGCCGAGCTGGAAGTCGTTCGCTTTGCACCGCTCGGCGATCCGATGGAGCTCCGCCTGCACGGCTACTATCTGTCTGTGCGCAAAGCCGAAGCAGCGCTGGTGACAATAGAGGAAGTCCTGCCATGAGCAGCTCCGCCGCTCAGGCGACCGCCACCCGCATTTTTTCCGTCGCCGTCATCGGCAATCCCAACACCGGAAAAACCACTCTCTTCAACGCGCTGACGGGCCTCAATCAGCACGTCGGAAATTATCCCGGTGTCACCGTTGAACGCAAAGTCGGCACACTGCAGCTCGATAGCGAAACACGCATCAATCTGATCGACCTGCCCGGCACCTACAGCCTCGCGGCACGCAGTCCCGATGAGATGATCGCCGTCGACGTTCTGCTTGGGCAGCAGCAGGGCGCCGAGAAAATAGACGCTATCCTGGCCATCGCCGACGGCAGTAATCCTGAACGTAATTTCTATCTGATCTCGCAGCTCTGCGAACTCGGCCTGCCGGTCGTCATCGCGCTGAACATGATGGACGTCGCGCAGACTAAAGGCATCAGCATCGATGTCGAAAAACTCTCCGCAACGCTCGGCGTGCCGGTCGTCGCCATCTGCGCGAACAAAGGCAAGGGCCTGCCGGAACTCCGCGCCGTTTTGAAACAGACGGTGCTTGATCCGAAAGTGCCCGCCGGTCCGCTGCCCCATTTCACCGATGCGATGAGTGCCGAAATCGACGCATTGCGAGCGGATCTTAGCCGCGAAGGCAACAAGCTGAAGCGCGATGTGAACCGGCTCGAAGCCTTCCGCGTGCTGGTCGATAAAGGCGGTTACGCCGAGACGCGGCTCGAGAAAGTTTTAGGACCGGCCTTCCGCCTGAATCTCGAGGCGCATCGGCAGAGGGCCAGCAAGAATCCGCTGCAGGCCGAAGAAGTCCGCGTTCGTTATGCCTGGGTCAAGCAGGTGCTCGCCGATTCGCTCAAGCGTCCTGCCAGTCCGCCGCCGACGCATTCGGACGCTATCGATAAAGTACTGACACACTGGTTCTCCGGGACGGCCGTCTTCGCGCTGCTGATGTTGCTGGTCTTCCAGGCGATATTCCGCTGGGCGCGCCCGCTGATGGATGGAATCCAGAGCCTCTTCGAGATGCTGGGCTCGTTTGTCAGCTCGCACATGGCCGAGGGAGCGCTGCGCAGCCTGGTCGTATCGGGCGTGATCAATGGCGTGGGCGGCGTGCTCGTCTTTCTGCCCCAGATTTGCATCCTCTTTTTCTTCATCGCGATTCTGGAAGATTGCGGCTATATGGCGCGCGCCGCGTTCTTGATGGACCGCCTGCTCTCTAAAGTCGGGCTGTCGGGAAAATCCTTTATCCCAATGCTCTCCAGCTTCGCCTGCGCCGTGCCGGGGGTTATGGCCGCGCGCACGATCGAAAATCCGCGCGATCGATTGACCACAATTCTGGTTGCTCCTCTAATGAGCTGCTCGGCGCGCCTGCCGGTCTACACGATCTTGATCAATGCCTTCGTGCCCGACACAAGCTTCGGCTTTGGCTGGCTGAGCCTGCATGGATTGACTCTGTTTGCAATGTATGGCGTGGGCATCGTCGTGGCCGTGCCGGTGGCATGGTTGCTGAAAAAGACGCTCCTTAAAGGAGAGACGCCGCCGTTCCTGATCGAATTGCCGTCGTACAAATTTCCCGATACCCGCAGCGTAATCCTGCGCGTCTTCGATCGCGGCAAGGCTTTCACGGTGCGCGCGGGCACAATCATTCTGGCTGTCAGCATTGTGGTCTGGGCGCTGGCTTACTTCCCGCATTCGCCCGAGATCGCCGCGCGTTTCGACGCCCAGCGTAAAGCGCTGAAAAAAGAGAACCGCGAGAAACTCGCCAGCCAGATCGCCCCGATTGCATTGGCGGATCTGGAGAACAACAAAAGCGAAGTGGGTTTGATTCTCGCGCAGGCCGCGGCGATCGATGCTGTTCGCAAGAAAGCCCTGGACGAAAAAGGCATTACCGAGCCCGTCGAGGCTCCCGCGGAGATGACGCCCGAACAGAAAGAGATCGAAGATCAGACCGGGCGCTTGACGGCTGAATTGCAGAAGTCGTCGGCGACGCTCTGGCCCATGGTGCTGGAGATTCGCGCTCAGGACATGGCGCTTGCGGATGGCACGGCTGGCCTTGATAAGGCGGAGGCCGGACAGTACCTGCGGGAGAGTTACTTCGGACGCATGGGTCACAGCGTGGAATCGGTCTTCAAGCCGCTTGGCTGGGACTGGCGCATTGCGATGGCCGCGATCGCCTCTTTCCCGGCGCGCGAAGTGATCGTGGCGACGCTCGGTACGGTCTTCAATCTGGGCTCCGAAGAGAACGAGGAATCGGCGGGACTGCGCAGCGCATTGCGCGGCGCAACGTGGGACGGCTCAAGCCGCAAACTTTTCAACGTGCCGGTGGCGCTCTCGATCATGGTCTTCTTTGCGCTCTGCAGCCAGTGTGCGGCAACGCTGGCTACTATCCGGCGCGAAACAAATACGTGGCGCTGGCCGCTCTTTTCGTTCACCTACATGACGGTGCTTGCTTATTTTGCGGCAATGATTGTTTATCAGGCGGGCATGTATGCCGGTTGGGATAAGCTTTGATTTGTTGTATACTGAGATTACGTTTCGAGAACCGGTAATGAGCGCACAGATTCAAAACATCATCGCCTTATCCGTCGCCGGCCTGGCTGGATTATGGGCGCTTAAACTGCTGCTGATGCCGTTCCTGGCTTCCCTTCGGCCCGAAAAAAGCGACCGATGCATGGGCGGCTGCGGCTGCGGACATGAAGACAAAAACACTCAACCTCAGAGTGGAAAAGTTGATGCGTGCGCTACGCCTGGCCCCGATCATAACTCGCATTCCACGCACTAATCATGCAACTCTAAACATGTATTAATACAATGAAATTGAGCCAGACTACCTTAAATTAGAAAGTTCAATTCAATTAATTTCGGTAAAATCAGTATAAATTCTTGCATCCGCCGCGCTAAAGGCATATTATTTCCCCCCGAATCAGATTTAGTTAACTAATACTTGGAGGAATACATGCCGCGCGCAAAGAAATCGACGAAGTCGGAAGCAGTGGATGGAGCGTCAGCCAAACCGGTCGGCGGATTCAAGCGGGGCCGGGTAGGGCCCGATGAACGCGCGCAGATCCTGGAAGCAACAGCGGCAGGAACCTCAGTCGCCGATGCCTCCGCGAAATTTATGCGCTCGCTGAAGGTGATTCAGGCAGTGGTGGATGGCACCGCTGGACTAAGTAAAGCGGGCCAGAAGCCTAAGAAGACCGCCGCGACAAAGGGCAAGCCGGGCCGGCCGCGCAAGGACGTCACGCTTGCAAAGCAGAGCGCTCCCAGCGCTATCAATCTGCGCCAGATCATTTCGGATATAGTCGCCCAGGAAGTTAAGCAGCAGCTTCAGCAGGCATTCCAATAGCATTGCATTAAAGTCGACGTCATAAATGTCGAGCGCGCCATTCTGTTATTCGCAACGGAGTGGCGCGCTTCATTTTAAAGTCTTTCCGTACAATTCGGCCACACTTATCGCAATTACAAAGCATTAATTACAGCAACTCCATTAAACCTCGTTCGGGCTGAAAAGCCTCGTTTTGGCCGAGCTATTTTGGTCGTGATCGAGACGCAAACGAGGAGCATATTTGAATAATCTGCGACGCGTGAAGTAACGAAGAGCATGGCCAAAAGGCGCCGAAGAACTCAGCAAGAACGTCCCTTGGTGATGCGCGACGCCTGCTTCGAGTTGTTTTTTGCCAACTGCGCGTTGTTTGCCGAGCGTTAACTCAGGCGGTAGAATACCGCTTCACACTTGGCATTTGGAGAAGCTCTTGAACGTACCACAATCCAGCCCGATTCCCGCACATTCTCAACGCCTGATAGATCTGCTCGAAAAACGCATCGTCATCATCGACGGCGCGATGGGCACGATGGTGCAGCGCCACAAGCTGCAAGAGCAGGATTATCGCGGCGAGAAATTTAAAAATCATCCAATCGATTTGAAGAACAATAATGAAGCGTTGAACTTCGTGCGGCCGGAGATCATTGAAGACATTCATTTCGCCTATCTCGAGGCGGGCGCGCACATCATCGAGACTAATACGTTCAATGCGAACTCCATCGCCATGTCCGATTTCAAGATGGAGAGCCTCGTTTGCGATATCAATGTTGAGGCGGTGAAGATTGCGCGGCGCGCGATCGACCGCATGATGCAGAAAGATTCGTCGATGCCGCGCTTCATCGCCGGAGCGATCGGGCCGACGACGCGCAGCGCGTCGGTGGTCGTGGACGTAAACCGGCCGGAGTATCGCGCGACCTCGTTCGATCAGCTTGTGGAGTCGTACTACGAGCAGTCCAAGGCGCTGATGGATGCGGGAGCGGACGTGCTGCTCTGCGAGACGACATTCGACACGCTCAATTTGAAGGCGGCGCTTTTCGCGATCCAGAAACTCTTTGAAAAGGAGAAGCGCGCGCTGCCGCTGATGGCCTCGCTGACGATCACGGATAAGGCCGGTGGAAATCTGACCGGTCAGAACGTTGAGTCAATGTGGAATTCAATATCGCACGTACCACTACTCAGTGTGGGACTGAATTGCGCTTTGGGTCCAAACGAAATGCGTTCGTTTATTGAAGAACTCTCAGGAATTGCGGACATATTCGTCAGCGCCTATCCCAATGCAGGATTGCCAAACCCGCTTTCGGACACTGGATATGACCTGACTGCTTCGGGCATGGCGCCGATGCTGCGCGATTGGGCCGCTTCCGGCTTCGCCAATATACTCGGCGGCTGCTGCGGGACCACGCCGCAGCACATCAAGGCCATCGCCGATGCCGTGAAGGATATGCCGCCGCGTGTGCGCCCGAAGCTCACTCCGCACCCGCGCTACAGCGGCACGGAGGCGTTTACGATCCGGCCGGAGACCAATTTCGTCATGGTTGGCGAACGGACCAACGTGACCGGGTCGCCGAAGTTTGCGAAGCTGATCAAGGAGAACAAATACGAGGAAGCGCTGGCCGTTGCGCAGCAGCAGGTTGAGAACGGCGCCAACATTATTGACATCAATTTCGACGAAGGTCTGCTCGAATCCGAGAAGGCGATGACGCATTTCCTCAACCTGATTCAAGGCGAGCCGCAGATCAACAAAGTGCCGATCATGGTCGACAGCTCCAAGTGGTCAGTGCTTGAGGCGGGTCTGAAATGCATGCCGGGTAAGGGCATCGTCAATTCGATCAGCATGAAAGAAGGCGAAGATAAATTTCGCGAGCAGGCGCGGCTGGTGCGGCGCTATGGCGCGGGCGTGGTGGTGATGGCCTTCGACGAGACGGGGCAGGCGGACACGATTGAGCGCAAGGTCGCGATCTGTTCGCGCGCTTATAAAATTCTGACGGAGGAGGTCGGGTTTCCGCCGCAGGATATTATTTTCGATCCGAACATTTTGACGGTGGCCACGGGGATCGAAGAGCACAATCCGTACGCGGTGAATTTCATCGAGGCTACGCGGCTGATCAAGCAGACGCTGCCGCACTGCAAAGTCAGCGGCGGCGTGAGCAATATTTCGTTCTCGTTCCGCGGCAACAACACGGTGCGCGAAGCGATGCACTCGGCGTTTCTGTATCACGCGATCAAGGCCGGGCTGGACATGGGGATCGTCAACGCGGGGCAGCTTGCGGTTTACGAAGAGATTCCCAAGGATCTGCTGGAGCTGGTTGAAGACGTGCTGCTGAACCGGCGCCCGGATTCGACGGAGCGGTTGCTGGCGTTCGCCGACAGCGTGAAGCAGACGGGCAAGAAGGAAGTCAAAGAGGAGACGTGGCGCGCGGGGACCGTCGAAGAGCGGCTTTCGCATTCGCTGGTCAAGGGCATCGTGGAGTTTATCGACACTGATGTGGAGGAGGCGCGCCAGAAATATCCCAAGCCGCTGCATGTGATCGAAGGGCCGCTGATGGCGGGAATGAATATTGTCGGCGATCTGTTCGGCGCGGGCAAAATGTTTCTGCCGCAGGTCGTGAAGAGCGCGCGCGTGATGAAGAAGGCGGTCGCGATTCTGCTTCCTTATATGGAGGCCGAAAAGAAGGCCAGCGGCGACACGCGCGCGCAGGGGCGCATGGTGATCGCGACCGTAAAGGGCGACGTGCACGACATCGGCAAGAATATTGTGGGCGTGGTGCTGGGTTGCAACAATTACGACGTGATCGACATGGGCGTGATGGTGCCGTGCGAAAAGATTCTGGCCAAGGCGCGCGAAGTGAACGCGGACATCATCGGACTGAGCGGGCTGATCACGCCGTCTCTTGACGAGATGGTTCACGTCGCCAAGGAGATGGAGCGCGAAGGATTTAAAGTGCCGCTGCTGATCGGCGGCGCGACGACGAGTCGAGCTCACACGGCGATCAAGATTGCGCAGCATTACAGCCAGCCGGTGGTGCATGTGCTGGATGCTTCGCGCGCGGTGGGTGTGGTGGGCAGCTTGATCAGTTTGGAGAAGCGGGCGCAGTACGATCGCGCCAATCGCGCTGAACAGGCGAAGATGTGCGCGGAGCACGCGGCGAAAAAAGATGAGCGGCGCATGTTGCCGATCGAGGACGTGCGGCGCCGCAAGCCGAAGTTTGATTGGACGAAGTATGCGCCGCCGAAACCTTCCTCTATAGAAGGATCGGGCGAGCTGATCGGGTTTCCGCTTGAGAAGCTGGTGCCGTTCATCGATTGGTCGCCGTTCTTCAGCACATGGGAACTGAGCGGCAAGTATCCGGATATTTTCGAGAAGCCGGATGTCGGGCCGAAGGCGCGCGAGCTTTTCGACGATGCGCAGAAGCTACTGAAGGAGATCGTCGCGAACAAATCGCTGACGGCCAAAGGCGTCTACATATTCTTCCCGGCCAATAGCGTTGGCGATGATATTGAGCTTTACGCGGAGAACGGCAAAGACGTGCGCGCGGTGATTCATACGCTCCGGCAGCAGATGGAGAAGCCAGAGAAGGCGCTGGATCAGAATTATTATGCTCTGTCCGATTTCATCGCGCCGAAAGAGACGGGCTTGCAGGATTACCTTGGCGCGTTCGCGGTGACGATCGACGGCGCATCTGAACTCGCGGGAAAATACCGGACGAAGCTGGACGATTATAGCGCGATCAATGTCGAGGCGCTGGCCGACCGGCTGGCCGAAGCGTTCGCCGAATATCTGCACAAGCAGGCGCGCGAGGATTGGGGATTCGGAAAAGACGAGAACCTCAGTGCTGAGGATTTGATCCGAGAGAAGTATCGCGGCATCCGTCCGGCGCCGGGCTATCCGGCCTGCCCGGATCACACGGAGAAGGGCACTGTTTTCGAGTTGCTCAATGCGGAGAAGGCGCTGGGCATGAAGCTGACGGAGAGCTACGCGATGTATCCGGCCTCGTCGGTGAGCGGGTTGTATTTCTCGCATCCGGAGGCGCACTATTTTGCGCTCGGCAAGATTGATCGCGATCAGGTCGCGGATTATGCGGCGCGGAAGAAGTTTGATCTGAAGGTAATGGAGAAATGGTTGTCGCCGAATTTGTGCTACGACAACTGACGTTATTGGTTCGCGCGCAATCAGAGAGACAGCCACAGCGGAAAAGGTCCGGCTATTTGGACTTTTCCGCTGTGGCTTTCACAACGCGCGAACCAATAATGGACTGCGGGCGTCCCGCGCCCGCTTCTCAAGCGCCGGCCCAATTCTGGAAATGCACCCAGCCTTCGCGCAGGCAACGCCACAGTCCAAAGACTCGCTTCAGCACCGAGATCGTGCCTTCGATGCCTGCGCGAAACGCCTGCGCCAGCTTGAACCAGCGGCTTTTTTCCCGCTTCTCCTCCTGCTCGTCGCGCCGCCCTTTCTTTGGCACGCACACCTTTTTTACGCCCAACTCTGCAGCCCGTTCCACCGCCTGCCCGGAGTAAAAACGCACGACTGTCCAGGACTTCCGCCGCTGTATACCCGTGCGCTGCGAAATGCATTTTGTTTTGAACGGTTTTGAAGAATAGAACGGACGTTCCTGCTTTGCCGTCGTAATCGTGGCTGGTAGCGTAGATGTCGAGAACTTTTTTCCAGAAGACTTTTTCAGATGACCGAATGTCGCGAATGCGCGCCAACAGCTCTTCAAAGTAGTCGCGGCCGTCAGCGCGCTTCACTTTTTCAAGCGCTCCGTTGAATGATCCACTGCGATACTTCGCAGCTCGGGATGATCAGTTGCTGCTTCAATGGCCTTGATGGCCGCATCAACCGCAGTGATTCTTCTATTGTTGAGTTCGCCGCCAAGATATTCACCTCTCTTGCATTGCTCGTTTAATTCGACTATCAACTCCTTCAGCCCCGGAATCGCTTCGCGAGCCGCCGAGCCATAACTCACGATCTCCTTCATGATTTCTCCGGTTCTGCTTTCACTGCCGTGGCCTCCCTGAGTTTTCGCGAACAGGACGCCAGCCTCGATACCCTCTTTGTAATGATATTTCGTCAGCGCCTTGAATCCGCCCATGCGGATCTCGTTGCTGAACATCGTATCCGCAGGACTCGGCGTTTTGACAGCGGCCAGGATATCCGGTGCCAGAGACTTGACGTCGGCCGCCGACAGCCGTTTTTCAAAAAAATGACGCAGCGTGGCTCGCGCCATTCCAGCTGCGTTCTGGGAGACGGCGCGGATTGCTGGATAGAGCAGTTTCGGATCGGCATCCTTCAACCCATCTGCCAGCGGGCCTTGAAACAAGGTGGCAGCCAATTGGCCGTGAGTGAGTTGGATGGGATCGGCCCAAGGAATTGGCAGGAGCGGTTCGGTGGTTTGGACGAGCGCTTTGAGAATGTCGGAAATGGCAGGTTTTGCTGCGCCTCCCATCTTTCGAATAGCCTGCGCCGCCTTGAAGCGCAGCCAGCGATCCTCGTGGCTAAGCTGCCGGATCAAGACGGGAAGCGCTTCCGTGCTTTTGATATAGCCGAGCGCCTCGCAGGCGCCCTGGCTTGCGTGCACATCTTTGCCCTCCGCCAGTACGATCAACTGGCTCGCCATTGTTTTAGCCTCGGGGCGCCGAGACAGTTCCTCCGCCGCCCAACTGCGGACGATGGGAGACCAATCGCTGAACGCCGCCACGAGTTCCTGCGCGTTTTTTTTGGTGCGATCCAGATCGAATCGTCCGGATGCGATCGCGTCCGCGACCTCTTTCTTGCTCAGCCAACTCGCCGCAATTGATTCCTTTGCCCGGCGCAAAATGCCGGCCTTCCCCGATAATACCGGCGGCCCTGGTAGAGCCTTGATCTTTGGGCATGACGGTTCCGAGTTCATCCTTTAACGCTTCGTCCATATGCAGGATAGTCACTCGCACGCTGCGGGACTGTTTCATTAGAGTTAGGTCGCCAGCGCAAAGTGCGTTGTCCAGCCGAGAGTTACGGTGGAGGCTAACTGGAATGAAACACTCCGCACGCTGCATTGCAGCGGAAAAGAGCTTGAAATTTGATGCGCCGCGTATACAAGGCTTAATCCGCGCCGTCTGTCGACAGCGCGGAATTTTGTTTAAGGAGCAGTCTACATGTCCGTTCATAAGAGTCTCCGCACTGGCGGTTCACTGATCAAGCATCGCAACGTCCTGACGCGCACCGAACGCATCAAGCAGCTCGAAGAGGGCGGCGAATGGCGCGAAGGACAGAGCAACGTCCTGGGCCTGCGCAAGGTCAAGAGCATCAAGTTGGCCGGCAAGAAGAAGGTCAAGAAGGAAGCCGGAGACGCCGCCGCTCCTGGCGCAGCAGCTCCAGCCGGCGCAGCCAAGCCCGCAGCGGGAGCCAAACCGGCCGCCGCCGCCAAACCAGCCGCCAAGAAATAAGTCTTTCGGCAACTCGCGCTCCCTTAATTATTGCAATGTTAAGGGAGCCTGCGAAAGAGGTAAGGGATTCCCTTCCCTTCCCCGCCGAACCGGACGAGTGGTTTTCCCATCCGACTCTCCGGTCAATGGTTCCCGTTCAATGATTGTCTGGCGCTGACAGGCCTCGGCCAGTCAGAAACGGCCCTGCCGCGCATAGCAGGCTTTCAGTTACGTCTGGTCACTCCAGGCCGGCTGCCGTGTTTTTACTCCGCCGTCCGTATCGAAGTAGCAGGGCGGCAATCGCCGAACAGCAGGCTGCACCGCCAGCCAGCACATTCGGCTGGCCTGTACGAATGACACAACAAAATCTATGCTTCAACATCGAAGTTTATCGGCCAATTAATTAACCCGTCAAAACGCCGGAGGAAAGAATTGTTCTTCCAAACGTTTATTCGGATATTTAGGCGTAGCAAAATCTATTGCAACGGACCGAAAAAACGATTTCATAGGTTCTGTTCCTTGATCTTTTTTTTTCGAGATACTTCATAGATAAAAACTGAAATTTCCGGGCATGGATTCGAACCATGAATGAGGGAATCAAAGTCCCTAGTGTTACCGTTACACCACCCGGAAGAGAGCGTCGCTGATAGCGACGTGTAATTTACCACAGCAGCGCAAAGCTTCAAACACTGTCTCATTTAACTTCTGCGAAAGGGTGCATGACCGTAACCCAAAGTAAAACTCACGCCGTGAGGCTGAGGCGGTTGCGCACGACGGCGCGGTAATGCGGGCGGGGCATTGCCCAGAAGCGATTCGCGCGGTCGTCTTCGTTCAAATACGCCGCTCGCACCAGCAGCACCTCTTCCGCTCCACTTCCAGCGCTTGAATTCCTGTTTCCCGGAGCGCGTCGTCAAGCGCCGCGGAACAGCTTCCGGCTCATCGCCGTCGCGGACGCGCGAATGCGCGAAGGTACTCAGGGGCGAGAAATAGCGGTGTGCTGGCGTCGCCATCCAAAAAAAAAAGGAACGCTCTGTCTTAGGCGTTCCTCTTCTTTCGTAGTTGGCAAAAGGTCCGTTTTCTATGTCCTCTGTGTCTCCGTGTTGAAGTCGTTACTCCGTCGTTTTTCCGTCGCGATTCCGTGACGTGTCACACCATTTAAAGTCAATCCTGAAACCACCATCCCCTTACGTTTCACGTTTAAAGACTCTGATACTTCAAACACCCATACATCAGCATGCTCGTCTTCACCATCAGCTTCTCGGCTTGCGCGTCGGGTTTGCCGCCCAGGACGCCGTCGAGGACGCTCATGGATTTGTCGAATTTCTGATGCGCGGCTTTGAGCAACTCGTTGCGCGCCGGGCCGCGGTCGGTGCCGTCGGCTGTCGCTTTTTTGTAATCGAGCATTCCGTCCTGCAAGAGTTTCTCGACCTGCCGGTACGGTTCGGCGGGGCGTGAGGCCAGGAATTTGTAATCCAGCATGCCCTCTTCGGCGCCGCTCCGTTCGATGCTGCTGCCCAGTGAGGCCGACGCACTAACCACTTCGGCGAGCGACTTTTCTTCGGTGTTCGGAATCACCGGCTTGGAGGCGGCGGCGTCGACGGGCTTGGGCACCGGAGCGGTCGCGGGGTCGCCGGCGGGTGCGGCTGCAACGTCGGTGCCGGGTGCGGCCACCGAGCGGGCCATGGCATGCTCGATCTCCTCGGCAAAATCCGTCCCCAGCGTGTCGTGGCGCAGTCCGCTCACGATTGCATTCCGGCCGCGGGATTCAGCCGGCAATGCGGCGACGCTCTCGGCCATTTTTTTCCAGAGGTCGGCGACATGCTTCTTGCCCGCTTTAGCTTTCTCCGCTTCCGGCCCCTTAAACGGCGCGCCGAGCGAGAATTCGAGGTAGGCTTCGCGCAGCTTTCCCCTGGCCAGATACTTCTCCGCTCGCCCCTGATGATCCTTGAAAAAGCGTTCGATGTTCGCAAGCTGGCTCGGCCAACTGCCGACCACGCCAGCGATCGGCTGCACCGAATCGGGAACGGGCATGCCCAGCACGGGATTGCCGTATTTGTCGAGCCATGCGATGGCTGGCAGGGTTTTCAGATTGAGACGCTTGATCAGCTTGGCGCCTTCGCCTACTTCAGCGAAAAGTTTGACCGCACAAAGCCCCTTATCGGAGAGCTCCGCGAGCTGCGGCCAGGAGGCCAGCTTGGCCGCCAGCTTCAGATCTTCCTCGCCCGCACGGCGGATCAGCACCATCACCGGAAGCTGCTCCTGCTGCGCTTCAGTCAGCGCTTCTCTGAGCGACGGCGACCAATCCATCTCGCCGTCCTTTTTGCCATCGCCATCCTTATCGCGCTTGGCCCGGCGCCCTTTGCCGCCGCCGCCGCCTTTGGCCGCAGCCGCCTGCAAGTCGTCGCACACATAGAGCATCAGGATCAAAAAAGCCAACCCGGCAATTAAACGGCGCATTACGATTTCTCCAGACATTTCATCACATCACTCTATTAAGTAGAGCCTTCCGGTGTCTTTTGCTGCAAGAATCTGAGCACCGGCGCGGCAACTTTCCATGAGCAGATAGCAGAACAGGGCGAAAAGTAACGCGCAAAGTTCATTTCTTTTCCTGATGGGCAAACGTGTTTATCTGTTGCCATCTGCGCATTCGCAGGTGAAGAAAATCGGCATGGCTGGGGTCTCCGCAAATAACGTAAACGGAAAGATGACATAGGCTCAATTTCAAGATTTCAAATATCAGTCGCGTCTAATATTTCAACTCCGTCCGCCCTGGCACAGTCTGGCTCTGCCAGAAATCCATCAGGTCCGAAGGCGTCTTCACTGCGGGCGCCTGAGCGTGCAGCGTGCGCAGATATTTATACAGGCCCAGGCCGATGTCGAGCGCGGCGCGTTTGTGGGCCAGTGCGTCGACATCTTCCGCGGGGTCATTCAGCACTTTCTGGTATCGTTCCAGCCGCCCCA
>Ga0105047_10006508_pt1 | contig 19809 bp, 18 predicted proteins | sample MAT04_FD_78384 | JGI IMG/M metagenome (GOLD analysis project Ga0105047, IMG submission 78384) | Freshwater microbial communities from Lake Fryxell liftoff mats and glacier meltwater in Antarctica - MAT-04 (megahit assembly) | ecosystem: Environmental > Aquatic > Freshwater > Ice > Liftoff...
CGCGGATGATCTCCACCGCGCTGATGGCGGGCCTGTCGCGCCGCGACGAGTTCGAGGCCGACACCTATGCCACGGCTCTGCTGATCAAGTCCGGCATCGGCACCGCACCGCAGAAATCGCTGTTCCGCAAGCTTGAAGCGCTGACCACAAGGGCCAGCGGCATGCCCGCCTGGCTGCTGAGCCACCCGTCCTCGGCCGACCGCATAAGGGCGATCGAGGCGAACGAGGCGCGGTGGGTGGCCTAGGCCAGCGCCGCCTTGGCCAGACGGTTCAGCTTGGCCCGTTTCAGCATCGCCTTGGCCGAAACCTCGGTTCCCGCCATCGCTTCGGCGCGGGCATGCACCCGGGTCAGCACCCCAGCCACAGCCTGAGGGTGATGCGACCATATTTCCCACAGCAAGCCGTCGGGGTCGCGGCGGTCCATGCCTTCCTCGGCCAGCAAACCGCGCGGAAAGTCGGCGGCGTTGAAGGTGATGATGCAGTCGGCCTGCGCCGCAATCGCCACCGCCAGCACGTGCACGTCATCGGGGTCTGGCAGCACCAGCCGCCGCTCGATCTCGGGGGCGGCGCGGAGGCCGGCGTTGGGAAAGCGGTCGCGCAGCAGGGCGATTTCGATCCGGGTCTGCGCCTCGGCACCGGTTTTGATGCTGGCCCGCGCCCATTCCTCCAGAATCCGGTCCGACCACAGCGGCGTGTAAAGGCCCGCCTCGGCCACCCCCAGCAGAATGTCGCGCAGGATGGGGGGATACAGCACGCAGGCGTCGAGAACCGCCTTCATTGGTCCAGCCGGAACACCAGGGATTTGAGATAGCCGCTTTCGGCCAGTTGCGGCAGCATCGGATGGTCTGGCCCGGCAAAGCCCGTGTGCAGCAACTGTCCCCGCCGCCCGCCGCGCCCGATTCCCCGGGCGCTGGCGTTGCGGAACGACGCCAGATCGGCGGCATGGCTGCAGGAACACACCACCAGATAGCCCCCCGGCGCCACCAGCGGTGCCGCCAGCCGCGCCAGCCGCTCATACGCCCGCAACCCCGCCTCCAGCGCCGGTTTGGCGGGGGCAAAGGCGGGCGGGTCGCAGATCACCAGATCAAACAGAGCACCCTCGGCCGCCAAGGCCTCCAGCACCTCGAACGCGTCGCCCTGCCGCGTCGCGAACCGGTCGGCCACGCCCGAAGCCTCGGCCCCCAGTTGCGCCAATGCCAGGGCCGGCCCCGAACCGTCCACCGCCAAGGCCAGCACCGCTCCCCCGGCCAGGGCCGCCAGACCAAAGCCGCCGACATGCGCAAACACATCCAGCACCCGTGCCCCCCGCGCCAACCCGGCGGCAAAGGCATGGTTCGGCCGCTGGTCATAGAACAGCCCGGTCTTCTGCCCACCGGTCACATCGGCCAGATAGACCGCACCATTCATCGGCACCGGCACCGGGCCGTCGACCACGCCGCGCAGCACCGTCGTCTCTTCGGTCAGACCTTCCAGCCCGCGCGCCCGCCCCGTGCCGTTCTTGACGACGCGGGTCACCCCGGTCACCGCCACCAGCGCCGCCACCAGCGCGTCCAGATGGGCCTCGGCCCAGGCCGCGTTCGGCTGCACCACCGCGAGGTCACCAAACCGGTCGATCACCACGCCGGGCAGGCCATCGGCCTCGGCATGAACCAGACGGTAGAACGGCGCGTCATACAACCGCTCGCGCAGGGACAGCGCCCTGCCGATCCGCGCCGCACACCACGCCTCGTCGATGTCGGCCTCGGGATCGCGGTCCAGCATGCGGCAAATGATCTTTGACACCGGATTGACCGTGACCAGCCCCAAGGCCCGCCGCTCGCCGTCTTCCAGCACCGCCAGCGCGCCTGCGGGCAGAGATTGCGTGCGCCGGTCGGTCACCAGTTCATCGGCATAGACCCAAGGGAACCCGTGCCGGATCGCCCGCGCCTCGGCCTTGGGTTTCAACCGCACCACGGGGCGGCCCTTGGAATAGGGGGTTTCGGCGGGCACGGGCACATCGGTCATCATCCCGCAGCCTTACCCGCTTGCGCGCCCACTGGAAAGACCCCTGCCGTCTTGCAACCGTTACCCCGCGGCAGCATCCTGTGGGCGCGTCCATTCAACGTTGTTAGCGCTAACGGAACCTGCTAACCTGCGCCCATCCCGCCATAGGAGCTGCCATGCCGCTGCACCCGACCCTTGACCGCGTCACCGACCGCATCCGCGCGCGGTCCGCTGCCAGCCGAAGCACCTATCTTGCCCGGATCGGGCAGGCGGGGGCGACCGGACCGGCGCGCGGCCACCTCGCCTGCGGCAACCAGGCCCATGCCTATGCCGCGATGGATCAGGACAAGGACGCGCTGGCCGCCTCCCACGCCCCGAACATCGGCATCATCACCGCCTACAACGACATGCTGTCGGCGCATCAGCCCTATGAGAATTACCCCAAGCTGATCCGCGATGCGGCGCGGCGGGTCGGGGCCACGGCGCAGGTCGCGGGCGGCGTGCCAGCCATGTGCGACGGAGTGACACAAGGCCAGCCGGGAATGGAACTGTCGCTGTTTTCTCGTGACGTGATCGCGCTGGCGGCGGCGATCGGCCTGTCGCACAACACTTTTGATTCCACGCTGTATCTCGGCGTCTGCGACAAGATCGTGCCGGGCATGATCATCGCCGCCGCCACGTTCGGCCATATCCCGGCGGTGTTCGTGCCCGCCGGCCCCATGACCTCGGGCCTGCCGAATGACGAGAAATCCCGTATCCGCAACGCCTATGCCGAAGGCAAGGTCGACCGCAACACCCTGATGGCCGCCGAGATGGCAAGCTACCACGGACCGGGCACCTGCACCTTCTACGGCACCGCCAACACCAACCAGATGCTGATGGAGTTCATGGGGCTGCACCTGCCGGGCGCGTCGTTCGTCAACCCCAACACCCCCCTGCGCGAGGCGCTGACCAACGCGGCGGTCGAGCGTGCCGCCACCATCACAGCCCTGGGCAACGACTATCGCCCGGCGGGCGAAGTGCTGGACGAGCGCGCCTTCGTGAACGGCCTTGTCGGGCTGATGGCGACGGGCGGGTCCACCAACCTGGTGCTGCACCTGCCTGCGATGGCACGCGCGGCGGGGGTGCTGCTGGACCTGCAGGATTTCGCCGATATCTCGGACATCGTGCCGCTGATGGCCAAGGTCTATCCCAATGGTCTGGCCGACGTGAACCACTTCCATGCCGCGGGCGGGCTTGGCTACATGATCGGGCAGTTGCTGGACGCGGGCCTGCTGCACCCGGATGCCAAGACCGTGGCGGGCGACGGGCTGGAGCTTTACCGGCAGGAGCCGAAGCTCACCGAGGGCCGTCTGGGGTGGGAACCGGGGACCGGCATCACCCTCAACGACAAGATCCTTCGCCCGGCCTCCGACCCGTTCCAGCCGCAGGGCGGGCTGAAACAGCTGACCGGCAACCTGGGGCGCGGCGTGATCAAGGTCTCGGCCGTCGCTCCAGAGCGCCACATCATCGAGGCGCCGGTGCGGATCTTTCACGACCAGCCCTCGGTCAGGGAGGCGTTCAAGGCAGGCGAATTCACCAGCGACACGATTGTCGTCGTCCGCTTTCAGGGGCCGCAGGCCAATGGCATGCCGGAACTGCACTCGCTGACCCCGACCCTGTCGGTGCTGCAGGATCGCGGCCTGCGCGTCGCCCTGGTCACCGATGGCCGCATGTCGGGGGCCAGCGGCAAGGTTCCCGCCGCCATCCACGTCTCGCCCGAAGCGGCCGTCGGCGGCCCGCTGTCACGCCTGCGCGACGGAGACATCGTGCGGCTTGACGCGGTGGCGGGCACCCTGACCGCCCTCGTCCCCGATTTCGACGCCCGTCCCCCCGCCACGGTCGACCTTTCGGCCAACGGCTGGGGCATCGGGCGCGAATTGTTCGATGCCTTCCGCCGCAACGTCGGCGCCTCGCCCGATGGCGCGGGCGTGGTGGTATGACCCGCCGCCTGCCCCCTGCCCTGACTTCGGGTGCCTCCGGCGGGGATATTTAGGAACAGAAGAATGCCTTGGCGCTTCTCTTGTTCTCAAATATCCCCGCCGGAGGCACCCGCCCCCTCAGCCCTTCCGACAGGACTTCATCATGACCCCTGCTGACCAATCCCGCCACGCCCTCGAGATCTGCCAACTGGCCCCGGTGGTGCCGGTGCTGGTGATCGACGATCTGGCGCATGCGAGACCGCTGGCCGAGGCGCTGGTGGCCGGCGGCCTGCCCGCGCTGGAGGTGACGCTGCGCACGCCCTGCGCGTTGGATGCGATCCGGATCATGGCAGAGGTGCCGGGCGGCGTGGTGGGGGCAGGCACGCTGCTGACGCCTGCCGATGTCAAGGCGGCCAAGGCGGCGGGGGCGAGGTTCGGCGTCTCGCCGGGGGCGACGCAGCGGCTGCTGGATGCCTGCGCCGACGCAGGTCTGCCGCTGCTGCCGGGAGCGGTGACCGCGTCCGAAATCATGGCGCTGCTGGAAATGGGCTATACCGTGCAGAAATTCTTTCCGGCCGAACAGTCGGGCGGGGCGTCGTTCCTGAAATCGGTCGGCTCGCCGATTCCCTTGGTCAACTTTTGCCCGACCGGGGGGATCAGCCTGAAGAATGCCCGCGATTACCTGAGCCTGCCGAACATCCTGTGCGTCGGCGGGTCATGGGTTGCCCCCAAGGAGGCAATGGCCCGTGGCGACTGGGCCGCGATCAGCGCCCTTGCCGCCGAGGCCCGCGCCTTGCGGGGCTGATCAGGAGGCGAGATCGATGACCGAGCCTGCCATCTCCTCCCTGTGGTTCCGCGATCAGGCCGAAGTGGCGACGGCGCTTTAGGCGTTGCTGATCCACGGATCTGCGATCACCTTTGTGTTTTCGCAACCAGGGTGACCCGCAGACTCGCGGCTTCATGGTCGTGTTCACGCTGGCCGGGCAGCGCTGTGCGGCCAGGAGCGGCGGGCCGATGCAGGTGCTGTCCCCCGCCGCGTCGATCGTGTTGATCTCGACACGCAGGCCAAGGTGGACTGGCTATCGGATGCGCTGGTCGACGCAGGCCAGCCCGGCAGATGCGGCTGGCTGACCGACCGTTTCGGCCGGTCATGGCAGATCATTCCGCGCGACCTGCCGCGTCTGGTGCAGGCCGACACCCCGGGGCGCGGGGTGCAGGCGATGATGGGCAGGGTCAAAAGCGACATCGCGGCGCTGTAATCCGCGTTTGCGGGTTAGCCTGCGACCCGCCCGGCGCGGCCGCCCTTGCGGCGGGCCTCGGCCTCGGGCGCGGCCATGCCGTCGTGCAGAACACGGCTCATCGGGTGATCGGGGGCGCTGTCGGCATAGGTGGTGATCAACACCGCCAGCGCCGCCTTGAACGGCGCGCCGACCGGCAGGCTCAGCGCCCAGTCCATGAATACCGACCGGCATTCGCCGGCCGTGATGCCGTCGATACGATAACTTTCGCGGATCAGCCCCTTGGGGTCCGCCTCAGTCAGTTCCATCTGTCACCTCCGCCCTGCTGAACCCAAGCTGCGCCGAAATCTCCGTCTCGGCAAGGGTCGCCGCCGATGTCAGCGCCGCTGTCAGGCGATCTGCCGTGGCACAGCCCGTGGCGCGCAGCACGAAAGCCCGCCCGCCCTCGCCCAGGGTGGCCGGATCGGGGACCCGGTCGGCCAGCAGCCGCCCCGCCGCCTGCAACTGCCAGTTCAGCCGGTAGCCCGCCAGCAGCGCCGCCATCCCGGCTTCGCTCAGCAGCCCCGCCTGCCCTGCCGCCGTCAGTTGCGCCTCGACTGTCCGGCCCCGGCCCCCGGCGATCAGCGCCAGCATCTGGGCGCACAGCTCGATGTCCATCATCCGCCCCGGCCCGAGTTTGGCGTCCCAGCCGCCCAGCCCCGGCCGGGCCTGCGCCAGCCGGGCCCGCATTTCGGCCACATCGGCCCGGACCGAGCCGCCCCGCCCCTTGACCTGCAGCAGATCGCAGCGGAACGCCTCGATCTCTGCCCCCAAACCCGGATCGCCCGCCAGCACCCGCGCCCGGGTCAGCGCCAGATGCTCCCACGTCCAGGCCTCGGCGCGCTGATAGGCGCAAAAGCTGTCGAACGAGGTCGCCACCGGCCCCTGCCGCCCCGACGGGCGCAGCCGCATGTCGACTTCGTAAAGCCGCCCCTCGGCCATCGGCGCAGACAGCGCTGTCACCAGCCCCTGCGTCAGCCGCGCGAAGTATTGCCGGGTGGCAAGCGGACGCTTGCCGTCCGACGCTTCGATCCCCGCTGCGTCATAGATCACGATCAGGTCGAGATCGGATTGTGCGTTCAGCCGGCCGGACCCGAGCGAGCCCATGCCGACAACCGCCGCCCCGCGCCCGGGGGCGGCCCCGTGCCGCGTCTCGAAATCCGCCAGCACCACCGGCCAGAGCGCACCGATCACTGCCCGCGCCAGCCCCGCATATTCGGCCCCCGCGACGAACCCGTCGATCAGGCCGCGCAGGTGGTGGACGCCGATGCGAAAGTGCCACTCTTTCATCCAGCGCCGTGCGGCGTCGAGTTTTGCCTCGTAGTCGGGCACCTCGGCCAACCGCCCCGACAGGTCGGCCTGCAGCACGTCCGACCCCGGCCAGTCGGCAAAGAACGCGCCGCCAAGCACCGCATCCAGCACGCCCGCGTTGCGCGACAGGTATTTGGCCAGCGCCGGGGCCGTCCCTGCGATGTCGATGATCAGATCGACGAGGCTTGGGTTGGCCTCGAACAACGAAAATATCTGCACCCCCGCCGGCAGCCCCGCCAGAAACCCGTCGAGCGACACCAGCGCCTCGTCGGGGTTGGTGGCCCGGTTCAGCCGCATCAGCAGCGTGGGCGCCAGCCGTTGAAAGATCTGCTGCGCCCGCTCGGACCGCAGCGCAGGATAGCTGGACCAGCCTGCGACGATCCGGCGGGCCGGGGCCGAAAGCTCCGGCCCCTCGGCGGGTTGGCCCGGCGCGAAAAACCCGGTGGTCAGCCGATCGACCGCCGCCAGCCGCGCCAGCAGCCCGTCGCGGAATGCCGCGTCGGATTGGCCAGAGAACGCCGCGATCCGCGCCACACCATCGGCCGTGGTCGGCAGGTCATGGGTCTGAGCATCGCCCACCATCTGCAACCGATGCTCCAACTCGCGGTGCGCGCGGTAGTGCGCCGTCAGGTCTGCTGCCACCTCTGGCGGGATCCAGCCCTTGTCCGCCAGCGCCGCCAGCCCCCCCACCGTATCGCGGCAGCGCAAAGCGGGGTCGCGGCCGCCCGCGATCAGTTGCAGGGTCTGGGTGAAGAACTCGATCTCGCGGATGCCGCCCTGCCCCAGCTTGAGGTTGTGACCCTCGACCCCCAGTGGCCCGTTCAGCCGCCGATGGTCGCGGATGCGCAGCCGCATGTCATGCGCGTCCTGAATGGCCGCAAAATCCAGATGCTTGCGCCACACGAAAGGGATCAGGGTTTTCAGAAACCGCTCTCCGGCCGCGATGTCGCCGCCACAGGGCCGCGCCTTGATATAGGCCGCGCGTTCCCAGGTGCGCCCGACGCTTTCATAGTAGCTTTCCGCCGCCGCCATCGACAGACAGACCGGCGTCACCGCCGCGTCGGGTCGCAGCCGCAGATCGGTGCGGAACACATAGCCGTCCTCGGTCACATCGCCCAGCATCGCAGTCATCTTGCGCGCCACGCGGATGAAGCTGGCCCGCGCCTCGTGTTCAATGCCGGGATAGCGGGTCTCATCGAACAGCAGCACCAGGTCGATGTCGGAGGAATAATTCAACTCGCCAGCACCCATCTTGCCCATGGCCAGCGCCACCATGCCCCCCCCCACCATGCCCCCCCCCACCATTCCCCCCGCCGTATCGCCGACCGGCAGCTTGCCGCGGCGCATCTCTTCGGCGACCAGCGCCTTGATCGACAGATCAACCGCCCGGTCCGCCAGCCGGGTCAGCGCCCCTGTCACCGCTTCCAGCGGCCAGACGCCGCCGAGGTCGCACAGCGCCGCCAGCAGCGCCACCCGCCGCTTTGCCTCGCGCAAGGCGCGCGCCAGACCGTCAAGCGGCACGGCGTCAAGCGCAGTCAAACTGGCCGCCAGCACGGTTTCCGGCGGCAGGTTCAGCGCCATGCGCAGCCAGGGGGCCTCGCGCGCCATCAGGCCTCGCAGATAGGGGCTGCAACTGGCCGTCGCTGCCAGCAACCCGACGACGGGCGCGTCGCGGAACAGGGCCACGGTGTCGGTGTGGGCGGCGCGGTCATGGGGCAGCGGATGGCGGGTGACGCGCGCGGCAAGGCTGTTTTTCATCGGTGCAGGATGCGGGCGCCACAGGCTGGCGTCAATGCACGAGGGGTGCTGCGCTGCGGTATGTAAATATCTTTAACATACCACTTGAACGCGGGGCGGTGACAGCGCATCTTGGGTCATGTGAAAGACATTCACATCGCAGTAAAGGGAAACCGCCGATGAATACCGCATCTCCGACCGCCCGCAGCACCGGCGGCTTCACCTCTTGGCTTCTCCGGGCCGAAACCTGGCTCGACGCGAGGGGCAAGGGCGCATGGATCGCGCTGACGGTGTTGTTCTTCGTCTTTATCTGGCCGCTTGGCGTGGCCCTTCTCGCCTACATGATCTGGAGCAAACGCATGTTCAAACGTTCGTCCCCTGCCCAACGTGGCCACCACATCGGCCACCACCGCGCCTATCAGTCGTCGGGCAACACCGCCTTTGACGCCTACAAGACCGAAACGCTGAGCCGCCTGGAAGAAGAGCAGGACGCCTTCGAAAGCTTCCTGCAGCGTCTGCGCGACGCCAAGGACAAGTCCGAGTTCGACACCTTCATGCAGGACCGCGCCCGTGCCGGCCGCCCGGCCGACACTGCCCCCGAAGCGCCCCGCACCGGCGAATATTGACCACATCGGGCGGCCCTGACCGGGCCGCCCTTTTCATTTCAGCCGAGGTCCGTCATGCATCCGCTTGCCCGCCCTTCTCCGATCCCAGGAACGACCCGCGTGAACCAAAGCCTGCCAGACCCCGACCGCCATGCCGAATTCTATGCCGATGTGCCGCTGAAACGCGGCATTGCCTGGCTGGTTGATATGCTGCTGATCGGGCTGCTGACGGCGGTGGTGGTGCCGTTCACCGGCTTCCTGGCGCTGCTGTTCATCGGCGGGCTTTTCCTGGTGGTGAACTTTCTCTACCGCTGGGTCACGCTGGCGCGCGGGTCGGCCACGCCCGGCATGCGGCTGGTGGCGATTGAACTTCGCGACGTGCAGGGTCAGGATCTGGGCACGACCTTGGCCTTTGCCCATACGCTTGGCTATTCGCTGTCGATGGCCTTCGTGTTCCCGCAGCTGATTTCGGTTGCGCTGATGCTGCTGTCGAACCGCAAGCAGGGGTTGACCGACCTTGTCCTTGGAACCGTCGCCATCAACCGGGCCGCGCGGAGCTGACCGGTGGCGGCCGATGTCCTGCGACAAAAGACAGTCCTTGGCGGCGGCGCGGAGGCTTGCTAAAGTGCGCTGTCCTTCCATGGTTTGCCGGTAGATGCGCCACACCCTTCCGATTGCGCCCCAGTTTTACGTGACCGCCCCGCAGCCCTGCCCCTACCTTGAGGGCCGGATGGAGCGCAAGCTGTTCACGGCGCTGCAGGGCGAACACGCGCAGCGGTTGAATGACACGTTGTCAAAGCAGGGATTCCGGCGCAGCCAGAATGTGCTTTATCGCCCGTCCTGCGCCGAATGTTCGGCCTGTCTGTCCGCGCGAATCTCGGTCGCCGATTTCGTGCCCTCGCGCACGCAGAAGCGGGTGCTGAAGGCCGCGTCGCACCTGCGCCGCAACGCCACCTCGCCTTGGGCCACCGAGGATCAGTTCGCGCTGTTTCGCCGCTATCTCGACGCGCGGCACGCCGATGGCGGCATGGCCGACATGGACGTGTTCGAATTCGCCGCGATGATCGAGGAAACCCCGATCAAGAGCCGCGTCATCGAATACACCCGCGCGCCAGAGCCGGGCGAAAAGGGCCGGCCGCTGGCCTGTGTCAGCCTGACCGACGTGTTCGACGACGGGCTGTCGATGGTCTATTCGTTCTACGACCCCGGGCTGGATGCGCTGTCGCTTGGCACGTTTGCCATTCTCGACCACGTGGCCATCGCGCGCGAGGCGGGCCTGCCCTATGTCTATCTGGGCTACTGGGTGCCGGGCAGCCGCAAGATGGGCTACAAGGCCGGGTTTTCGGGGCTCGAAATCTACAAGAACGGCTATTGGCAGGCCATTGGTGACCCGTCGGTGCACCGCGCCGAACTGCACCCCCTGTCGGTCGACCCGATTGCCGAGCAGGTGGCCCGCATTTCCCTGCCCGAAGCCCGCCCCGTGCGCGAGGGATGAGGCTGACGGCGCTGTCGCTGGTGGTGCCGGACTACGCGGCGGGGCTGGCGTTCTTTCGCGACGGTCTGGGGTTCGCGGTGACCGACGATCTGGATCAGGGCACGAAACGCTGGATCACGGTGCAGGCGCCGGGCGGCGGGCCGCGGGTGGTGCTGGCCCGCGCCGACACCCCCGCGCAGGCCACAGCGATCGGCAATCAGGCCGGCGGCCGGGTCTGGCTGTTTCTGGACACCGATGATTTCGCCCGCGACGCCGCCCGCATCACCGCCGCCGGAGGCGTGTTCGAAGACCCGCCCCGGCACGAGCCCTACGGCACGGTTGCCGTCTGGCGTGACCCGTTCGGCAACCGCTGGGACCTGATCCAGCGCCGCTAGATCAGGCCTGCGTCCTGTCGGTCGGATCAGGCCTTGGTCCTGTCGGTCAGATCAGGCCTTCGTCCCTCATGGCCGCCTGCACCGCCGGACGCGCCGCGACCCGGGCCCGCAGCGCCTCGATATGCGGGAAACGTGCCAGATCGTGCCCATTGCCCTGTGACCAGTTGGTGACAGTGAACAGATAGCCATCCGCCGGGCTGAACGCCCCGGTCAGATAGTCGCGCCCGTCGGCCAGCACGCCTTCCAGCCAGCCCAGCTTGACGTCCAGCATCGCCAGTTGCGCGGCCTTTGCCTCATCGGTCATGCCCGGGCGGAACAGCGGCGAATAGGTCTTGTGCACTTCGGACGCCACATAGTTCAGCATCTCGGCCACCCGCGCCCGTGCCAGACCCGGCGCCGGGACCAATGCCACCGCCCCCGCCGCATCGGCCACATATTGCATGATGGCGACGCCTTCGGTCAGCACCGCGCCGTCGTCCAGCATCAAGGTCGGCACCGCGCCCTTGGGGTTTACGCTGCGAAAATCGCCGCCCGAGGCGGTGGTCTTGGCGCGGAGATCGGCGCGTTCGGTCTCGAACGGCAGACCGACCTCGTGCAGCATGATATGGCTGGCCAGCGAACAGGCCCCCGGAGAATAGTAAAGCTTCATGACACCATCCTGATGTTGCACCGGCCCGACGCCGCCGGCCCGACAGATACAGCCCCAGGCGGCACAGCACCAGCATCCAAACCGACTCAGGGTCGCACAGGCCCTGCGCATTTGGGCACAGAATGCCGAATCTTTCGCCCCGACACCTGCTGCGGCAAGAAAACTTCAAAATACCGCGCCGCTGCGACACTTTATGCACCAGTTTCGGGTTGACGCCCCCCGATGCCCCGCCTAGTGTCCCCCACGTTAGGTGAAGGGGCGACCATGACCGACCTACGCGTCATCGTAAGGACACAGCGCATGGGCCGGTGACGGTTGACCATCACAGGTTCCCATGCGCCCCCCCAGTTCCCCTGCGGGGGCTTTTTGTTGACCAGACCCAAGAGGATACGCCGATGACCACGCAGATGACCGGAGCCGAAATGGTGGTGCAGGCCCTGAAGGATCAGGGCGTCGAGGTGGTCTTTGGCTACCCGGGCGGCGCGGTGCTGCCGATCTATGACGCGATCTTTCAGCAAAACGAAATCCGCCACATCCTGGTGCGCCACGAACAGGGTGCTATCCACATGGCCGAAGGCTATGCGCGGTCAACCGGCAAGGTGGGCGTGGCGCTGGTGACCTCGGGCCCCGGGGCGACCAATGCCGTCACCGGCCTGACCGACGCGCTCTTGGACAGCATTCCGATCGTCGTGCTGTCGGGTCAGGTGCCCACCTTCATGATCGGAACCGACGGGTTTCAAGAGGCCGACACGGTTGGCATCACCCGGCCCTGCACCAAGCATAACTGGCTGGTGAAGGACACCGAGAAGCTGTCCGAAGTGCTGCATCAGGCGTTCCACGTCTCCAGATCCGGCCGCCCCGGCCCGGTGCTGGTCGACATCCCCAAGGATGTGCAATTCGCGACGGGCAGCTATACCAGCATCCCGCAGACCCGCGTCAGCCATTATCAGCCCCGCATGTCGGGCGACGAAGCGCAGATCCTGCGCATGGTCGAGATGATGGAAACCGCCGCCCGCCCGCTGTTCTACACCGGCGGCGGCGTGATCAACTCGGGGCCCAAGGCCAGCCGGCTGCTGCGCGAATTCGTGGCGGCGACCGACTTTCCCATCACCTCGACGCTGATGGGGCTGGGGTGCTATCCGGCATCGGGCAAGAACTGGCTGGGCATGCTGGGGATGCACGGGCTTTACGAGGCCAATCTGGCGATGCACGGCTGCGATCTGATGATCAACATCGGCGCGCGGTTCGATGACCGCATCACCGGACGGATCAAGGATTTCTCGCCCGGCAGCCGCAAGATTCACGTCGATATCGACCCCTCGTCGATCAACAAGGTGATCCGCACCGATGTGCCGATCATCGGTGACGTGGCGCATGTGCTGGAGGCTGCGCTGACCCTGTGGAAGGCGCGGGGGTCGAAAACCAACCGCGAGGCCCTGCCGCAATGGTGGGCGCTGATCAACACGTGGCGCAGCGTCAAATGCCTGACCTACAAGAACTCGACCAGCGTGATCAAACCGCAATACGCACTGGAACGGCTCGAGGCGCTGACCCGGGGCATGGACCGCTACATCACCACCGAGGTCGGCCAGCACCAGATGTGGGCCGCGCAGTTTCTGGGGTTCGAGGACCCGAACCGCTGGATGACCAGCGGTGGGCTGGGCACCATGGGCTATGGGTTGCCGGCCAGCATCGGGGTGCAGATCGCCCATCCGGACGCGCTGGTGATCAACGTCGCCGGTGAGGCGAGCTGGCTGATGAACATGCAGGAAATGGGCACCGCGATGCAGTTTCGGACGCCGGTGAAGCAGTTCATCCTGAACAACGAACGCCTCGGCATGGTGCGCCAGTGGCAGGAGCTGCTGCATGGCGAGCGGTATTCCCAGTCCTGGTCGGAAAGCCTGCCCGACTTCGTCAAGCTGGCCGAGGCGTTCGGCTGCAAGGGCATCCGCATCGACGACCCCGCCGATCTGGACGAGGCCATCCACGAAATGCTGGCCTATCCCGGCCCGGTGATTTTCGACTGCCGGGTGGAAAAGCACGAGAACTGCTTTCCGATGATCCCGTCGGGCAAGCCGCACAACGAGATGCTTTTGGGCGACGCCGACACGCAAGGAGTGATCGAGGCCAAGGGCGCGGTGCTGGTTTGACAGGGCGACGCGGGGGGCCAGCCCCCCGCACCCCCCGGGATATTTTCATCAGAATGAAAGGGACAGGGCATGTCTCCGCTGAACATCAAGAAGGGTTCCAGCAGCCATTCGGCCTATGATCTGCGCGATCCCCATGCGGTGGTGATCGAGACGCATACGCTGGCGGTTGTCGTCGATAACGAAAGCGGCGTGCTGGCGCGGGTGATCGGGCTGTTTTCGGGGCGGGGCTACAACATCGACAGCCTGACCGTTGCCGAGACCGACCGTGCCAGCCATCAGTCGCGCATCACCGTGGTGACCACCGGCACGCCGCAGGTGATCGAGCAGATCAAGGCGCAGCTGGCCCGCATGGTGCCGGTGCACGAGGTGCATGACCTGACGACCGAGGGCCCCGCGGTGCAGCGCGAACTGGCGCTGCTGAAGGTGGCAGGCACGGGGGCGGCGCGGGTCGAGGCGCTGCAACTGGCCGAGATTTTCCGTGCCAATGTGGTGGATTCGACGCTGGGGTCATTCGTGTTCGAAATGACCGGAACGCCGGAGAAGATCGACGCCTTTGCCGATCTGATGCGGCCCTTGGGGCTGGTCGAGATGGCGCGCACGGGCGTCGCGGCACTGGCGCGGGGGGTGTGAGCGGGGGGGCGTTCGGGGGGTGTTCGGGGGGCGTTCGGGGGGGGGCGCCAGCGGGAGAGATAGTCGCGGGTGGTGGGCACGGTCAACGGGTTGTGCGCCAGCTGCATCTGGAACACCACCTGGTGCATGTCGGTAAAGCTGAGTTCTGCCGAAATCAGGTAATAGCGCCACATCCGCACGAACCGGTCGTCCTGCAGCGCCCGCACTTGCGGCAGATTGGTCGCGAACCGTGCCTGCCAGGCCTGCAGGGTGCGGGCATAGTGGCCGCGCCAGACCTCGACATCGGCCATCCGCAGCCCCGAGGCTTCGACCGCCGGCAGCACTTCGGACAGGGCGGGCGCATAGCCGCCGGGGAAGATATACTTGTGAAACCACGGCGACAACACCCCGGGCGGCGAGGTGCGCCCGATCACATGCACCAGCGCGATGCCATCGGCGGCCAGGCTGCGGGCGATGGTGCGGAAATAGCGCGGATAGTGCGGCACGCCCACATGCTCCATCATGCCGATTGACACGATCCTGTCATAAACCCCTGTGATGGCGCGATAATCCTGCAACAGGAACTGCACACGGTCCGTCAGCCCCACGGCCTGCGCCTGCGCTCGGGCCGAGGCCAGTTGCACCTCTGACAGGGTGATGCCGGTCACCCGCACCCCGTGCCGCGCCGCCAGCTGCAGCGCGAATCCGCCCCAGCCGCAGCCGATTTCCAGCACAGTCAGCCCCGGGCGCAGACACAGCTTGGTTGCGACATGATCCATCTTGGCCTGCTGCGCAGTGTCGAGATCGTCGGCCGGGTCGCGGAAATAGGCGCAGGTGTATTGCAGATCGGGGTCGAGAAACGTCCGATAGAACGCCTCGGACAGGTCATAGTGATGCGCCACGTTGCGCCGCGAGATCGCCAGCGGGTTGAACTGCCGCAGCCCTTTGATCGCCCGCCGCCCCCGTGCCGCCAGCCGTTGCGCCAGCGGCAGGTCGCCCGCTTCGGAGGCAGCGATGATGAGCCGCAGCAGCCCGTGCAGATCATCACCCGCAATCGTCAGGCCGCCCTCCACATACCCCTCGCCAAGCGCCAGCTGCGGGTTCAGGATCAGGCGGCGCGGCAGGCCGGGGTCGTGCAGGGTGACCTGCACCGGATCGCCCGCGCCGAACCGGTGCAAAGATCCGTCCGGCAGCGTCAGGTCCAGCGCGCCAGACCGGATGGCGCGGCCCAGCAGCGCCAGCAAAGCCCGTGTCCACATCCATCACCCCCGTTGGACAGTGAAGCACAGCGCGCAACCCGTTGAAAACCCCCTCAACGCCCGATGAACACCGCCGCGCGCTTGCCCAGGAACGCCGCGACGCCTTCGCGGAAATCATCGGTTCGCCCGCAGGCCCCCTGCAACCGCGCCTCAAGCGCCAGTTGTGCACTCAGGTCGTTGTCGAAACTCGCCCGCATCGCCTGTTTGACGCCCCGATAGGCCTCGGTCGGCCCTGCCGCCAGCGTTGCCGCCCGCCCGCGCCAGTGCGCGTCGAACCCGGCATCCGGCACGGCTTCCCAGATCATGCCCCAGGCCACCGCCTGCGCCGCCGTCACCGTGTCGGCGAACAGCGCCGCCCCCATCGCCCGGGCCATGCCGATCTGGCGCGGCAGCCAATAGGTGCCGCCGGCGTCGGGGATCAGCCCGATCCGGGTGAAGGCCTGAATGAAGCTGGCCGATTCGCAGGCGATCACCACATCGCAGGCCAGCGCCAGATTGGCCCCCGCCCCCGCCGCCACCCCGTTGACCGCAGCGATCACCGGCAGCGGGCAATCGGTGATTGCCCGCAGCAACGGCTCGTATTCGTCGCGCAGCACCGCCTCGATATCGACATCGCCAAGGTCGCCGAGTTCCTGCCCCGAGCAGAACGCCCGCCCGGTGCCGGTCAGCACCACCACCCGCGCCTCGGCCACCGCCCTGCCCATCGCGTCAAGCAGTTCGCGCCGCATCTGCGACGACAGCGCGTTCATCACCGCAGGCCGGTTCAGCGTCAGCACCGCCACGCCGCCCGCACAGTCATAGGAAATCGTCTGAAACATGCAGCCCCCCCCCGTTGGCGCCAGATTACCCGGCGCGCCCGATTGGCAAAGCACAACCCTGCGTCAGATCGTCAGGTTTCGTCGGCCATGATCTTGGCCAGCCGGGCGCGGTCCTCGACCGACAGCTCGTCCTCCTCGCGGCGGTGGCGCAGCAGGGGCAGCGCCATGCCGATACCTGCCAGCAACAGCACCGGCCCCGCCAGCCACAAGATCAGGTTGACCCCGCCCGCATCGGGCCGCAGCAGCACGTATTCGCCGTAGCGCGCGACGATATAGTTCATCGCCTGCCCATCGGTATCGCCCTCGACCAGCCGCTCGCGCACCAGAAGCCGAAGGTCGCGGGCCAGTTCGGCATCGCTGTCGTCGATGTTCTCGTTGCGGCAGACGAGGCAGCGCAGCCCCTGGGACAGCGCCCGCGCCCGCGCCTCAAGTGCTGGGTCGGCCAGAATCTCGCCCGGCTCCACCGCTGCCGCCGGCCCTGCAAGAGCCAGCACGATCACCAGCCAGCGAATCATTCGGCCGGCACGGCGCGACGCGCCCCCGCGGCGACCCGGTAGCGGCGGTCGGTGAGGCTGAGCGTGCCGCCAAGCGACATGACAATCGCGCCAAGCCAGATCCAGCCGGCAAACGGCTTGATGTAGCTGCGCACCGCATAGCCGCCGCCGTCCTGCGCATCGCCGAGCACCAGATACAGATCGCGCGTCAGGCCCTGGTCGATGCCCGCCTCGGTCGTGGGCATGCCCTGCACCGGGTAGAAGCGTTTTTCGGGAAACAGCACCGCCACTTCGTCGCCGCCGCGCGTCACCCGCAACTCGGCAACGGTCGCCAGGTAGTTGGGGCCCGGCACTTCGGCGACCCCGACGAGCGTCACCTCATAAGAGCCCAGCGGATAGCTGCCCCCGACAGGGACCACGCGGATATCTTCGGTCACCCAGGCGTTCATCGCGGCCACGGCAAACACCGTGATTCCAAGGCCGATATGCGCCGTCGTCTTGCCCCAGTCGGCGCGCGGCAACCGCATCATCCGACCCAGCCGCCCCGCGACGTCGCCGCGCCCCGTGCGCTGCCACAGGTCGGTCAGCGCCCCGGCCACCACCCAGATGGCAAGCGCCGCCCCGATCGGCCCCAGTCCCGACCGACCGGTCTGCATCGCAAACACCAGCGCGCCGCAGGCCACCGCCAGCATCGCCGCACCCCGCAACGGCAACAGGCGGGGCCGCATCTGTCCGCGTTTCCACGGCATCGCCGACCCGACCGGCAGGATCACCGCCAGCGCCACCATGAACGGCGTGAATGCGGCGTTGAAGAACGGCTCGCCCACGCTCAGCGTGCGGTCGAACAGGATCTCGGCAAGCAGCGGCCAGATCGTGCCGACGAACACCACCAGCGACGACACCGCGAGCAGGATGTTGTTGGCGACCAGCGCCGATTCCCGGCTGACCAGCGCGAACACGCCCTTCGATTCCATCGCCCCGGCGCGCATGGCAAACAGCACCAGCGCCCCGCCCATGAAGATGCCGAGGATCAGCAGGATGTAGACCCCCCGCTCGGGGTCGTTGGCAAAGGCGTGGACCGAGGTGATCACCCCCGACCGCACGATGAACGTCCCGATCAGCGAGAACCCGAAGGCGAGGATTGCCAGCAGAATGGTCCAGGCCTTCAGGCTTTCGCGCTTTTCCACCACGATGGCCGAATGCACCAGAGCGGCGGCGAACAGCCAGGGCATCAGGCTGGCATTCTCGACCGGGTCCCAGAACCAGAACCCGCCCCAGCCAAGCTCGTAATAGGCCCACCAGGACCCAAGCGCGATGCCAAGGGTCAAGAACACCCAGGCCGCCAGCGTCCACGGCCGCACCCACCGCGCCCAGGCCGCATCGACGCGGCCCTCGATCAGGGCGGCCACGGCAAAGGAAAACGCCATGCTGAGGCCGACATAGCCAAGGTAAAGAAACGGCGGATGGAACGCCAGACCGGGGTCCTGCAGCAGCGGGTTCAGGTCGTCGCCGTTCATCGGCGGAAACTCCAGCCGAAGGAACGGGTTCGATGTCAGCAGCATGAACACGAGGAACGCCACCCCGATCGACCCCTGCACCGCAATCACCCGCGCCCGCAGCCGCATCGGCAGATTGGCGCCAAACCACCCCGCACAGGCCCCGAACAGCGCAAGGATCAGCACCCACAGCAGCAGCGAGCCCTCATGGTTGCCCCAGACACCCGAGATCTTGTAGAGCATCGGTTTGGCAGTATGCGAATTCAGCACCACCAGCCGCAGCGAAAAGTCCGAGGTGACAAAGGCAATCGTCAACGCCGCAAAGGCCACCAGCACCAGCACGAACTGCACCGAGGCCGCTGGCCCCGCAAGGGCCATCAGCCGCACATCGCCCCGATGCGCGCCCAGCAACGGCAGCACCGTCTGGATGATGGCCACGCCAAGCGCCAGCACCAGCGCGAAATGTCCAAGCTCTGTGATCATCTGAGTCTCCTCGCCGCGATCTTAGGCGCAAATCGTGCGGCGTCCAATGCCCTGTGCGGTCACGTCGCGGCAGCAAAGCCTGCGCTTGCGCAATTCGGCGTGACCGCCGACCGTTGGGCCGACGATTCGGACAGGATACCCGATGCCCAACATCATTCTCATCGGCGCGCCCATCGACGACGGCCAGCGCCGCCCCGGATGCCTGATGGGCCCCGCCGCCTACCGCGTTGCGGGAATCGGGGCCGCGATCCGCGATCTGGGGCATCTGGTCGATGACTGGGGCGATCTGGCCCTGCCCGCGCTGACCGCCGTCAGCTCGCCCAATCCGGCGGTGCACCACCTGGCCGAGAGTGTCGGATGGACCGAGGTGCTGATCGACCGGGTCGATGATGCGCTGTCGGCCGGGGCGATGCCGATCATTCTGGGCGGCGATCATTCGCTGGCCCTTGGGTCGGTCGCCGGTGCTGCCGCCTTTGCCAGCCGTCAGGGCCGCCCGCTGTTCCTGCTGTGGCTCGACGCGCATTCCGATTTCCACACCCCGCTGTCGACCACGTCGGGCAACCTGCACGGCACCCCGGTCAGCTACATCGCCGGGCGGAGCGGGTTCGATGCCTTCCCACCCTTTCCCGCACCGCTGCCCGCCGACCGCATCTGCCTGTATGGCATCCGCAGCGTCGATCCGGCCGAACATGCGGCGCTGCTGGACCATGACATTGCCATCAACGACATGCGGGTTCTGGATGAGAATGGCATTGTCGCCCCGCTGCGCCAGTTCCTGACCAAGGTGCGTGAGGCGGGCGGCATGCTGCATGTCTCGCTCGATGTCGATTTCCTCGATCCTTCGATTGCCCCGGCGGTCGGCACCACCGTGCCCGGCGGCACCACGTTCCGCGAGGCGCATCTGGTGATGGAATTGTTGCACGAATCTGCGCTGGTGACCTCGCTCGACCTTGTGGAGTTGAACCCGTTCCTTGACGAGCGCGGCCGCACCGCCAAGCTGATGGTCGAACTTGTGGGCAGCCTGATGGGCCGCAAGGTGTTCGACCGCCCGACGCGGAGTTTCTGAGGTCTGGTGCAGGCGACGCTGGCCCGCACCATTGCGCCACGC
>Ga0105047_10006510_pt1 | contig 19807 bp, 15 predicted proteins | sample MAT04_FD_78384 | JGI IMG/M metagenome (GOLD analysis project Ga0105047, IMG submission 78384) | Freshwater microbial communities from Lake Fryxell liftoff mats and glacier meltwater in Antarctica - MAT-04 (megahit assembly) | ecosystem: Environmental > Aquatic > Freshwater > Ice > Liftoff...
GACATGGGGAGACGCTGCAAATGGGAGATGTCGACGCCCGCATGGCCAGCGCAACGGACTATCCATTGAACGATGCACGGCAAACAATCGAGCGATGAGACGCACTTGCAAAGATTCGAAATCCTGCCAAGGTGCCGTTAAGAATGACCAACAAAATCGGAAACTGACTGGCCGCTTAAGCGGCCAGTCTCCTCTGTTCCAAACTCGTGCTGGGCGTGTGGTCTGTTCTGTGGTGACCGTCAATGAGCGCATCACGCAGGCGTGATCAACTCGAGCGATTCGCGACTGTATTTTTTCGACGCCTTTTCAATTGCACTCATCATGTCACCAAAGACGTCGGGGTGCTTGTAGCTCGGCGCGGCCCGCATCAAATTGATCACCTGGCGGCGATAGTTCGTCAGATTGCTCTGTACCGGCATTTTGAACTGCGACGCGACCGCAGTCACGCGGCGGGTGAGGGCGTCGAGGTTGCCCTGAAAACCTTCAATAAGAAGGTCGTAGAAAAATGCACTGTGACTGGCTTCGTCGGCACCCATGCGGTTAAGACACATCTTCAAGACTGGCTCCTGAATCTCCTTAGCGACGGCTTTGTAATACATATGCGTCGCCTTCTCCTGAAGCGCCAGATAGACGAACGAATCCAGCATCCCCTCATATGGCGACACATAGTCCAGCCGGCGTTCGCGCGTCATCTCGGCGTCGAGGTCAGCCTGTGAGATCAGCCCCGTCACCGTAAGATAACGCTCGAGAACATGAGAATGGCGGTCCTCTTCGCCGACCCATCGGAACGCAAAGCGGAGCACCTTGCGATTGAGCGCGTGCTGCGTGTCGTTAACATCGGGATTCGTAAGATGACGAAGGTATTCGGCCAGGTAACCCGGCAAATGATCCTCGACAAACAGCACCGTCTTGACGGCGGAGAACTGTTCTGACGTGAACGAGTTCATCGAGATTAGCCCAGCTACCTTGTCCTGCTCCACAAGATCGTACGGCGACCAGACCATTCGGTCAGCGCGGCGGAGGTAATCCTCGAGAACCGCTTCAAGCGTCTCGCCTCGCGGGAACTCGATTTCGGACGCGTCGATGGGGGTGTTGATGTCTGACATAGTTATTTAACTGGCAAGAGACCAAACGCAACCAGGGTCATTCCTGACTGGCCGCGCGGAAGATTGCATCTTACAGCATGATGAGTACGTCACAATGCCACCCGGAGATCGAAATAATTTTTGAAACGCATTGCTGCGGGAGTCGACTGAGATTGTCACTCATCAAACCTGAATAGATCAAGATCAAAAAATGCGATCGTCTTGTCCTCGCTCGTCGTCAGGATGCCATCCGCGTCGAAGCAAACCGCTTCGCTGGACGGTCGGAGGAACACCACGTACGCCGGCGGATGGGCGTTGATGGTGGCCACGTCTTTGTCGATGCGAAAAAGATAGACCCCCAATCCCGTTACCACTGCCACGCGCGTTGCATCCGGGGAGATCGCGGCGCCGGTCACGGGCGCGTGCAAGGGCAAGTCTGCGAACTTTCGAAGTATTTGAATCTCGTCTTTGACGGTCACGTCAAACGTATAAAGCTCAGCCGCCCGTCCGTCGAGATATTTTGCGATGATGTAGGCTGTGTCCTTCAGAATGAACAGTGATTCGGCATCAAACGGTTTGCCAGGGAATCGCAGTTGCCACTCAGCATTCACCACAACCGGTTCCACGACTTGGCCCGCGCGATGGGGGTCAGGCTCGTCGACTCGATACACCGCCACCTGCCCGAAGCGCCCGCCGTTGTTTCCGATCTCGGCGATATACAGGTGCCCGGCATCGTCGATCGACAAATCCTCCCAGTCCCGGTTGGATCGCTTGACTGGAAACTCCGCCAGGATTTCGCCCGTACGATTCATTGCAAACAAGCTCGGTGGATTGCCACTGTCGTTGATCGTCCAGTAGACACCGGGATACTGTCGAGATGCCACGACGCCGGAACTTTCGGGAATCTTTTCCGACTGGATGCGCGTCAAAGTGATCGCCGGTTGGGTGGCCGGCGATTGGGCGATCGACTGATTGCCCAAGATTCCGACGACGACAACAGCCAGGGCTGCGCGTAATACAAACGTGTAGCGGCCTGCGAAAGCGAATAAAAATGCACTGTACACGAGGCCTCCAAAATGCCCTGCCGGTGCGCACCGGCGATATCGAGAATTACACCGCGTGACCGACGACGTAGCAATTGTTGCCGACATCCGTTCGCGCGGAGGAACTTTTCCGCTCTGCTCTGATACAATCGTGCGGCCCTCGAATAGTAGTCACAGGAGCCTTCCTTATGCACGCCTTCCGACTCGCCCTTGTCATCTGCATTTTTGCAACGAGCGCATCAGCCCAGATCATGAATGTAGCCCGCAAGCGCATCGCCCAAGGGGGTGATGCTGCGGGCATGGTCAATCTGCCCTACTACATCCAGGACAATCAGGGGAATAACTGGATGATCTACCAGAACGGAATGCTGCAACTTCAGGGCAACTTCCCCCTCTACAGCCAGGGAGCCATGCTCACCGTCAACGGCCAGCAGGGTCAGACTAATAACAACCAGGCAAAACTCGACCAGGACACAGGCGAAATCGTTTTTGAAAATATGAACGTGTCTGGTGTCGTCGTCACCCGGCGAATCTCCGTCGACAAAGATCTGGGGATGGCAAAATATATCGACATCATCAAAAACCCCCAGGCAAATGAAGTAAAGGTGGCGCTGCGGATCAACAGTACTCTTAATTATGGCGTGCAGCAGGCCCAGAATGTGGATGATTCAAAAAAGGAGGGGAATACGCTGGGATGGGTCGGCATGACCCAGGCAGGTCGCGCGGTTGTCGAAGTGTTTGCAGGCAGCGGGAGCAAGGTCACGCCCAAGGTGAACTGGCCTCAGGGAAGTAACAATGTGATGGCCAATCTGCAGCTGACAATCCCCGCCGGCAAGGAAGTTGCCTGGTTGCATATGCACGGGGGCGCCGCTACCCAGGACGCGGGCGTGCAATTGATCAACGAGTTAAACCCTACCAAAATACTTGCCTCCATTCCCAAGGAATATCGAAAGCTGATCATCAATTTCCCCGGTGGGCAAAGCATTTTTGGCGAGCTGGAAATCCTGCGCGGGGATGTTTTGGACGTCATCGAAGTGCGCGGCGGAGATCAACTCAAGGGAACATTAAAGGACGCATCATTGAAGCTGATTACTCCTTATGGCCCCGTCGAAGTGCCCGTGGAAAAAGCACTGGCGTTACTGAGCGTCGGGCAATTTCGTCCCCGTCACCTCATCGGTACTGCGGACGGAGAAATGTTCGGTGGTACGCTGGACGCAACAACCCTCAGCTTTGAACTTTCCAGCGGGCAGGTGATGGCGATTCCTGTCTCACAGATCACCCGTATCGGTTTGCGCAAGCGCGACGGCGAGCCTGACGAGTTCAACTTCCGTACCCCGATGGTCATTCTCAAAGGGGGGGATCGGCTCGCGATCGCGGCCCCCACCGAACCCATCGTTTTGCGAACCCGTTATGGAGTCTTAGCGCTTCCGGCCACCAGCATCTCGTCGATCAACTTTGAGCCTGACGAGCAGCCCGTGCATGCCGTCCGTCTGATCGACGGGACATCGTTTGCAGCGCTGTTCGCTTCGGACACGTTGTCGGTGAAACTGGCCAGCATTCAGAACGATTCGGAAGCCGCGCTACCCGCAGCCTCGCTGGCGATGGTGCAGTTTGCCGCCCCGCCCGCAGAGATGACGGTCAACACCCCGACGTTGAGCCTGATCAATACAGACATCCTGGTCGGCACGGTCTCAGGTGACTTACATCTCGATACCACTTTCGACACTCTTGCCGTGCGTGGACGAGAAATCGCGCGCATTACACGGGTTGGCAATAGTCCGGTCGACGTGCAGGTGACGCTGTGGGATCGCACGATTGTAAGCGGGCAGCTGCAGGAAGCGGACGTCCCGTTCAAGCTCGCCTGCGGGGCCGATTTGAAAATCCCCGTTGCGTTGATTCGGGAGTACACGCAACCACAGCCTGAACCGTCTGCGATGGTGACGGAAAAAATCAAGGTCATCGTCACGGAGCTAAATAGCGACGACTTCAAGGCCCGCGATAAGGCGCAGGCCCTTCTGATTGAGATGGGTCCTGAAATTGGCCCGGTACTGATCGAGTTGCGCGCCGCGCAACCCCCTGAAGCGCAGGAACGCATCGACACGATTTTGGCCGCAGTGAAGGCTACGGGCGTGACCGACCCGCTCCCTGCCAATGCGAATAAAGATCAGATTATGCTTCCGAACGATTAAGACGCTGGACGTTTATGCCACGCGCTCAGTGTTTGAAGTGCCTCTCGCCGGTGAGGATCATCACGGCGCTGGCTTGATCCACTACATCGATTGATTCCTTATCGCGCACGGATCCTCCCGGTTGCACGATGGCTGTGATACCTGCCTCGGTCAGTAATTTCACCCCATCAGGAAACGGAAAGAAGGCATCCGAAGCTGCCACCGCGCCTCGCGCCCGGTCCGATGCCTTGGCGATTGCAATGCGGGCAGCATTCACGCGATCCACCTGACCGCCACCCGGACCAAGAAGCATCTTATCTTTCACTACCGCAATAGCGTTGCTCTTGATGTGCTTGCAAATAAGCCAGGCGACTTTCAGGTCCGCCAGTTGCTCGTCGGTTGGCTGACGCTTGCTGACAACTTTCCACTTCGCTTCGTCGACACCGTTCAGATCGCGTTGCTGCATCAGGTATCCACCGACGATTTTGTGCAGGTGAAGTTCGCTCGGATCGAATCGTCCCAGTGGCCCCACTTCAAGCACACGAACGTTCTTCCAACGCTCGCGGAGTAGCTTCAGCGCGTCGTCGTCGTAGGCGGGCGCGACGATTACCTCCAGCAGCTTGTCGATGGCCGTGATCGCGTTTGCGGTCCCGATGTCGACGCGCTTATTCAGCGCGACAATACCACCAAAGGCCGCGAGTGGATCGCCTTGATACGCGCGCTGAAACGCGGATGACAAATCATCAGCGACCGCACATCCACAAGGCGTGGCGTGCTTCACGATGCACGCTGCCGGCTGGGAAAACTCCTTCACGCAGTTTAGGGCCGCATCAGCATCCAGTAGATTAATGTAGGAAAGTTCCTTTCCGTGGAGCTGCTTGCTGAACGCGACACTCGCCTCGTCGGGCTTGTTGCCCACGAGCAGCGTTGCCTTCTGATGCGGGTTCTCGCCGTAACGCAGGTCCATCGACTTGTGAAGGTTGAGCACCATCCCCGCGCTGTCGATCTGACCTGCCGACGCGAGGTAATTGGAAATCAGCGAGTCGTATTCAGCCGTGTGGGAGAACGCCCGCTGCGCCTGCTTCAACCGGTGCTTTCCGCAGCAGCTTCCGCCGTGCTCGCGCAGGTCGCCGAGCACTTTTTCATAACGCTCGGGAGAAGTCACCACCAACACAAACCGGTGATTCTTCGCTGCTGACCGGATCATGCTAGGCCCGCCGATGTCGATATTTTCGATCGCTTCGTCAAACGTCACGCCTGGTTTTTTTATGGTTCGCTCAAACGGGTAGAGATTGACGACAACCAGATCAATCGGCACGATCGCGTGCTCCTGCATCGCGCGCACATGCTCAGGATGATCCCGCAACGCCAGTAGCCCGCCGTGTATCTTTGGATGCAGCGTCTTCACGCGTCCATCCATCATCTCCGGAAAGCCCGTGACGTCCGCGATGTCGACCACGGGCAACCCTGCCTCTCGCAGGAACTTTGCCGTCCCTCCTGTGGAAATCAGCTCCACGCCAAACTCATTGTGGAGCGCGGTCGCAAACTCCTGGAGGCCGGTCTTGTCGGATACAGAGATCAACGCACGACGAATGGCAACGAGGTCTGACATAGGCTTAGGAAATTAGACGCACGGACGAGAAATGAAAAGGGAGCCCGACAAACCGTTTAATTTTCACGGCTCATCGCGTGGGTTGGCGCGGAGGTGTTGAAACATCTCAGCGAGGCGACATTACCTGCTGAAACTTTCCTGGAGGAGTGTCGGCCAGTCGCGCGGATCGAAAAGGTCGGTTTCGAGCAGGAGCTTCCATCTCGCCTTGAGGTCCGGATATTTTTCGATGAATCCCTGCCAAATCGCCTGCTGCGACCGGAGCGCGTACGTCCTTTGCTGCAGTGCGACCAATTCCTGCTGCAACGCTGTCACTTGAGCTTGGGAAGCTTCAAGGTCCTTCTGCATCTCTGCAATTTTCAAGGCTTGGCCTTCATTTTCCTTGGCCAGCTCGCTTTTCCGAGCCTGGGCATCCTGAAGCTGGGTCATGGCGTCGTCATACATCTTTTTCAGCTGCTCAGGGGCGACCGGTTCTTCTGCGTGCACGACGGTAGGCGTCGCGAGCGAGATGAGGAGGAGAATGAGAAGCGTCAATCGCATAGGGCAATTTCCAGATAACGGTCGCCGCGTTCATTCTAGTAGCATCCGCTTGTGTGAACAATGCGACATCAAGCGCACACGTTTGTGCATCCGCGTCATCAACATCGCCCGCCCCCGGCTGGTAAAAGCTTGCGTGGGGCGATGAGGGATGGACGCAATCGGCACATGGCTAGGCTAGAATGCGGTCGCACAAAATAACGAGGAGTTCCATGAAGGCGATATTCCTGTATGCCCTGCTTGCACTGACCTTGCTGACCACGTCCGTCACAGCGGGAGTGCGCACGGTTGCGCACTGGCGCTTCGGCGACGCTGACGAACAGGCCGCTGCCAATGCACCCTCGGCTGCGGAGACAAAAGACTCTGCAGGCACCCGACCGCTCACCAAGACCGGCGAAGCGTCGTACGTTGCGGACGTTTCGGGTCAGGCAAAGGACTCCAAACTTGCAGTCCACTTCAATGGCAAGGATGGGCGGTATTTCCGCAATGGGCTGTTTAATTCTCCCGACAATTTCGGGGCGGAGGCATTTGTACGACCCGCCACCGAACAGGGCTTCCACGTCATTTTTCAATACGGCAGTGGCGCGCACGGATGGTCAGTCGTGCGAAACGACAAGGGGTATCAGGTACTGCTCGGCGGAATCGCACTGGTCGGGTGGTCGGGTGACCAACCCGCCGGCCAGTGGTGCCATGTCGCGGTTGTGCGCGATGCGGGCAAGACCACGTTTTATTTTAATGGTCAGCCCATGGGCTCGACCGACGCAAAGTTGAACGATGCCGATGGAAAATCCGAGTTCAGCGTTGGCTCGGCAGCCGGCGGGAAGGAACAGTTCTACGAAGGCGACATCGACGAGGTGCGCGTATTCACATTCCCCGCAAACACTTTTGATGCCGCCGACCTACTGCTGAATAGATCCACCGTCCCGGAAACCAAGCCCCAGGCAGAGACCGCGCCCGCGCGAGTGGACAACGTTGTCGCACGAGGACGAAAGGAAATCTCCGTCGTCTTTGATCAAAACCCCATCGAGAACGGGATCACATTCCGACGCGAAGCCATGCAGGCCACACAGGCACCCGATGGTCCCGACGGTCCGCTGCGTTGGGGATGGAATGTGCTGCAGGGATCAGCCCAGGATGTTCCGTGGGCGCGTTCGGTCCTGCTGACCATCAAGGATGATGATTTCAAAAACGGTAAACAGCCTGCAATCGACATTGATATTGAGTATCGACAAACCTTTGACTCTCCGGTCGAGTGTCGCGTAGATGCCGAAAAGGGAAGCCGTAATGTTGGTGGAGGTTGGGGCCGGAACGAACGGTTCCAGACATATCATATCTCGCTCAACGACGCCTTTCTTGGCGCACGATCGCATGGCAGTCCCGTCGGCGACATGCAGACCGATGGCTACGACATGCGCATCAATTCCTTCGGTACAGACTTCATCATCCGCAGTGTAAAAGTCACCGGATATGATCTGGATAACGACGTTGATTACACGCGCCTGCTGCGCCTCGAGGCCATTGAAACGCCAAATGATCTGCTCCTCTTCCACCCCGACGAAAAGCACGTCATCAACTACAAGTTTTGGAACATCGCTCGCAAGCCCCTGGATGCCGAATATTCATTCGAGATGAAAACACGCAGCGGCAAGACTCTGAATCGCGCGGGCGGAAAGATCCGAATCGAAGGCAGCTCGCATTTCCAGATTCCGTACAACCTCGATACGGCAGGCCTGCCTTACGATGTGTACAGCCTGCACTTTATCCTCAAGCCTTCGGGTGAGGCCAGCGCGGAACCCATCGTGGATCGTGAAAGCTATCTGGGGGTCGCCACCTCGACGACAATTGCGAAGGCTGCTCCCGGAGAGTTTCTTTATGGGTTGGATGCGGCGCTGGGTGATGTGCATGGGTATACGCGCCTGCTGAAGTGGATGGACGCGATGGGCGTCGACATTGTCCGACATGGGATCGACGACAACATTTCACCAGATCTTGTCGCCCAGCAACTGGCTACCTTTGAATCGCACGGCTTGCAGGTGCTGGCCATCCACGATCCCCCCAAGGATATCGAACCCGGGCGCAGGCAGCAGGTCCTCCAACAGAAGATAGGGCTGGTGGGCACACTTGCCGCGCGTTTCCCGCAGATCAAGTTCTGGGAGTTGGGCAACGAGCCGGATCTGACGTTCTTCTATCCCGGCCCTATCGAAAATTACGCCGAAGACTTCGCGAAGATGTACGACGCCGTCAAACAAGCCAACCCTGCTGCCACCGTAATGAACGGCGGACTTTCGTTTGCGGGCGCTGAGGCGACCGCGCGATCACGGCGCTTTGTTGAAGTGGTTGATCCGGCGAGGATCGATGCGTTTGCGTATCACGGTCATGGACCCGGGGCGTCGGCCGAGCGCGAAGCACTCGAGCGCATTCGTGCAGTCGCCCATGAGTATGGGAAGACCGGAAAACTTTATATCGAGACTGAATCGGGCGTTGCTGCCCGGACGGAATCTCAGGAGCAGATGCAGGCGCGCACGTGCGTCCAGAAGATGGTGTATGCACAGTCGCAAAAGGTTCCGCTGTTCATCTGGTTCCGTTTGTTGATGTTTGCCGAGGACTATGGAAATCTTCGGACAGATCAGGAGCCCCGACCCAGTGTGCTGGCATATCGAACCATGGTTGAGACACTGCGTGCTCATACATTTTCCAGGGAACTGGACCTGGGCAAACCCGGACTCGCTGCCCACCTGTTTCAGCTTACCGGAGCAGCCAGCAACGCATCGCAACCAGCCAATCGCGCCTGCGTACTGTGGGTCGAACAACCGGCCACGCACACCGCCTACATTCGATTGGCCGACAAAGCCGAGTCCCTCCACGATGTTCGAATTCGTGACATCTTCGGCAACACCTCCTCGGCCACCGTTTCGCCAGACGGAATTGTCACCGTGACTGTGGGTCGGGACCCGGTGTATCTAATCTGGCAGACCGCCGACGAAGCATTCACGCCCGCCCGCGCGCCCAGTGTCATCGATGTCCAACCTGAGATTTCGCTTGTGCAGGGACTCGCCAACACCATCTCTGTCACCGTGCGTAATCCGCTCGCGACTGACGTCGATGGCAACGTCGCGATGTCCGTCAAAAGCCAGACCCCTGTCACCATCACCCCCGCATCGCAAAGTGTTTCTCTGAAGCCTGGTGCAAGCGCGCAGGTGACATTTTCCGTTCAGCCCTCTGCCGTCACCCCTGCCATCATCTGGCCCAAAACGTGGACGACGTTTGTATCGGTGATAGAGGACAGCATTGACCTCGCGAAGATCAACCAGGTTCCAGAAACCCTGCCCGGCCAGATTGGTGCAGCTGAGCCCGTGCGCCTTGCGCTGCGCGACGGGAAGCTCGACTTCGAAAAGGCCGGCGGAGAGATGAAGGAGCGCGAGCCGGGCATCCTTTTTGCCGAAGTCATATCAGATGCCGACCGTACCGTGACCCTCGGTGCAAGTGCAGACTGGTGGATGGCGTGGTACGTCAACGGTCAGCCCGTCTACAACACGCTCGCTGGCGGAAATGGCGGCGGATATGCGATCACCGATCACATGTTTCCGGTCCGGCTGAAAAAGGGAAGTAACCTGATTGCAGTCAAAGTCCTGTCCGGCTCGATGGGGTGGAAGATTTTCATTGGCAGTCCGTCGGAGGTTGAGCGTGCCAAGAGCGCTGATATCGGTTATGAGCAGGCGCAGTTTACGCTCACTTCCGGTACGAACGTCATCGCAACCGAAACGTCCGCCTTGAGTTTCGCAGCCCCCATTGCCCCGCTCGCTGGCATCGCCAGCGACGCGCCACTGGCCGAGTGGGAAAAGTTTGCGCCCGACGTCAATTTTTCGGATAACCACGTCCGAAATTTTTTCGACAAGCAGCCCGACTCGTCCAAGTGGTGGAAAGGTGATCAGGACCTCGGCGCCACCATGTGGTTGCGTGCCGACTCCGACCATGTTTACATCGTTGTGAAGGTCACCGACGACCGTCATGTCCCCGCAAAGGATGAGGCGACGTCGGATGCGGCGGACGGTATTCGCTTGTCCCTGCAGAAGCCCGGCGGAGAGGTGACGGACGTCACGATCGGGCAGGTGGGCGAGCGGCGGACATTCGCGTCTGGCAACGACGTCCGGGCAACGATTGAGCGGGCCGATGCCGACCACGTGACGCTCTACCGCGTTGCAGTCCCGCGCACCCTGGTCGGCGAAGCGCCGTTCTCAATCAATGTGGAAATCCGTGACAGCGACGGAGGCGAATTGAAACAGACAGTCTCCTGGGCGGCCCCAGCGACCGGTAACGACCGACACTGGCAACGCGCTGCCGTTGCGAAGTGAGGCCTTGCGGTTCTGTCCAGGTAATGACCACGACGTCACCGCGCCGGCTGTTGCGCGTTTTCCCGGGTCAAGCTGCGAGGGTTGCGGTTGACAGCCGTGCGCATCTCGCTAAACTGCTCCGCTTCACTCGTGGCGATGATTCCGCGCCCGAGACGCCCTATTTCGCGGAATTTGCATTGAGATAGATAAGGTTTCCGATCATGAGCACCTACTTTGCCAAGCCCGGTGAGATTACTCGTAACTGGCATGTCGTTGATGCCAGCGGGCAGGTTCTGGGACGCCTCGCATCATCAATCTCGACGATTCTGCAGGGCAAGCACAAGGCCACCTACACCCCCAACGTCGATACCGGCGACTTTGTCGTCGTCATCAACTCCGAAAAGATTCGTGTGACCGGAAAGAAGGCCGAGGTCATCGAGTACGACACCTACTCCCGTTATCCCGGCGGACGTCATCTGTATAGTTATCGTGAGATGCTTGAAAATCATCCCGAGCGCCTGATTGAACTGGCCGTCAAGCGAATGCTCCCCAAGAATAAAATCGGTCGGGACCAACTGACCAAGCTGAAGGTGTTCAAAGGCGCCGCCCACCCGCACGCCGCCCAACAGCCCAAGGAACTTAAGTTTGCCTGAATTGCGATCGGATATGCTGTCAGAGGCTCGTGGTTGATGACCCGACGCCTGCTTTTTTAAATGATCCTCTGACACAGAAGCATCAACCACGGCAGAAGGATTTTCGAAATCATGGCAGAAGCATCGTCCGTCGCCCCCGAGGCGACTCCGTCGGAACCCGTCAAAACCCCCGAACCCGTGAAGCCCAAGCGTGGCGCCGCCGCCGCTGCTGAAAAGGCCGCAGCTGCTGCGGAAAAAGCCGCCGCTGCAGCAGCCGCCACTGAGGCATCCAGCGCTCCCGCCGAGCCTAAGGTGAAGCGTCAATATGTGTGGGGCGTCGGTCGTCGTAAAAGCAGTGTCGCGCGTGTACGCATTGCACTCGGATCTGGCAAGATCGACATCAATGGTCGCGAGCTCAACGACTACCTCACTGCCGAGCGAGATCGCAAGGCCATCTTCGGTCCGTTGGAAGTCACCAACATGGGTGGCAAAGTGGACATCTGGGTGAACGCCGATGGTGGCGGCTTGACGGGTCAATCCGGCGCGATCGTCATGGGGTTGGCCCGCGCGCTGGCAAAGTTCGATCAAGGTCTGGAAGCCGCATTGCGTGGCGGAAACTTCATGACGCGCGATAGCCGTATGAAGGAACGCAAAAAGTACGGTCAGCGTGGTGCACGTCGTCGCTTCCAGTTCTCGAAGCGTTGATCGAACCCCTGCGGTCATTTTATATCAGTTCATAAACCAGCCGCGCGATCAACCGATCGCGCGGTTGTTTTTTTATCCGACCTCGTTGATTTTGCAGGTGTATGTCCGTTCGGACGTGGCACGGGGGACCCGCCCGTGTATCTTTAACAACCATGTCGGACGTTGTGCAGCAATATGCCTGCGGTTTCCTTTTCTCGATCGATCGGTCGCATGTGCTCCTCATCCGAAAGCGGCGACCGGCGTGGCAGGCGGGTCGACTGAATGGGATTGGTGGGAAAGTTGAGCCGGGTGAGACATTCGCGCAGGCGATGCAGCGAGAGTTTCGTGAAGAAGCGTTCCTCGATCTATCGGACTGGCAGCCCGCCCTGCAGTTAAGCGGGCAAGATGATACCGTCAGTTCACGCACCTGGTCGGCGACGTTCTTTCGCGCATTCGGTGATCTGCATCGGGCCCGAGCTACGACCGATGAAATGCTGGAGATCCATCGCGTCGACGCTCTTCCCCTTGAAGTAATTCCCAACCTGCGCTGGATCATCCCCCTGCTTCTGGACGATGAGGTGATGAGTGGCACCTATCGCGCAGATATCTGCCATTCCGTCATTACAAACATTTGACCGACAGTCAGCTGACCTTTGCCAGGCGACATCCTTGTCTCACGGCCCACATTCATCCCCGCCGCCTTTCAACGACTTCCAGACCTCGCGATTATTGGAACAACAGGCCGCTGCATTGATTCCGGGCGGCTCGCACACCTATGCCAAAGGGACGGACCAGTTTCCACAGATGTCGCCGGGATTTATCGCGCGTGGCCAGGGGTGCCATGTATGGGATGTCGACGGAAATGAGTTTATCGAGTACGGCATGGGCCTACGGGCGGTGACGCTCGGGCACGCGTTCCCGCGTGTGGTGGACGCGGTGGCCAAGTCATTGCAGCTGGGCACGAACTTTTCGAGACCAAGCGCCTTGGAAGTACAGGCTGCCGAGCGATTCCTTCAGGTGCTCCCACAGTATGAGATGGTGAAGTTCGCAAAGAACGGTTCCGACGTCACAACCGCCTCAGTGAAGCTCGCGCGCGCCTACACCGGGCGTAGTAAGATCGCTGTCTGCGCCGATCACCCGTTTTTTTCCTGCGACGACTGGTTCATGACCGCCACCCCAATGCACGCGGGCATACCGACCGAGGGTGACGCGCTGACGTTGAAGTTTCGCTATAACGATGTAGCCAGCGTCGAAGCCCTTTTCGCTGCGCATCCCCACGACATCGCTGCGTTGATTCTCGAGCCTGCGACTTCGGTCGAACCGGCTGCGGGGTATCTGGCTTCATTGAGGGCACTGTGCGATCGCCACGGCTGCCTGCTGATTTTTGATGAGATGATCACCGGTTTCCGTTTCCACCTCCGCGGTGCCTCTGCCGAATACAACGTCACGCCGGATCTCGCGACCTTCGGAAAGGCGCTCGCCAATGGTTTTGCCCTCTCCGCCCTCACCGGTCGGCGCGAGATTATGCAGCAAGGTGGACTCATGCACGATCACGACCGAGTGTTTTTATTGTCCACCACCCACGGCGCGGAGACGACCGGTCTGGTCGCGGGCATGGAAACGATGCGCTGCTACGAGGAACTGAACGTGATTGAAGTCCTGGATAGGCAGGGCAAGCGGCTGGCGCGCGGCGTTGCGCAGGTTGTCAGCCAGCATGGCCTTCAGGGCCGACTTGGGTGCATGGGGCGGCCGTGCAATCTCGTTTACTTTACGCGTGATGCCAGCGGTCAGCCGTCGCAGGCGTTGCGTGCATTATTCATGCAGGAAATGATCCGACACGGGATACTCGGCCCGTCCTTCGTCGTGAGCTTCTCGCATACGGATACGGATATTGATCGGACGATTGACGCGTTCGACCGCTCAGCGAGTGTGTACGCGCGTGCGCTATCGGAAGGCGTGGAAAAATATCTGATAGGTCCGCCGGTGAAGCCTGTAATGCGACAAAAAAACTGATCAGAGACCGACATCAATCGCATTGAGCTTTCCGTCCAGAAAATCCTGGAGAAACGATGCGGCCGCAAGTGCGTCGCGGCGGTCTTTTTTCATGCGGTGCGTCAACTTCTCACCATCGCGTCGGCGACGGGCGAGGGATTGCTCTGCATCGAAACTGCTGAGGCGCTCATCAACAAAAACCAGCGGACATGTTGCTCTGGATCGCAGGTCACGCGCCCACTGCACCACCGCTCTCGCCCCACTGCCCACCGAATCATCCATATTCAGCGGAAGACCGATCACGATGCGCTGCACCTGCTCGGCACCGACGAGTGCGACGATGTGCGCAAGTTTTTCCGCGGAAGTTTCGTTCTCCAGAACCGCAAACGGGGTTGCGAACCGCCCGCCATCATCGGACATCGCGAGCCCGATGCGCCGCGTACCATAATCAATCGCGAGGGTTCGCATGGGCAGCCAGGCTGTCTGGGAGACTATTGATAGCGCTGTCCCGACGTCTGCTGGATGCGGGCGACCAGCTCCTTGACGCGCTGGGATTCATTGCGTGGGCAGACAAGCGTCGCATCGGGCGTGTGGACGATAATCATGTCGGTCAGACCGATCGTCGAGATCAGATGCTCAGGATCGGAACTGATGATCACGTTGTCGTCGGAGTCAATGAAAACATACTGTGCCTGATAGACCGCATTGTTGTGCTCATCGGCCTTCAGGGTCTCAGCCAAGGCCGGCCACGACCCAACATCGAGCCAGTTGACGGGCATCTCGACGACATACACCTGCGCCTTTCCCTTGCCCTGGCTGGCGGGCTCCATGACCGCGTAGTCGACGCTTATTTTTTTGAGCGACGGATAAAGCTCGTTGATCGTGGCCGACCGCGCTGGCGTGTCCCACGCTGATGCGATGCGATCGAGCGCGTCGTATGCCGTCGGGAGAAACGCACGCAGCTCCGCAAGCACGGTGTCGCATCGCCAGACGAACATCCCGCTGTTCCAGTAATACCGGCCTGACTCGACGTACCGGTCGGCGGTCGCTTTGTCGGGCTTTTCCTTGAATGCCTGGACACGGTAGACCCCCGCGCCGCCTCCTTGCAGTGTGACGGCCTCGGCGCGTTGCACATAGCCCAGACCGACGTGCCCATGGGTCGGGATGATGCCGAAAGTGACCAGGGCGTTTGGTTTTTGGTGGGCAAGATCGAAGGCAGTGCGAATGCTTTTCTGGAACGCCTCGACAGGCTCGATGACGTGGTCGGCAGTCACAAAAGCCGCGACAGCGTCGGGGTCGCGATACTTGAGCACGGCAGCCGAGAATCCGACCGCATTGGCGGTGTCTCGACCTTGCGGTTCGCCCAGGACATTTTCATCAGAGAGTTCTGGCACATTCTCAAGGACTGCCTGGCGATGCGCGTCGCCCGTGCACACGTAGATGCGGTCGGCAGGAAGGATGCCGCGCAGACGCTCGTAGCTCAGTTGCAGTAAACTTTTTCCGCGTACTGCCTTGAGTAACTGCTTGGGGAGATTTGCACGCGACAACGGCCATAACCGTGTCCCCGACCCGCCTGCCATGATTACGCCATATTCCATAGACATTCGCTCCGCGTCGTCCCGATGACCGATCAAATCTGATACTTTTTATCGCGCTTGGCAACCGCCTGGATCTTCTTGCCAAGCTCTTCGAACCCCGTCTTGCCCATCAATGCATACGTCGCATCCTTGCCCAATTGCACGGCTGGCTGGTCGTAGGTGTTAATTCCCAAAAGCGCGCCCATGTAGCTGACAGCTGTCTCATAAAGATATAAAAACTGCCCGACCGTTTCCGGGCCGATCGTCGGGAAGTTGACCGTCATCGTGGGACGCTTGCTTTCGAGCAACGCGTATTCCGTCGCCAATTTCTCGGCGTTGATCAGCGTCTGAAAGTTAGACCCGGGGAGATAGTCCAACGTTGGCACGCCCTTCAAACTTTGTGGGATCGCCAGCTTTTGATTGAACTTGTCCACCTCCAGAAACGTGATGATTTTGTCGTTTGGCCCTTCGCGATACAGCTGCACCTGCGAATGCTGGTCGGTGGTACCCAGCGCTTTGATCGGCGTCTGCCCGGCAAAGACCTGCTTCTTGCCGGTGATGTCGTACTGCTTGCCCAGGCTTTCCGCCCAGAGCTGCCGGAACCAGTCTGCCAGGTAATAAAGCGACGTGCTGTAGGGCATCATCACGCTCATCACCTTGCCGCGGGCGTTCAGGAGATAATGCACGGCAGCGAGAATGGCCGCGGGGTTCTTGAAAAGGTCGCCGTCCTTCAGTCGCTTGTCCATGTCGGCAGCGCCGGTCATCAGCGCGTCGATGTCGATGCCCGAAATCCCAGCGCTGAACAACCCCACTGCCGACAGCACGCTAAACCGCCCGCCCACGCCGTCGGGCACTTCAAGCGTGCGATATTCCTCGGCCTTGCAAATCTCCCGCAACGTCCCGCCCGTTGCATCGGTCGTCGCAAGAATATTGTCCTTGTATTTCTTCCCCAGCTTCGTCTGCAGCAGATCACGGAACAAAATAAACTGTGATGCCGTCTCGGCAGTCTCGCCGCTCTTGGAGATGACGTTGACGATCGTCTTTTTGATTTTCGGGGTGATGAGTTCAACAATCGATTTGATCTGATCCGGATCGACGTTGTCCAGCACAAACACCTGTGGACCCGGGCGCGTCCGATCGGACATCAGGTTATAGGTGTATGGATTAAGCGCGTTGTGCAAAGCGATATTGCCCAGCGCACTTCCACCTATCCCCAGGACGATTAGCACGTCGCAACGATCACGGAAGTATTCGATCTCGCGTGTGATCGAGTCGATCATGTCCTCGTCGTACGGAAGGTCACGATACTTCAGCTTCCCGGCTTTGCGCTCGTCGACGAACTGCTTTGTAATTTCCTTGATGCGCGGCGCGATTCCCTTCAGTTCCTTCTCCGTCACGCCATGCTGTTCCCCGATGGCGTCGGCGGTCGCATTTTTCCAATAGAGGCTGATCTTATCCATGTCGTTTCTGATCCTCGGGTGATGTTGAGCGGGGTAGCATAAACGGGCAGCCAGTAAAACCCAAGGCTTGCGGGGATCTGGCGAGAAGGATTTTATTGTGGCGTCCCGCCGTCTGATCATTGCTGCCAATCGCCTGACGATCGCCTACAATGCTTTCATGGGACTTCAATGCAATATCGACGCACGTGGGCAGCGGATGCGGGCGCGGATGGGCACGGTGTTTGTAATCGGGGCTGGCTTGATGGCCGCGCTGTGGGCTTGGCCACGTGGATCGATCGTTGCATGGGCCGTGACAGGCGCTGCGCTCGCCGTGGGGCTGTTCATGCTGTTTGAAGCGCGTAACAAATGGTGCGCGATGCGCGCGATGGGGATCAAGACAAAGATCTGACGATCACTCACCTACATAGTAATGCGTCATTGATTGGCTTGTGATTCTTCAGTCGATCACACCCGCGAGCGCAAGCCGGCAGTTTGTTCCGGTGCAACCGGGGGCGTTGCCGTGAACAAGTTCCATCTCAAAGGTGTGCATGCCTGTGGGCAAATCATCGGCCACATGGAAGGTGCGATACCATCCGCTGGGCCCGCACCAGTCGGGGCGATCACGATCAGAATTTTTCCACGCCCCGCCGTCCAATCGATATCGGAACTCTGACGAGGTCTTTCCAAAGTCGAAACCAAGCACCAACGCCCTTCCCTCAAAGTCGAACGAAAGTTTTGCACCGACTGCAGCCGTATCGAGCACGTAGGGCGCGAACGGCACGCCCTGCCAACGTCGCAAAACCCACGGGCCGGTGGTGACGATTGAGTCCAGTGGGATGCGCCGGGCAAGCTGGTAATTTTTCGCATCCACCGGTGCCGGGAGCACGCTGGCACATGCAACACCTTGCAAGTTCGGTGCGTCGATGAGCTCTCTCTGCAAGTATTGATTAACCGCATCGGCATAGCTCAGGCTCCCGCGATGCTGCGGATGCAGACCATCGGGCAGCCACTCTTCCCATCGCATTTTGCCAGACCGAATTTCATTGAGCGCGTTGAGGCTCATCCACACCGACCCAAGGTTGTAATGCGACGCAAGCACCTCAAACTCTGCAATCGATGCAGGCAGGCGCTCAGCCATCATGTCGGTATAGAAGTCCTGAGAATACGTGTACGTCAGCACCACGTCGCGGCCTGCATCGGCGAGCAGTTGACGGATGCACCCCTCGCGGGTTCGGTTCCGCTGCGTGGTTGGCACGCCGCCGTCGTTGACGGCATATTCCATGAAGACCAGATCGCAATGTCGATCGAGGACATCCGGTTTGATCCGCCACACCGCCAAGTCGCTGCCCGTGGCACCTAGCGCAGCATTCTCCACAGTGATACGCACATGGGGAAACTTCTCGCAGAACCAGGCGATCACTGCTTCCGGCCAATTGTACCCCGGACGAGATTCGGTGATTGATCCGCCAACGAAGCCTATCGTCAAGTGCTTGCGCTTCAGCGCAGCCAGGGTGTTCACCAGTCCCGCACGATGTTGAAAGATATTCATGAGTCTGAGCAGCGTCGGGCTAAGTTGCGATGCTGTCAAATCCCATCGTCTGCCAGAATATTTCGTGCTATGATTCGCCCCCTCAACAAAGGAAGGCCGCATGGTTGCCCCGGCACCAAAACGAGATTTTGTCCCGCTCACGCTCGACCCCGCCGACTTCAATCAAATCAAACCCCTCTACGAGGAGCTTCTGCATCGGCCACTCGGCTCGGCGGAAGCTTTGACGCGGTGGTTGTTACATTTTTCTGAGCTGGAATCGGTACTCGATGAGGCGCGCAGCCGGCGATACATCGAAAAGTCGTGCCACACCGACGACGTCACCATTGAGAAAGCGTACATGCACTTCGTCGAGGTGATCGATCCGCAAACCAAGCCATATTTCTTTAAGCTGCAAAAGCGATTGCTGGACAGCGCACATATCGCGGAACTGCAGGACCTCAAGTATCGCATGCTCAAGCGAAGATGGCAGGCAGACGTGGATATCTTCCGTGATGAAAACATCGCGCTAGAAGTGGAGGTGACGCGGCTGAATAACGAATACGACAAGACCTCTGGAGCGATGACGGTTTTCTATCGCGACAAGGAATACACGCTGCAGCAACTGGCGAGGTTTGTCGAAGAGCCCGACCGGGCGGTGCGACAGGAAGCATGGGAACTGAGCACGAAGCGTCGCATGCGGGATCGAGCAGCAATCGACGACGTCTTCGAAAAGCTCCTGCCGTTGCGGGCCCAGATCGCGCAGAATGCGGGGCTTCCCGACTATCGCGCGTACTGCTGGAAGGCATACAAGCGGTTCGACTATTCGCCAGATGAATGCCTGAAGTTCGCGTCTGCCATCGCCGATACGTGCGTGCCGCTGGTCCGAACGCTGGATCGTGAGCGGGCAAAGGACTTGAAGGTCAGCAAGTTGCGGCCGTGGGACCTGGCGGTCGATCCACAAAACCGTGCGGCGCTTCGACCGTTTATGGACGATCAAGTCGATGCTTTTGTTGCCAAGACCAGGGAGATTTTTGAACGACTGTCGCCCGAGCTCGGGATGGAGTTCGACTCGCTCCGGACAAATAACAACCTGGATCTCGCCAGCCGACGCGGCAAGCAGCCCGGTGGATATCAATGTTCGCTCGAGGAATCGCGACAGCCGTTTATTTTTATGAATGCAGC
>Ga0105047_10006511_pt1 | contig 19805 bp, 19 predicted proteins | sample MAT04_FD_78384 | JGI IMG/M metagenome (GOLD analysis project Ga0105047, IMG submission 78384) | Freshwater microbial communities from Lake Fryxell liftoff mats and glacier meltwater in Antarctica - MAT-04 (megahit assembly) | ecosystem: Environmental > Aquatic > Freshwater > Ice > Liftoff...
CTTCATCGCCGATCGCTGGGCTCAGCGTGAGACGAGGGCGGTCGCGCCGTCGGTCGTCGCGCCGTTCGCCGCGGACCGCCGCGCCAGACTCGGCGCGCAGTTCCCCGGCGAGCGGCTCGTGCTCCCCGCGGGCACGCTGGTGACCCGCTCCAACGACACCGACTACCGGTTCCGCCCGCACTCGGCGTTCGCGCACCTCACCGGCCTGGGCACGGACGAGGAGCCCGACGCGGTCCTGGTCCTGCACCCGGTCCCCGGCGGCCACGAGGCAGTCCTCTACCTTCGCCCGCCGGCCGGCCGCGACACCGAGGAGTTCTTCGCCGACTCCCGCTACGGCGAGTTCTGGGTCGGCGCGCGGCCCGGCCTGGACGAGATCGCCGACCGCACGGGTCTGCGTACCGCCTCGATCGACGACCTGCCCGACGCCCTGGTGAAGGACGTCGGACCCGACGGCGTCCGGCTGCGGGTGGTCCCCGACGCCGATCCGACGGTGACGCTGCTGGTCGACGGTGCGCGCGCGGGCGGTGACCGGCCGCCGGCGCAGGACACCAAGGACGACCAGCGGCTGGCCGAGGCGCTGTCCGAGCTGCGCCTGGTCAAGGACGACTGGGAGGTCGACCAGATGCGGGCCGCCGTCGCGGCCACCGCCGCCGGGTTCGAGCGGGTGGTGCGTCACCTGCCGCGGGCTGCGGTGCACCGGCGCGGCGAGCGGGTCATCGAGGCGGTCTTCGACGGGAATGCCCGTGAGGAGGGCAACGGCGTCGGCTACGAGACGATCGCCGCCGCCGGCGACCACGCCACCACGCTGCACTGGATCCGCAACGACGGCCCGGTCGTCCCCGGTGACCTCGTGCTCATCGACGCCGGGGTGGAGGTCGAGTCGCTCTACACCGCCGACGTCACCCGCACGCTTCCGGTCGACGGTACGTTCACCGAGGTCCAGCGCCGGGTCTACCAGGCCGTGCTCGACGCGGCCGACGCCGCCTTCGCCGCCGCGCGGCCCGGTGCCCTGTTCCGCGAGGTGCACGCCGCTGCGATGGAGGTCATCGCCGACCGGCTGGCCGGCTGGGGCCTGCTGCCGGGGACCGCCGGCGAGTCGCTGAGCACCGACGGCCAGTTCCACCGCCGCTGGATGGTCCACGGCACGAGCCACCACCTCGGGCTCGACGTGCACGACTGCGCCCAGGCCCGGCGCGAGATGTACCTCGACGCCGTCCTGGAGCCGGGGATGATCTTCACCATCGAGCCGGGCCTGTACTTCAAGGCCGACGACCTCGCGGTGCCGCAGGAGTACCGCGGGATCGGCATCAGGATCGAGGACGACGTCCTGGTCACCGCCGAGGGCAACGAGAACCTGTCGGCCGCCCTGCCGCGCCGGCCGGACGACGTCGAGTCGTGGATGCGCGGGCTGCTGGGCTGAACCTCACCCCTCGTCGCGGGGCAGCCGACCGGCCTGCTCGAGGGCCCGGCGCAGCAACCACTCGACATGGGCGTTCGTCGAGCGCAGATCCTCGGCGGCCCAACGGGCGAGCGTGTCGTGCACTGCCGGGTCGAGCCGCAGGAGCATCGCCTTGCGCTCGCGAGCCTGGCGGGCCGGGCGGGCCGGACCCGCCGCCGGCGCGTCCGGCCCGCCCTCGCCCGCCCCACGTCCGGCGCCGCCGCCACCAACGCCGGACTCGGGCGCGCTCATCGCCGGACCTGCCTCACTGATACAGGGTCCCTGCGTTGACCACCGGGGTCACCCGCGAGTCGCCGCACAGCACCACGAGGAGGTTGGAGACCATCGCCGCCTTGCGCTCCTCGTCGAGCTCGACGACGCCCTGCGCGCGCAGCTCGGCCAGCGCCATCTGGACCATGCCGACCGCACCCTCGACGATGATCGACCGGGCGGCGATGACGGCGGCCGCCTGCTGCCGCTGGAGCATCGCCTGGGCGATCTCCGGGGCATAGGCCAGGTGGCTGATCCGCACCTCGACGACCTCGAGGCCGGCCAGGGCGACCCTGGCTGCGACCTCCTGGGCCAGCTCGAGCGAGACGCTGTCGGTCGAGCCGCGCAGCGAGGGGTGGCCGTCGGGGCCGTCGTACGGGTAGGTGCCCGCGACGTGCCGCACGGCCGACTCCGCCTGGACGGCGATGAACGCGTCGTAGGCCTCGACGGCGAAGGTGGCCTTGGCCGTGTCGCAGACCTGCCAGACGACGATCGCGGCGATCTCGACGGGGTTGCCGGTCGCGTCGTTGACCTTCATCCGGGCGGTCTCGAAGTTGCGCACCCGCACCGAGACGGACTTGTGCGTGCTCAGCGGGACGAGCCAGACCAGCCCGGCGCGGCGCACCGTGCCGATGTACCTGCCGAAGAACTGCACCACCTGGGTCCGTCCGGGCTGGACGATGGTGATCGAGGTCAGCGTGAGCGTGCCGAGCAGGATGCTCAGCCCGGCGAGGACGCCGAGGGTGGTCGAGCCGCCGCCGTCGGCACGGACCGCGGCCCAGACGCCCAGCCCCAGCAGGACGACGGCCAGGCCGAGGCCGAGAAAGCCGTCGGTGTGCCAGGCGGAACGTTCGTGGATGTCGACCTCGACGCCATCCGGGCCCACCGGCCGGACGACCGGCTGGGGTCCACGTTCGACGACGGACATGCTCATCACTGCCTCTCGACGGCGCACCACCCTGATGCGTCCGCGATCACAGTGATATCACATGCATAGCCTGCCTGTCAGGCACGCACGAGCCCGGACGATGCGTCAGGACTCCGGGCCGGCCGGGGGCTGGGTGGGCGGGATCGGCTGGGTCGAGCCCACCGGGGGGTGGGACGGCGGGCCGGTCGGCGAGGGGGTGCTCGTCGGCGGGTTGGCGAGGCCGGGGGCGCCCAGGCCGTCGACCGGTCCCGGGCGGACCGGACGCCCGACCCCCGGGCCGCCGCTCGCCGACAGGATGGCGCGGGCCTGGTGGGCGGACTCGCCGGCGCACAGCAACGCGTACGTCGAGGCGACGATCTGGCTGGAGGAGGTGAAGTCCCGCCGGCCGCCGGTGAACGCGTAGGAGATCACCGAGAAGAGGATGCCGAAGGCCGCACCGATGGCCACGGCTGGCAGGATCGCCACGCCGGCGCTGTCCGCCGGGGCGAACAGCGAGAGCAGCAGTCCGACGAACAGGCCGAACCACGCCCCCGAGGCCAGCCCGGCGATCGCGACCCGCGAGTAGGTGAGCCGGCCCGTCACACGCTCGACCATCTTGAGGTCGGTGCCCACGATCGTCACGTTCTGGACGGCGAACGCCGAGTCGGAGAGGTGGTCGACGGCCTTCTGCGCCTCGAGGTAGGTCGGGTAGGCGGCGATCTGCTCGCCCTGCGGCGGCGTCGGCACGGCGGGGATGCGGGCTGACCTGTTCATCGTCATGCCGTGATCTTCTCCCAGACGCCTGGGAGTTGCCAGGCAGCGCCCCGAGCGGGATCCCGGCGAACGCAGCACCGCCCCCGGCGGAGCCACCCCGGCTACGCTGACGCCCGTGAGCAGCGTCGGCACCCGGATCTTCGCAGCGCGCCTCGCCGGGACCGCGGTCTTCGACCCCCTCGGAGACCCGGTCGGGCGGGTGCGCGACGTCGTCGTGCTGCTGCGCGCCAAGGGCGCCCCGCGAGCCGTCGGCCTGGTCGTCGAGGTGCCCGGACGGCGCCGCGTCTTCCTGCCCCTGACGCGCGTGACCAGCATCGACGCCGGGCAGGTCATCTCCACCGGGCTGGTCAACATGCGGCGCTTCGAGCAGCGCACGTCGGAGACCCTCGCCCTCGGCGAGCTGCTGGACCGGCGGGTCGACCTCACCGACGGCTCGGGCGCGGCGACAGTCGTCGACCTGGCCATCGAGCAGCAGCGCACGCGCGACTGGCTGGTGACCAAGCTCTTCGTCCGACGCCAGGTCCCCGGCAAGACCGGGCTCATGCGGCGCCGCGGGGAGACCCTCACGGTCGATGTCGGCGACGTGCGCACGCTGGCCGGAGGTGCGGCCCAGGGCGCCGAGCTGCTGCTCGCCTCCTACGAGGACCTCAAGCCGGCCGACCTCGCCGACGTGCTGCACGACCTCGGTTCGGTGCGCCAGCTCGAGGTGGCCAGGGGGCTGAACAACGAGCGGCTCGCCGACGTCCTCGAGGAGCTGCCGGAGGACGACCAGGTGGCGATCCTGTCCGGCCTGGACGTCGACCGCGCCGCCGACGTGCTCGACGTCATGCAGCCGGACGACGCGGCGGACCTCATCGGCGAGCTGTCCGAGGAGAAGGCCGCCGAGCTGCTCGAGCGGATGGAGCCGGAGGAGGCGCGCGACGTCCGCCGCCTGCTCGCCTACCAGGACGACACCGCAGGCGGCCTGATGACTACCGAACCGGTCGTCCTCGGGCCCGAGGCCACGATCGCCGCAGCGCTGGCGCACGTGCGGCGACAGGACCTCACCCCCGCGTTGGCCTCGATGGTCTTCGTCGTGCGTCCGCCGTTGGAGACGCCGTCTGGCCGGTTCCTCGGTGTGGTGCACATCCAGCGGATGCTGCGCGAGGCACCCCACGACGCGATCGGCGGCATCCTCGACACCGAGATCGAGTCCCTCAGCGCCGACGCACCGCTGAGCCAGATCACCCGGCTGATGGCCACCTACAACCTGCTCGCCCTGCCGGTGCTCGACGAGCAGCGGCGCCTGCTCGGCGCGGTCTCCGTCGACGACGTGCTCGACCACCTGCTGCCGGAGGACTGGCGCGAGGGCGACGACGACGACACCGACCGGGCGATGACGGCGCAGACGGAGGCCGGCCGTGGCTGAGCGGCTGGACCAGCCGCGCGACGCGCACCGGTCCGTGCTGCGGCCGAAGTTCGGCGCGGACACGTTCGGCAGGATCTCCGAGGGGATCGCCCGGTTCATGGGCACGCCCCGGTTCCTCGCCTACATGACGGTGTTCGTCGCCGTCTGGCTGGGTTGGAACAGCTGGGGGCCGACCGGCCTCCGCTTCGACAGCGCGGATCTGGGCTTCACGGCGCTGACCCTCATGCTCTCGCTCCAGGCCTCCTACTCCGCCCCGCTCATCCTGCTCGCCCAGAGCCGCCAGGCCGACCGGGACCGGGTGGCGGCCGAGCAGGACCGGCAGCGTGCCGAGCGATCGCTGGCCGACACCGAGTTCCTCGCCAGGGAGATCGCCGCGCTGCGGATAGCGCTGGGCGAGGTCGCGACCCGTGACTTCGTCCGCTCCGAGCTGCGCGACCTGCTGGAGGAGATCACCGCCGAGCGGGAGGCCGCACGGGAGGCCGAGCGCAAGGCCGAGCGCAAGGCCGAGCGCAAGGCCGAGCGAGAGACGGACCGGGAGTCCGACCGCACGCGGGAGCGACCAGCGACCTGACCGGCCCGCCCCCCTCACTGGGTCGACGCGACCACCATCGCCCGCAGCCGGGCAGCGAGCGCACCGTCGCCCTCGACCGTCAGGGCGTCGAGCGGACCTCGGCCCCACAGCCAGCGATCGAGGTCCCAGGCCGGGCCGCTCACCACGGCGTCGTCCTGCCCGCCGTCGTCCTGCGTGAGCAGCGGCGCGACGTCGACGGTGTACGGCTCGCCGTCGTCGTCGGTCCCCGCGAAGCTCCCGAGGGCGAGGACCCAGCTGCCGGCGGCATCGGTGCAGCTCAGCCGCAGGGTGGTGCCGTCGAGCGTGAGCTCGCCGTCACCGGGGACGCCGTCGATCAGCACGGTGAGCAGCTCGTCGACGCCGTCCGCCGCGAGCTCGGCCGGCGGCGCGGTGACCGGGAGCCCCGCGGCGAGCTCGGCGTCGACCCGGTGAATGAGAGCCTCGTGCGCCTGCCGGCGGGCGACCCAGCCGACGCTGTGCCCGTCCGGCGCCCAGGACCAGCACTCCTGAGCCGGGTCCCGTCCGGCGAGTGCCACGAGCAGGGCCGCCCGGCTGCCCGCGGCGACGTCGGCCGGCACGCCGTCACGCGGCCGGTCGGGCTCGGGGACGTCCCCGCCGTCGAGCCCGGCGCCGACCACCTGGGCCCAGAAGGCGTGGACCTCCGTCAGGTGTCGGTGCAGGTCGCCCACGGTCCACCCGGGGCAGGTCGGGACCGGCCGGTCGGCCGGCACACCCGCGAGGGTGGTGGCGAACAGGTCGGACTGCTCCCGCAGGGCCTCGAGGTACGTGCTGTGGTCCACGGCGGCGAGCCTACGCATCGACCCGAGGGACGGCGGGGCCCGGGCTCGATCTACGATGGTGCACATGTCGATCCTCACCGCCGAGTCCGTCACCGCCGCGCTGGCCGGGGTGATCGACCCCGAGATCCGCCGCCCGATCACGGACCTCGGCATGGTCCGGTCCGTCACGGTCGAGCCCGGGCCGGACGGCGCCGTCGTCACGGTGGGCATCGACCTCACCACGGCGGGCTGCCCGCTCAAGGACACCCTCACCCGAGACACCACGGCGGTGGTCTCGGCGCTGGACGGCGTCGCTGCGGTGAGCGTCGAGCTGGGCGTGATGTCCGAGGAGCAGCGGCTCGCGCTGCGCACCATGCTGCGCGGCGGCGCCGGCGAGCCCGTCATCCCGTTCGCCCAGCCGGGCAGCCTCACCCGGGTCTATGCGATCGCCTCCGGCAAGGGCGGCGTCGGCAAGTCCTCGGTGACGGCCAACCTCGCCGCGGCGATGGCCGCCGACGGCCTGTCGGTCGGCGTGGTCGACGCGGACGTCTACGGGTTCTCGTTGCCGCGCATGCTGGGCGTCACCCGGCCGCCGACCAAGGTCGACGACATGATCCTGCCGCCGGTGGTGCACGGGGTGAAGGTCATCTCGATCGGGATGTTCGTGCCGGCCGGCCAGCCGGTGGTCTGGCGCGGGCCGATGCTGCACCGCGCGCTTCAGCAGTTCCTCGCCGACGTCTTCTGGGGCGACCTCGACGTGCTGCTGCTCGACCTGCCGCCCGGGACGGGGGACATCGCGATCTCGGTCGCTCAGCTGCTGCCCAGCAGCGAGATCGTCGTCGTCACCACCCCGCAGGTCGCCGCGGCCGAGGTCGCGGAGCGCGCCGGCTCGGTCGCGATCCAGACCCACCAGCACGTGGTGGGCGTGGTGGAGAACATGTCGTGGCTGGAGCAGCCGGACGGCTCGCGCCTTGAGCTCTTCGGGGCCGGCGGGGGTGCCGCCGTGGCCGACTCGCTGAGTCGCGCGACGGGCACGGCCGTGCCCCTGCTCGCCCAGATCCCGCTCGACATGGCTCTGCGCGAGGCCGGCGACGAGGGAACCCCCGTGGTGCTCACCGCACCGGACAGCCCCGCCGCTCAGGCGCTGCGCACCGTGGCCAGTGCACTGGGCGCCCGATCCCGCGGCCTCGCCGGCCGATCCCTTGGCATCTCCCCCGTCGCCCGCTGACCCCGGCGGGCCGCCCACTGACCCCCGGCGGACTCCCGGCACGCGTCCCGCTGACGCCCGACGGACCCCCGGCACGCGTCCGGCTGGCGCCCGACGGACCCCCGGCACGCGTCCCGCTGACGCCCGACGGACCCCCGGCACGCGTCCCGCTGACGCCCGACGGACCCCCGGCACGCGTCCGGCTGGCGCCCCGGCACCCCCGGCGGGCCGCTCGCCGTCCCGCTGCCTATCCGTCCTAGCGGCCGATGGTGCTGGTGTTGCCCCTGGCCTGCCGCCGACCGCTCACCATCACCACCCGCACCAGGGGCCGCCAGGACGGCCACATCGACCACCTCGACTGCACGACATCGTCCCGTCGACGTGCAGCGTTGTTGACTCGTGTTGGATTGTGGCGAATACTGTTCGGGTGCTCGCATCGCAGCGACAGGACCTGATCCTGGCTCTCATCCACGACAACGGCGCCGTCCGCGTCGCGGACCTGGTGGTCAGCCTCGACGTCTCCGATATGACGGTGCGACGCGACATCGGCGAGCTCGCCCGACGCGGACTGGTCCACCGGGTGCACGGAGGTGCGGTCGACGCGCGGCACGCCGCACACGAGCCAGGCTTCCGCGCCAAGAGTGCGCTGTCGGGCGCCGAGAAGTCGGCGATCGCCCGCGAGGCGCACCGCCGCCTGTCTCCGGGCGGCGCGGTCGCCCTGTCCGCGGGCACGACGACGCACCTGCTCGCCCGCCTCATCGCCGAGGACCCGGCCTTGCGCCCGCTCACCGTGGTGACCAACTCGCTCCCGGCTGCCGAGGTGCTGCACCGGCCGGCCGACCATGACCTCACCGTCGTGCTCACCGGCGGCACCCGCACGCCGTCAGACGCCCTCGTCGGGCCGTTGGCCACCCAGGCGCTCGCGTCGCTGCGGGTCGACGTCACCGTCCTGGGCGTGCACGGGCTGGACATCGAGGCAGGGCTCACCACGCCCAACCTGCTCGAGGCGGAGACCAACCGGGCGATGGTTGCCGCCGCGAGCCAGCTCGTCGTCCTGGCCGACCACACCAAGTGGGGCGTGGCCGGCCTGAGCCGCATCGTCGGCCTTGCCGAGGTCGACATCCTCATCACCGACGACGCCCTGCCCGCCGACGCCGCCGCAGCGCTGCGCGAGGCCGTCGGCACGCTCGTCCTGGTCCCGCTCGCCACCGGCGAGGACGCCGTCCGACACCTCGACGCCTGACCCCGGACCCACCCGCCGACCGGACCTACCCGCCGCCCAGACCAAGCCCCGCAGCCACCACCCGACCAGCAGGAGCACCGTGACCACCCCCGCAGTCCGCCGCACGGCCACCACCCTCGCCGACGGTCGCGACCTTCTGTACTACGACGACACCGAGCCCTACGTCTCGGGTTCGGCCACCCGCCGCCTGGACGACCCGCGTCCCCTGCCGCACCGCTTCGCCCCCATCCCCGGGCCGGGCGGACCCGAACCCGTCACCGGACCGGAGATGCGGCGTGACCCGCTCACCGGCGAGTGGATCCCGATGGCGTCGCACCGGATGAACCGCACCTTCCTGCCGGCCGCCGACGCGTGCCCGCTCTGCCCGGCTCGCACCAGCGAGTCCGGCACCGCCTACTCCGACGGCGAGGTACCGGACACCGCGTACGACGTCGTCGTCTTCGAGAACCGCTTCCCCGCCCTCATGGTCCTGCCCGACGGCTCGACGGACGGCTGGGACGTGGACGGTGAGCCGCTGTGGCCCGCCCGCCCCGCGGCCGGCCGCTGCGAGGTCGTCTGCTTCTCCTCCGACCACACCGGCTCGCTCGGCGGCCTGACCCCGCACCGCCTCCGCACGATCATCGAGGCCTGGGCAGACCGCACCACCGCGCTGTCCGCTCTTCCCGGGATCGAGCAGGTCTTCTGCTTCGAGAACCGCGGCAAGGAGATCGGCGTGACGCTGCCCCACCCCCACGGGCAGATCTACGCCTTCCCGTTCGTCACCCCCCGCACCGCCGCGATGCTCACCCAGGCCCGCGCCTACCGCGAGCGCACCGGCGGTCACCTGCTGGCCGACGTCGTGGCGGCCGAACGGCGCGCCGGGACGCGGGTCGTCCTGGAGACCGAGCACTGGGTCGCCTATGTGCCCGCCGCAGCCAAGTGGCCGGTCGAGGTGCACCTGGCCCCGAAGCGGGACGTGCTGGACCTGGCGGGCCTGACCGACGCCGAGCGCGACGACCTCGCCATCGCCTACCTCGACCTGCTGCGCCGCCTCGACCGGTTCTTCGTCGAGCCGCAGGACGGCACCCCCATCCCGCTGCCCTACATCGCCGGCTGGCACCAGGCCGTCGTCGGGGAGGGCCGCGAGCTGGGCCGGCTGCACCTGCAGCTGTTCTCCGTCCTGCGCGCTCCCGGCAAGCTCAAGTACCTCGCCGGCGTGGAGTCAGGGCTCGCCGCCTGGATCAGCGACACCACCCCGGAGCGGATCGCGCGCCGCCTGCAGGAGATCCGGTGAGCACCGCACCCGTGAGCTGGATCGCCTCGTGGGACCGCTCCGACGGCGCCGCACGGGTCGCGGCGGCCTTCGCGGCTCGCTGGGGCACGGCCCCGGACGGCGTCTGGTCGGCGCCGGGCCGGGTCAACGTCATCGGCGAGCACACGGACTACAACGGCGGCCTGTGCCTACCGATCGCGCTGCCGCACCGCACCTACCTCGCCCTGCGCACCCGTGACGACGACGTCGTGCGGCTCGCCTCCGCGCAGGAGTCGGCCGCGGGCCTCCTCACCCTCGACCTTCGCGACGTCACGCCGGGGGCGGTCAGCGGCTGGGCCGGGTACGTCGCCGGGGTGGCCTGGGCGCTGCGCGAGGCCGGCCACGACGTGCGCGGGTTCGACGCCGTCGTGGACTCCTGCGTGCCCTACGGCGCCGGGCTGTCGTCCTCCGCAGCGCTGGAGTGCGCGGTCGCCGTGGCGCTCGACGACGTGCACGGCCTGGGGCTCGGCGCGGACGACGAGGGACGAGCCGCCCTCGCCGCTGCCTGCATCCGGGCCGAGAACGAGATCGCCGGGGCGCCTACGGGCGGGATGGACCAGTCTGCCTCGCTGCGCTGCCGAGCCGGCCATGCGCTGCTGCTCGACACCCAGGACGGCTCCACCCGGCACATCCCCCTCGACCTCGCCGCGCACGGCCTCGGCCTGCTGGTCATCGACACCCGGGCCGAGCACCAGCTGGTCGACGGCCAGTACGCGGCCCGCCGGGCGACCTGCGAGGTGGCCGCCGGCGCCCTGGGCGTCGCTACCCTGCGCGAGGTCGGCGACCTCGCGGCCGCCCTGGACCGGCTGGCCCGCCTGCCGCAGGCCGACGTCGTCGCCCGTCGGGTGCGACACGTGGTGACCGAGATCGCCAGGGTCGAGCAGGTCGCCGCGCTGCTCGACGCGGGCGAGGTCGAGCTGGTGGGCCAGGTGCTCGACGCGTCCCACGCCTCGCTGCGCGACGACTACGAGGTCAGCTGCATCGAGCTCGACCTCGCCGTCGACACCGCCGTCCGCGCCGGAGCGCTGGGCGGGCGGATGGTCGGCGGGGGCTTCGGCGGCTCGGCGATCGCGCTGGTCAGGCTGGACGACGTCGAGCGGGTCGCGGCGGCCGTGGCGACAGCCTTCGCCGACCAGGGCTGGGCGCCTCCGGAGCTGCTGCTGGCGCAGGCTGCGGGTCCCGCGGCACGCGACTGACCTCCCGTCGCACCGATTCGCGGCGTGACCGACACGATCCCCAACGGCCACCTGCTGAGGGCCTCGGCGTCGTAGGGTGCACGGGACGAGCACGGTCATCCCACAGCACCCTGCTCCTCATCCTTGAGAACGATTTCGCCGGGGCCCAGGGGGGTTACGGTCGCAACGGAGACACGCACTCAGGAAGGCACCCCATGACGTCGATCGCCACCCGGACGTTCGCAGCAGCCTCCGGCACCGCCCTGGTGCTGGTCCTCACGGCCTGCAGCGGCGGAGCCGAGCCCACCGACGAGGAGACTCCCCTCGGGGCCCTCGACGCCTACTTCGAGCAGATGTACGGCGACTACGACGAGGACGCCGGCAACGTCCAGATGATGGAGGTCGAGGAGATCGTCGCGAAGTGCATGTCGGAGCAGGGCTTCGAGTACACCCCGGTCGACTACTCCTCGATGGGCCGAGCCGAGGCCGTCGGCACCGAGGAGCTCGACGTGGAGTGGGGGACGCTCGAGTTCGCCCAGGAGTACGGCTACGGCGCGACGACCAACCCCTGGGGCGACCAGTCGGGCGAGCCGACCGACACCGGCGAGGAGTGGGTCGACCCCAACTCCGAGTACATCGAGGACATGTCGCAGACCGAGCAGACCGCGTACTTCGCGGCGCTCTACGGCGACACGAGCAGCTCCGAGCCGCCCGAGGAAGGCGAGGTCGTCGACGAGTACGACTGGACCACCGCCGGCTGCCAGGGCAAGGCCCAGCACGAGGTCTACGAGTCCGGCAACGGGATGGACGACGAGGAGTTCACCGCGCTCCAGGACGAGATGTCCGCGATGTGGGAGGCGGCCATGGCCGATCCGCGAGTCTCCGGCCTGGACGCCGAGTGGGCCTCCTGCATGTCCGACGCCGGCTACACCGGGCTGGCCGTGGTCGCCGACGCCGAGCAGCAGTTCTACGAGAAGGTCAACGCCATCTACGAGGACGCCTACGTCGATGTCGACCCCGAGGCTGGCGAGGCGGACTACGCGGCCGTCGAGGACGGCATCCAGAACCAGCTCTCGGCGCTGACGACCGAGGAGATCGAGACCGCTGTGGCGGACTACACCTGCCGCGACGAGGTCCGCTACACCGAGATCCAGCAGGAAGTGAACTTCGAGTACCAGCAGGACTTCGTCGATGGGCACCGAGACTCCCTCGACGCGTGGCTCGAGGCCTACCAGGCCGCTCAGTCCTGACCCCCACCGGCACCTCTCGGAAGACACCACCTGCGATGAACGGCTCCTCCCGCACGCTCTGGATCATGGGGCTCGTCGCCGTCGTCAGCCTCGGCGCCGGCCTCGGACTGAGCCAGCTCATCACCTCGCCGGCGGACGCGGCGGCGCAGGCCGCCCCGCCGGACGCCGGCCCGATCACGGTGCCGGTGGAGCGCAGGACGCTGGCCAACGACGTCGTGCTGCGGGGCGACGCCATCTACGAGAACCCCGTGAGCGTCGTGCTCGAGACCGGAGACATCGGCGGTCCGGCCATCGTCACGGGGCAGGTGCCCGTGGTCGGCGCGACCATCGATGCCGGACAGGTGATCCTCGAGGTCGCCGGGCGGCCGGTCATCCTGCTCACCGGGGAGCTGCCGGTCTACCGCACCCTGCGGCCCGGCGTCTCGGGGCCGGACGTTCTGCAGCTCAAGGCCGCGCTGGCCGTCCTCGGCATCAACCCCGGCGACCAGGCCTCTCCCGCCTACGACTCGGCCACCTCGGCGGCCGTCGAGGCGCTGTACGCGCGCGTCGGCTACCCCGCTCCCAGCGGCGGCGAGGACGCGCAGGGTGCCGTCACCGCCGCGACCGAGCAGGTGCGTTCGGCCCAGGACCAGGTCGCCGCCGCGCAGCGCGCGCTCGCCGCGGCCCGGGCCGGCACGCCGCAGTCCCAGCGGGTCCAGGCCCAGGCCGACGTCAACACCGCCCAGGCCACGCTCAACGCGGCCAGGACGGCCTGCACCGACCCGACCGCCCCCGAGTGCGACCAGATCGCCATCGTCGCGGCCGAGGGGGACCTGGCGGCCAAGATCGCCCTCCGCGAGGAGATCAACGCTCCGGGCGACACCGCCGACGCCCAGTCCGCGCTGTCCGCGGCTCAGCGTGGCCTCGCGGACGCCCAGAGCGCCGTGAGCAAGGCCCGCACCGGGGTGCTCACCCCGCTGCCCGCCAGCGAGCTGGTCTACCTCGCCGCAGCCCCGCGCCGGGTCGACTCGGTCGAGGTCTCCCGGGGATCGCTCGCCGGCAGCAGCGGCGTGATGAGCGTCTCTGGTGCGACCCTGCAGATCGCCGGCGCGGTGCCTGACGCCGACGCCGAGCTCATCGCCGAGGGCTCCGCCGTGACGATCGAGCTGCCCGGCGGCGACGAGGTCGCCGGCACGGTGCAGTCCGTCGGAGCCGCCGTCGAGGGCGAGCAGCCTGCCGAGGGCCGCACCCGGGTGGTCGTCGTTCCCGGCGAGCTCACCGACGCCCAGCGCGCCGAGCTCCAGGGCGCCAACGTCCGGATGACCATCCCGGTCAGCTCCACACAGGGCGATGTGCTGGCCGTGCCGACGGCGGCACTGACCGCCGGACCTGGCGGCGAGGCCCGGGTGGAGGTGCTCGGCGACGACGGCGAGTCGACGCTCGTGACCGTGGAGACGGGGCTGGCCGCCGACGGGTTCGTCGAGGTCACCGCCACGGACGGCACCCTCGAGGAGGGTGACCGGGTGGTGGTCGGCGTGACGAGCGCCCAGGACCCCGCCGACGACCCGACCGATGAGGCGACCTCCGACGAGGGTGCGGGATGACCCTGCTCGACGGCCTCGGTGAGTCCGGCCCCGCGCCGGCCTCACCTGCCGCCGTGCCGGAGTTCACCGGGCCGGTCATCGAGCTGCGGGACCTCACCCGCACGTTCCCCGGCGACCCGCCCGTGCACGCCCTGCGGGCCACCGACCTGAGCGTCGCCCGCGGCGAGTACCTGTCGGTGGTCGGGCCGTCCGGGTCGGGCAAGTCGACGCTGCTGCACATGCTCGGCCTGCTCGACCGTCCCACCACCGGCGACTACCTGCTCGACGGTGCGGCGACCGGCACCCTGCCGGAGCGCGACCGTGCAGCGCTCCGCGGTGGGCGGATCGGCTTCGTCTTCCAGTCCTTCCACCTGCTGGCCCAGCGCACGGTGCTGGACAACGTGCTGCTGGCCACCCTGTACAGCGGGGTGCCCCGCAACGAGCGGCGCGAGCGTGCCCTGGCGGCGCTGGACCGGGTGGGGCTGAGCCACCGGCTCGACTTCCTGCCGACCGTGCTGTCCGGCGGTGAGCGCCAGCGGGTCGCCGTCGCACGCGCCGTCATCGCCTCACCGCATGTGCTGCTCGCCGACGAGCCGACCGGCAACCTCGACTCGGTGACCTCCGAGGGCGTCCTGGACCTGTTCGACGAGCTGCACCGCGACGGTCTGACCCTCGTGGTCATCACCCACGACGACGCCGTGTCCTCGCGCGCGCAGCGCCGGGTGCGGATCGCCGACGGCGTCCTGACCGAGGTCGCCTGATGGCCCGGTTGGGCCGCCCCGCATGGCTGGGCCGACCCGCATGGCTGGGCCGAGGGTCGGCCACCCGACCCGGCGCCATCGTGGCCCGGGGGAACGCGCTGGACCGATTCGGGCTGGGCGACCTCGTCGCAGAGTCGGCCCACGGCGTCGCCGCGAAGCCCGGGCGGCTCATCCTGACGATCATCGGCACGGTACTGGGCATCGGTTCGCTCGTGGTGACGATCGGCCTGGCGCAGACCGCGGCCGGGCAGATCGCGCGCCAGTTCGACGCCGTCGCCGCCACCCAGGTGCTCGTGGAGCCGTCGACCAGTCAGACCCAGGGCGGACGGCGCACCACCGGCCGGATCCCGTGGGACGTCGAGGACCGGCTGGGCCGGATCGCCGGGGTCACGGCCGTCGGTGCGGTGGGGACCGTCTCGATCGGCGACGTGCGGATCACGGTGGTGCCGGTCAACGACCCCTCCGTGGCCACCAGCGCCCCCCCGCAGGTGCTCGCCGCGACACCGGGCGCGCTCGAGGCTGTGCGCGGCCGAGTGGTCACCGGGCGCTTCTTCGACTCCGGGCACGACGAGCGGGCGGACCGGGTGGTGGTGCTCGGTGCACGGGCGGCCCTCCGGCTGGGCGTCAACCGCGTGGACCGGCAGCCGTCGATCTTCATCGGCGAGCGCGCGTACACCGTCATCGGGATCATCGACGACGTCCAGCGCCGCACCGACCTGCTCGATGCCGTCATCCTGCCGGTAGGCACGGCCCGGGCCGACTTCGGCCTGACCGCTCTCGAGCAGGCCCACGGCACCATCGCCGTCGGCGCCGGGCCGGTCTTCGAGGCGCAGGCGGCGCTCGCCCTGGACCCCACGACACCCGAGGCCATCACCGTCCAGGTGCCACCCCCGCCGTCGGCCCTGCGTCAGAGCGTCCAGGCGGACATCAATGCCATCTTCCTTGCCCTCGGGGCGGTCGCCCTGCTGGTCGGTGGACTGGGGATCGCCAACGTCACCCTGCTGTCCGTCCGCGAGCGGGTCGGCGAGATCGGCCTGCGCCGGGCCCTGGGGGCCCGCAAGAAGGACATCGGCAACCAGTTCCTCGTGGAGTCCGGGGTGATCGGGCTGCTCGGCGGCCTGCTCGGCGCCGCCCTCGGGGTATTCGTCGTGGTGGCCGTGTCCCTCGCCAAGGAGTGGACGCCGATCCTCGACACCTGGGTGGTCCTCGCCGCCGCGCTGCTCGGCGGGGTGATCGGGCTCGCCGCCGGCACCTACCCGGCTCTCAAGGCCGCCGGGATCGAGCCGATCACGGCCCTGCGCGGCGGAAGCTAGCCCCCACCCTTCCCGTGCAGTGGGCGAACTCCTGGAGCTCGCACTCCGCCTCGGTGTCGCCCACCCCGAGGTTGTTCGCACGCGAGTTCGGATGCGGGGGTCCGCCGGGTCAGCGCCCGTACTCGACCAGCTCGAAGCGCTCGTTGTCGACCATCAGGTGGTAGCGACCATCGACCTTGGTGAGCTGGCCCTGCCCGGCGTCGCCGTCGGGCTCGGTGATGGCCACCGGCGTCTCCTGCTCCTCCTCGGGCAGGTCGAGGGCCCCGAGGTCGAGGGCGACGTCGTAGTAGTCCTCGATGTCATCGATGGTGCGCCCGTTCGCCACGACGCCGGCCTGGACGAAGGCCAGCCCACCCAGGACGGCGAAGAGCAGCGGCAGACCGATGAAGCCCACGGCCGAGACGGGCCACCGGCGCTGGAGCGGGCTCAACGAGTCGATGCCCAGGCTGTCGATCTTGCCGGCGGCAGACGCCGGGACCGCGATGCAGAAGAGCATCACCCCGAACAGCGCCATGGCGACCCAGAACCAGCTGCCCTCGATCACCAGCCGTGCTGCCACACCGTCCATCGCGCGTTCTCCCCCTGCTCGGTCAGGCAGCCCTGACGACGCCGCACGTTCTCCGGCGCCACGGCCCGTATCCTCCCATTCCGGGCACCGGCGCGCAGGGGCTTTCGCTCTGCGGGACGGCGCCGTCAGGTCGCCTGGTCAAAGGCGTCGACCACGCAGACGTCGAGCGCGAAGTCCACCGGGAACCCGCCGAAGAGCAGCCGGCCCGCCTCCGCCGCGGCCTCCTGCACTGCCTCGACCACCTGCCCGGTGACCGCGTCCGGCGCGTGCACGATGACCTCGTCGTGCAGGAAGAAGACCAGGTGCGGCCGACCCTCGATGGCCAGCAGCCGGCGGCGCAGTGCTGCCATCCAGCACAGGGCCCACTCCGCGGCCGTGCCCTGGACGACGAAGTTGCGGGTGAACCGCCCCCAGTCACGCCGACGGCGGCGTGCCTCGCGCGCGTCCTCGGCCTGCGCCCCCTCGGTGGCCGCAGCCAGCACCACGGCCTGCCACTGCGTGCCCGGCACGGGAGATGAGCGCCCGAGCCAGGTGGAGACGACCTCGCCACGCTCACCCGCCCGGGCCGCGTCCTCGACCAGGGCGATCGCCCGGGGGAAGGCTCTCGTCAGCTGTGGCATGAGCGCCGCGCTGGCGCCGGTCGTCGCACCGTAGATGGCGCCGAGCATGGCGACCTTGGCCTGCTGGCGCGTCTCGACGATCCCCGCGTCGACGACCCCCTGGTACAGATCCGCCGCGCGACCCGCCGCCGCCATCGCGCCGTCGGCGGACATCGCGGCGAGCACGCGCGGCTCCACCTGTGCGGCATCCGCGACGACGAGCCGCCAGCCCTCGTCGGCCCGGACCGCGGCCCTGACCTCCTTGGGCAGCTGGAGTGCTCCGCCACCGCTGGACGCCCACCGCCCGGTGACCACACCGCCCGGCACGTAGTCCGGCCGGAAGCGACCGTCGGCGGCCCACGCCTCCATCCAGACCCATCCGTTGGCGCTGAGCAGCCGGGCGAGCTTCTTGTACTCGAGCAGCGGCACGGTGACCGGATGGACCAGCTCGCGCAGCTCGTGCACACGCGTGGACGTGACGTCGAGGCCCGCCGAGCGCAGCGCGCGCAGCAGCTCCGGCTGGGAGTCGGGGTTGAGGCCCGGCCGGCCCAGTGCGATGCGGATCTGCTCGACGAGGCGCTCGAGCCGCGTGGGGCGCCGACCCGCGGGCGGGCGGGGCCCGAGCAGGCGGGTGAGCAGGGCGTCGTGCTCGGCGGCCACCCACGGCAGGCCGTCGTGGTGCATCTCGGCGGCGATGAGCGCCCCGGTCGACTCGGCCGCGAGCAGCAGGCGCAGCCGGCCGGGCTCGGCGGAACCGGCGACGGACGCCAGCTGGCGGGCCAGCTCGGCGAGGGGCCCGGGGTCGGGGGCCACCCGGGGTGCGTCAAACGTCCCGACGAGGGGCGACGCGACGGGCGTCCGGTCGCGCGAGCCGGTGAGGAAGGCGACGTCGAACAAGCTGTCGACCGCGTCCGCGGGGCGCAGCGGGGAGGTCGGCTCATCCCACGGGCCGTCTGGCGCACCGGCGAGCTCCGCGCCGGCGGCGTGGGCGCTGCGGCGCAGGATGGCGTGGCACAGGCGCAGGTCGTGGGCGCGTTCGACCCGGACCCCAGCCTCGAGGAGCGGCGGGTAGCGGCGCGCGGTGTCGTCCCACACCCAGCGCGGCCGGCTCACCTCGCGAACGGCGACGGCGGCGGGCAGGTCGGCCACCAGGACCTCGGTGCGTTCGAGCGGGGCGCCGTCGTCCGAGCACTCCTGGAGCACCAGGACGCCCGACCGCGCGGCGGCGTCGTGCACGAGGATCCAGGACACGGTCCATTGTCGCGGGCCGGACCGACAACGCCCGACGATCGCGGCCGGGGCTGTGCCCTGTGGCGATGGCGAGGGGGCAGGCGGGCGGCGGGTCCGCGAGGGGCCGGCGGGTGGCGCTTCCGCGAGCGGGCCGGCGAGCGGCGGGTCCGCGGGTTGCCGGGTGCCGGGTGCCGGGTGCCGGGTGCCGGGTGCCGGGTGCCGGGTGCAGACGTGACGCTCCACGGGCCGCAGAGCGCCAGGCCGGCTCAGTCGGCCCGGCGCCCCGCGTCCTCGTGGAGCGCGACGAAGATCGAGTACGGCGTGCCCGCCGGGCCGGCGGGCAGGTCGGCGAGCTCCTGCAGCAGCGCGTCGAACCTGCCCTGGGCCTGCGCACACGCCTCCTGGCTCAGCCGCACGCCGAGCCGAGCCGTTGCCACGGTCGCCGGTTCCGCCTCGGCGCACCTTCGAGGAACGTCTCGATGAGCACCCGATCCTGGCCCTGCGGCATCGGGGAGCGCCACGACTTGCGGGTGGCCAGGTACGGCACCTCGCGCGCGCCCCGGACTCCCTTGCGCTCGGGCTGGGCGAGGAGGAAGCCCCGCTCGGCCAGCGTGCTGCCCAGGTGGCCTCCGCTCCCGCACCACCCCGATCCCTGACCCGGCACCCGGAGTTCCGAAGGCTCTGGGTCGGCGACGGCCTCGGTCAGCTCGGTGCCCAGCTCACCGGGTTGGCCCTGCCGGTGTACGCCGTCGCTCACCTCGAGGCGACGCCGGGCAAGATGGGCGCCCTCACGGCGGCCGAGTCTGCAGCCTTTCTGCTCATCGGCCTGCCGGCCGGGGCCTGGGTCGACCGGATGCGCAAGCGGCGCACCCTCATCGCGGCCGACGTCGCCCGCGCCGGGGTGCTGGCCGTCGTCGTCGCGGCCGCGCTCGGCGGGCATGCCTCCATGCGCTGCTCTACGGCGCCGCCCTCGTCCTCAGCGCCGCGACGGTCTTCTTCGACGTGGCCCACCAGAGCTACGTCCCCGGCCTGGTGGGGCTGGAGCGGATCGTCGAGGGCAACGCCAAGCTCCAGGCGACGGCCTCGGTGGCCCAGGTCGCCGGCCCCGCGCTCGGCGGGCTGCTGCTGCGCGTCCTGGCCGCGCCGCTGCTCATCGCGGTGACCGTCCTGACGTACCTCATGTCGGCGGCCGCCGTCGGGCGCATCCGCGCGACGGAGGACCTGCCGCCGGCGGCCGATCGTCGACCGCTGCGCACCGAGATCGCCGAGGGCCTCGACGAGGTGCCCGCCGGCACAGCTCGGGCGGATGAACGCCTCGGTCCGGTTCCTCGTGTGGGGCACGATGCCGCTGGGTGGGCTGCTCGGCGGATGGCTCGGCGCCCACCCTGGGGGTGCTGCCGACGCTGTGGGTCGCCGTCGCACTCACGGCCGTCTCGGCGCTGCCGGTGGTCCTCTCACC
>Ga0105047_10006512_pt1 | contig 19802 bp, 11 predicted proteins | sample MAT04_FD_78384 | JGI IMG/M metagenome (GOLD analysis project Ga0105047, IMG submission 78384) | Freshwater microbial communities from Lake Fryxell liftoff mats and glacier meltwater in Antarctica - MAT-04 (megahit assembly) | ecosystem: Environmental > Aquatic > Freshwater > Ice > Liftoff...
ATTGCTAACCAGCGTTCCACATTGCTTAAAAAATAAATGCAAAAAAGAAAGCGGAGATACCGACAGCGAAAGCTAACTACATTTTCCAATTTCCGGCTGGATAACTGTCGTCCGATATAAAGATTTATTAACATAATGTTTAGAAATTAAGAGGTAAAAACCGTGAGTAAAAAAACAACAGAACAACTCGTTGATGCATTGAGTGAATTGACCGTTTTAGAAATGTCTGAGCTGAAAACGCTCTTGGAAGATAAGTGGGGCGTTAAAGCTGCTGCTGCTGCTGTAGCTGCTGCTCCTGCTGCTGCTGCTGCACCTGTTGCTGCTGAAGCAACTGATTTCCAAGTGAATTTGATTGATGCTCCGGCTGACAAGAAAATCGGGATTATTAAGATTGTTCGTGAGCTAACAGGTCTTGGTTTGAAAGAAGCTAAAGAACTATCTGAATCAGTACCTAAAGAATTGAAAGCATCTGTTCCTAAAGCTGAAGCTGAAGAGATTAAAAAGAAAGTCGAAGCAGCCGGTGGTAAAGTAGAATTAAAAGGACTATAATCCTTTAATTTTTCTAGAATAAACCAAGAATAAGAAGAATTCGTCTTATTCTTGGTCTTTTTTGCTGTTTATATTTTTTAATGATTTTTTACTCTTTTCAGTATCCTATTGTTAACCGATTGAAATTGTGAGAGTAAGTTTAAAAATGGTTGAAAAAAAACTATTAATTTCTATTTATTACGAAACTTAAAAGTATAAGCGCTCATTTGATTTTTGCCTTTTGAAAGCTGGATAGCGTCTATCCGTCTCTCTAAATTCAAAAAAAAATGAGTTTATTAAAATAAATGGATGATCGGATTTTGTGTCATTCATGAAGTAATCTGTTTGTCTCAAGTTAAGCTAGATTAGGAGTCCTTCTAATGTTGAAAAGGCCACCACATCGCGTGAGTTTTATAGATAAGGAAGAAATTATCGATCTTCCAAATTTAATAGAAATTCAAATTAAGTCATACAATCAATTTTTACAAGCTGATAAATTTCCTAATGAAAGGGAGAATGGCGGTTTACAAGAGGTTTTTACTGAAATATTTCCTATTAAATCATATGATGAAAAAAATATTTTAGAATATTTATCTTATAGTTTAGGGGTTCCCAAGTACAATCCTGAAGAATGTATTCGACGCGGGATTACATATAATGTAACCCTTAAAGTCAAATTTCGTCTGACTGATGAAACAGGAATAAAAGAAGAAGAAGTTTACATGGGAACTGTTCCCGTCATGACTGACAAGGGAACCTTTGTCATTAATGGTGCGGAAAGAGTTGTTGTTTCACAGCTTCATCGATCGCCCGGGATTTGCTTTGAACAAGAGCGGCATCCTCGCGGAAATATTATTTATTCTTTTAGAATTATTCCTTACCGAGGAAGTTGGTTAGAAGGCGCTTTTGATACGAATGATTTGATTCATATTTACATTGATCGTAAAAAACGCCGCAGAAAAATTTTAGCTACCACTTTCATTCGTGCTTTAGGTTACTCATCGAATAGTGATATCATCGAAGAATTTTTTACGACTAGAAAGTATAAGATTAAAAATGAAAAAGAATTTGCTAAGCTTTTAGGTAAAATTTTAGCTCAAGATGTTATAGATGAAGAGACGGGAGTTGTTTTTGGGAAGGCGTCGGAAAAATTAACGACTGCTATGTTAAAGCGGATTATGGATGCAGGTGTTGATGTCATTCGAATAGCTGAAGATGCAGATGAGACAAGTCCTATCATTAAAATGTTGGCTAAAGACCCCACCGACTCTTATGAATCTGCTTTGAAAGACTTTTATCGTAAGATTCGTCCGGGCGAGCCTCCTACTTTATCCAATGCACGCTCTGCTATCATGCGTTTATTTTTTGATTCCAAACGCTATAATTTGGGTCGCGTAGGCCGTTACAAATTGAATAGTAAGTTAGGTGTTGAAATCACGGATGAAGCGCTAAGCGTTGTGACTTTGAGCAAAGAAGATGTGATAGGTGCTTTAAAGTATTTAGTCAAACTCAAGAGTGGTAGAGAAAATGCGAGTATCGATGACATTGACCACTTAGGTAACCGTCGTGTACGCTCTGTCGGTGAATTAATTCAAAACCAATGCCGCATCGGTTTAGCTCGGATGGAAAAAATCATCCGCGAAAGAATGAATCTTTTTGACTTCTCTTCTGACACTTTGACACCCGGAAAAATTGTTTCGGCAAAAGGATTGTCTGGAGTGCTTAAAGATTTCTTTGGTCGCTCACAGTTATCTCAATTTATGGATCAAACGAATCCCGTAGCCGAATTGACGCATAAACGTCGTCTTTCTTCTCTTGGGCCAGGTGGTTTGAATCGTGATCGTGCTGGTTTTGAAGTCCGTGACGTGCATACAAGTCATTATGGACGTATTTGCCCGATCGAGACTCCTGAAGGACCAAACATCGGTTTGATTTCTTCTCTTTCTTCTTTTGCGAAGATTAATGAATTCGGTTTCATTGAAACACCTTATCGAATTGTACGTGAAGGCGTTGTAACTGAAGAGATCGAGTATATGACAGCCGATCAAGAAGAAAATTGTGTGATTGCGCAGGCTTCGGCTCCGCTTGATGAATACAATATGTTTAGCGATCCCATTTGTTGGGTACGTTACCGTGGCGAGCAATTCGAAACGGATACTAAAAACGTTACGCACATGGACGTTTCGCCTAAGCAGCTTGTTTCGATCGTCACCGGTTTAATTCCTTTCTTAGAGCATGATGATGCTAACCGTGCTTTAATGGGCTCAAACATGCAACGTCAAGGTGTTCCTTTGTTGAAGCCTGAGGCTCCGATTGTAGGAACCGGTCTTGAAGCGCGTGCAGCTCGCGATTCGGGTGCGGTTGTGATTGCTCAAGAAGATGGAGCAGTCGAGTATGTCGATGGAATTAAGATTATTATTTCTCCCGATGATAATAGGCTAGAGAAGAAGACTTATCATCTTAAGAAGTTCATTCGCTCTAACGCAGGTACTTGTATTAATCAACGTCCACTTTGTAACGTCGGCGATAAGATTAAAGCCGGAGATGTCATTGCCGATGGACCAGCCACGGATAAGGGAGAAGTTGCGCTTGGACGAAACGTCTTAGTCGCGTTCATGCCTTGGTTCGGTTATAACTATGAAGATGCGATCATCATCTCGGAGAAACTTCTTCGCGAAGATTACTACACTTCGATTTATATTGAAGAATTCGAGTTGACAGCGCGGGACACGAAGTTAGGGAAAGAAGAAATTACGCGTGATATTCCGAATGTTTCGGAAGAGACTCTGCGTAACCTTGGTGACGATGGTATTATTCGCATCGGTGCGGAAGTTAAGCCGGGCGATACACTCGTCGGAAAAATTACGCCAAAATCCGAAACCGAATTAGCTCCAGAAGAACGTTTATTACGAGCGATTTTCGGGGATAAAGCTTCAGATGTTAAAGATGCTTCTTTAGTTGCTCCTCCGGGAACGGAAGGGGTCGTTATGGATGTTAAAGTCTTTAGCCGTCGAGATAGACTTTCTAAAACAGATGACGAACTTGTTGAAGAAGCTTCAAAATTAAAAGAAATTCAACGTGATTACAAAAGTAAATTGGCTGAACTACGTTTAGAAAAACATGAACGAGTCGGAGCTCTTTTACTCAGCGAAATTGCAACGGGTAACATCGTTCATCGTCGCACAGCGGAAGTGATAATAGAAGAGGGAGTTTTAATTACCCAGGAACTCATTGAACTGCTTGAAAAAGAGAATATCGAAGATCTTCTCATGCCGGAAAATGAGATCTATACGACACTCAAGCAAACTCTTCATGATTATGAAATTGCAACTCAGACAGTAGAAACCCAATATCGCACTCAACTTGAGTTTATGCGTAAGGGAGATACCGATCTTGATCCCGGGATTATCCGCCAAGTTAAAGTTTATGTGGCTTCAAAGCGTAAACTTCAAGTCGGGGATAAGATGGCAGGACGTCATGGTAACAAAGGAGTTGTTTCTAAAATTGTGCCGGAAGCCGACATGCCTTTCTTGTCTACAGGCCAACCGATCGAGATTATTCTTAATCCGTTAGGTGTGCCATCAAGGATGAACATGGGTCAGTTGTTTGAAACTCATCTAGGAATAGCGGCTCATCGTGCAGGCATTCATGTGAAGAGTCCTGTGTTTGAAGGATTTCCTGAAGAAAAAATTTGGGAAATGATGGTTCAACAAGGCTTGCCAGAAGACGGGAAGTTTTTCCTATATGATGGAAGTACTGGCGAACGTTTTGATAATACAGTGGTTGTCGGCTACATTTACATGTTAAAGCTTAGTCACCTTGTAGCAGACAAAATTCACGCACGTGCCGTTGGACCTTACTCGCTTGTGACTCAGCAGCCATTGGGTGGTAAAGCTCAAATGGGTGGTCAGAGATTTGGAGAGATGGAAGTTTGGGCTGCAGAAGCTTATGGCGCCGCTCACTTATTGCAAGAGTTATTAACTGTGAAGTCCGATGACGTAGCTGGCCGAACAAGAATTTATGAGTCGATTGTAAAAGGTGAAAACTTACTTAAATCAGGAACTCCCGAATCATTCAATGTATTGATTAAAGAAATGCAAGGCCTTGGTTTGAATGTATACACAGAAATGGTGACAGAAAGCTAAGAGCCTGTTTTTAAAATGCAAAAGCCATTACTTGAGGTTAAAGCTGGGAAATGAAAATCGGATAATTTCGACGAAAAATTGAATAGATTATTTTGATTTTTATATTCCTAGCCGCCTCAATCATATCCAAATACCAGTGCAAGTTGGTTGGGTATAGTATTGATAAGAATTTAAACAAATTTTTAGGAGACACACATGTCTGAAAAAAGTCAGAACGAAGCGCAATTTGATAAATTAACAATCAAAATTGCTTCTGATGATGACATACGCAATAAGTGGTCTCACGGAGAGATTAAGAAGCCTGAAACAATTAACTATCGAACATTTAAGCCTGAAAAGGGCGGTCTCTTCTGTGAAAAAATATTTGGACCTACTCGTGATTGGGAATGTGCATGCGGAAAGTATAAAAAGATTAAGCATAAGGGCATTGTTTGTGATCGTTGTGGCGTGGAAGTTACTTTATCAAAAGTACGCCGCGAACGTATGGCTCACATAGACCTTGCTGTACCTGTTGTTCATATTTGGTTTTTTAAAACAATGCCTTCTCGCATCGGAAATGTTCTAGGAATGACATCTGCTGATCTCGAGCGTATTATTTATTATGAAGAATATGTCGTGATCGAGCCCGGTCAAACTGATTTGGATAAGAAACAATTACTGAATGATGTTGAATATCGTGAAGCTCAAGAGAAATGGGGAAGAGAAGCGTTTACGGCCAGAATGGGTGGAGAAGCAATCCGAGACTTATTAATCTCTGAAGATTTACCTACTCAATTAGTCGAATTAAAGGAGAAGTTGCGTAAAACTAAATCGCAGCAAGCTCGTATGAAATTAGCTAAACGTCTAAAAATCATTGAGAGTTTCGTTTCGTCGACTAACAAGCCTGAGTGGATGGTTATGTCTGCTGTCCCTGTCATTCCACCAGATTTACGTCCATTGGTTCCTTTGGATGGCGGACGTTTTGCGACTTCAGATTTGAATGATCTTTATCGACGTGTCATCAACCGAAATAATCGTTTGAAAGCGATCTTAAAATTAAAGACACCTGAAGTCATCGTTAGAAATGAAAAGCGTATGCTGCAAGAGGCAGTCGATGCTTTATTTGATAATGGTCGCCATGGTCATCCTGTGATGGGTGCGGGTAATCGTCCTTTGAAATCTCTTTCTGAAATGTTGAAAGGGAAACAAGGGCGTTTCCGTCAAAATCTTTTGGGTAAACGTGTGGATTACTCGGGTCGTTCGGTCATTATTGTTGGTCCTGAATTGAAATTCAATCAGTGCGGTTTGCCGAAATTGATGGCTTTAGAGCTTTTTGAACCTTTTATTGTTAAAAGGCTAAAAGACTTGGGTTATGTCTACACGATTCGTTCTGCTAAAAAAATGATTCAAAGACATGCTCCTGAAGTATGGGACGTTCTTGAAGACATTATTAAAGGTCATCCGGTTCTTTTAAACCGTGCTCCTACCCTCCATAGATTAGGTATTCAAGCATTTGAACCCGTCTTAATCGAAGGTAAAGCGATTCGCATCCATCCGCTTGTTTGCTCAGCCTTCAACGCCGACTTTGACGGTGACCAAATGGCTGTGTATGTTCCGTTATCTATTGAAGCTCAACTCGAAGCAAAATTGTTGATGATGGCTCCGGACAATATCTTCTTACCTTCATCAGGTAAGCCGGTTGCGGTGCCTTCGCAAGATATGACTTTAGGCCTCTATTATATGATGATGGATCCGCTTTATTTCCGTGAAGCTCATGGACTAAAGACGCGCGTATTTAGAGATGCTTCAGAAGTATTATTGGCTTTACAAGCAAGTGGAAGCTACAACTGGCATGAAGGCGCTCTTGCGGAAGACTTGAGAATCGATTATTGCCGCGGTATTCGCTTACACGAAAAAATTAAGCTGCGTACAGAAAACGGTATTATCGAGACGACACCTGGTCGTGTTTTATTTAACACAATTGTGCCTAGAGAGTTAGGTTTCCAAAACTATAGTTTGCCTAAAAAGAAAATGGGCGAACTGATCATGCACTGCTATAAAAAAGTTGGTTTAGAAGCGACAGTGTGCTTTTTGGATAATTTGAAAAGCTTAGGGTTCAGTGAAGCAACCAAAGCCGCTTTGTCAATGGGTGTTTGCGATGTAAAAATTCCACCGATTAAAGAAAGAATTTTAAAAGAAGCTCACGAAAGAGTGGCTTTAGTTAGAAAACAATATGAAGACGGGATCATTACAGAAGGGGAGCGTTCATCTAAAACGATCAGTATTTGGACGGAAGTTTCCGATGTCTTATCGGAAGAACTCTTTAAGCTCATTAGTGAGGTTAAGGACAGTGCAATGAATCCGCTTTATTTGATGATGGACTCTGGCGCTAGGGGAAATAAATCTCAAATTAGACAGTTAGGAGCATTGCGTGGATTGATGGCCAGACCATCGGGGGATATTATTGAATCTCCGATTACTTCGAACTTTAGGGAAGGGTTGTCTGTGATTGAATTCTCCATTTCTTCTCACGGAGCTCGTAAGGGATTGGCAGATACTGCGCTTAAAACGGCTGACTCAGGTTACCTGACGCGTCGTTTAGTCGATGTGGGACAAGATGTCATCATTACAGAAGATGATTGCGGAACTCTGAATGGAATTGATGTATCTGCAATTAAGCAAGGCCAAGAAGAACTTCTTCCTTTGAAGGATAGAATTTTTGGTCGTACCGTTTGCGAAGATATTTATCAACCGGGTGATAGTACGAAATTGTTGGCTAAATCCGGAGATACTCTTAATGTTCCACAATCCGAAGCCATTGATGATTCCGGAATTGAAAGCATTCGTATTCGTTCTGTTCTTACATGTGAAACCCGTCGCGGTGTTTGCGCAAAATGTTACGGAATTAATTTAGCGAATAGCCGTCCGATTTGCCAAGGTGAAGCTGTCGGTATTATTGCTGCTCAGTCTATCGGTGAACCGGGAACGCAGTTAACGATGCGAACATTCCACTTAGGGGGGATTGCATCTGCTAGTATTAGTCCGGAAATTATTTCCGATAGTGATGGAATTTTAATTTATTCGGATCTTCGTACAGTAAAAACCGCTGAAGGTTATTGGATTGCCTTAAATAAAAATGGTCGCTTAAACATTGTACGTGATGAAGGCCGTTCTTTAGATGAGTACAAGAAGTTATTGGCTACCAAGTCGATCGAAGCGTTGCAATCATTTAACGTGGAATTAGGAACTAAGATTCTTCTTGCGGATGGCAGTCATGTGAAGCCAGGTGTTCGTGTAGCCGAATGGGAACAGCACAGTATTCCAATTATCTGTGATCGTCCGGGTTACGTGCGTTATGAGGACTTAGTTGAAGGTCTTTCGACTGAAAGAGATGTCAACAAACAAACCGGTCAGGGGGAATTAATTGTGAAGCAGCATCGCGGTGAATTGCATCCACAGATTGCGATCTATGCCGATCAAGCTTGCGAAGAGTTAATCGGTACTTATCCGTTACCTGCTGGAGCAATTATCTCTGTTGAGGAAGGCGACTATTCGACAGCAGGCCGCATGTTGGCACGTCTTCCGCGCAGTGCGATTAAAACAAAGGATATTACAGGTGGTTTGCCGCGTGTTGCCGAGTTGTTTGAAGCGCGTAAACCGAAAGATTCAGCTGAAATTGCTAAAATTGACGGTGTGGTCGACTTCCGTGGTGTACAAAAGAATAAGCGTATTGTGGTTGTTCGAGATGAAATTTCAGGAATGGAAGAAGAGCATCTGATTCCTCATACAAAGCATTTAATTGTCCAGCGTGGGGATCATGTGATTAAAGGTCAGCAATTGACCGACGGGTTAGTCATTCCGCATGAGATTCTCGATATTTGTGGTGTCCGTGAACTTCAAAAATACCTGGTTAATCAGGTACAGGAAGTTTACCGTCTACAGGGTGTGGATATTAATGATAAGCACATTGAGATTATTGTCCGTCAGATGCTGAAGAAAGTTCGCGTCATCGATCCGGGTGATACGAGTTTACTTTACGGAGAAGAAGTCGATAAAAAAGAATTTGAAATCGAGAACATGAAGGTTTCTCTAGAAGGCGGAAAAGCAGCGCAGGCGACTCCCGTTCTTTTGGGAATCACTAAAGCTTCTCTAAGTACAGAATCTTTCATTTCAGCAGCTTCTTTCCAAGATACGACTCGTGTTCTGACAGAAGCCGCTTGTGCCGGTAAAACAGATTACCTTCTCGGATTTAAAGAGAATGTAATTATGGGCCATATTATACCTGGTGGGACCGGATTTGAACGTCATAAACGGGTTAAGAAATTTGTCGACAGCGAACAAGAAGAAGAACTTGTTTTTGATTTTGAAGATGATCGTGGTCATGACCGAAAATAAGGCATGGAATCATTTAAAAAAAGACGCAAGGATTTATGCTTGCGTCTTTTTTTTTAAATATTCTTGTTCGGAATGCGGCAAGCCTAAGGACAAAGAGGAACCATGGCCGCCTAAGCATTTCTAATCATCTTGCGCAAGTCTTTGAAGGCTTTCAATTGTCGTCAAAGGCTTCTCTTTTCACATTTCTTCGAAAAATTTCTAAATCATTATCTTTGAGCAGAAAGAGTGGGAAGTTGGGATCATTTGCATTTTTATTCAAAAAAATTCCTTCAAACATTGATTTCATCTTAATAGGAAGATGAGTTTCATCAAAATTGACAAGATCTACTATTTCATCAAAGTTTTTCGTCCTGCAGGCTTTTTGTATAAATAATTCTGCAATGTACTGTTTAAAGTAACTAGGCCCTTGGATGGAACTTAAGCCGTGCTGCAAAGGTCGTTCACGTTGAATTGTGTCGATGAGGACCTCCTCTTTTATATTATAATCTTTCTTTTTTCCTTTCATGGCTGAGTAATGCTTTTGTAAATCCATGAATTGGCTTAGAATTATCGTTTCAATTCCCGTTTCTTGAGCAATTCTATGAAACTCTAATAAACCATTTTCGTTTTCACGACTATGTCCAGCAAAGCCATGCGCTATTAGCTTGGAAACTTGAAAAAGGCAATCCTTTCGCTGAGCAACTCCTATTAAAAAAGCTTTTTTCTTCTCATCCGTGTTAAATAAATCCATAATTTTAAACTGATCCGCTACGTGATGAGAGGTAGCTAATTTAAAAAGGTCTCCACGTGCTCCATTTTCAATCTCTTTAGGAGTGAGTGTTAAAATTGCAATTTTGATTGAATTGTTTTCAAGAGATTTTCCATCCCATTTTTTTAGAGTATCCAAGGAGTGTTTTTTACTTGTCAGGGTAATTTCTTGGAAAACTTTTTTTGCGTATTCCGCTTCTGTATTTAGACCCTTAAAGCTAAAAAAGTGTTTAATTCTATCCCAACATCTTGTTAAAGCACCTGATTTGTCTTCTTGTTGTTTTTTTTTATTAATTAACTCGTTAATTCTGTTGCTAATGTTTAATATCTTTCCACTTTGTTCTTCTGAAATATTACCGAAATAAAGGCTAATTTTTAATAAATCACTATTAATGACTTTATAACTTGACTTGTAGCTTTCTATAAAATTATCCAATTTCATTTGGGGGAATTTTTCAAGAATGGTTGCATATTTTTCTTTTTTTAATTTCCGTTGTTCTTCAATAGCCTGAATCGAAAGAGTTTTTTTATACATTGGTTCAATTTCACTTTCAGCTAGCAAATCAACCATTCCTAAATTTAATAAAAAAGTTTGAGTTGCATCGTTCATTTTAAATGGCATAGGTACCTCTAAATCTAAAAATTTGAAACAGACAGCTTAGTCATTTCTTTTTTCAGAAGTAATGCATAAGCTGTCTTTTTAAGGATGACTCAAGGTGGAAGTTTGACCGTTTTTAACAAATAAAATAAATCCTTTAAAAACTTAGATTGAGCAGATGTACGAACTACATTTTTAGTCTTCTTTTTTAATCATACCGACTAATATAAAGACGCAAGATTTTCAAATGTTGTTCACGCCTCAAAAAAAGAGGGAAAAGCTCAACACGGAAGCAGAATTTGCTTCTTATTAAAAACGGGCAAATTATCGCTTTGAATACATTTTACGGTCTTTCTTTCTTTCTTTTTTTGTCTTAGTTTCCTTATTTGATTAATTTAATGCATGTTTGATGCCAAAATGATCCATTAATTGAAATAAATCAAAGTCTGTCGAAATTTATTGAGGCTACAAATGAGGACTTTCTGTTAAATTCAACCCCACTACTCCTAAAATGATTAAAAAAATCGAACTTATTTTAATTACGCTAATACTTTCGCCGAAATAAATAATTCCGATCAGAGTGATAACCGCTGTGCCTACTCCTGACCAAATTGCATAAACGATTCCAATTTCTAGAGCCTTGAGGGAAATAGCCAGGCTTGAAAAAGAAATCGTATAGAAAATTAGAGTTAGCAAAGTAGGCGCAAGTTTACTTAGACCATCTGATATTTTCAAACAAGTGGTTGCTGAAATTTCAAAAAGAATAGCGATAGTGAGCCAAATCCAAGCGTTCATTCCAGACCTCGTTTAAGTAATATTCGTTTCCGAGCATATTTGTTCGATTACTTTTTTAAAACCTTTTTTACCGTAACTGTAACAGTTTAGATCTTTCGACTAAGGAGGGGAATCTTAACTATTAGCTGAGCTAAGAGGGTGTTTAAAAAATCTAATGAGTCGAGCGAGCAAACTGTCAAGTTGGAATTTTTCGATAAAGCCGCCCCAACTTTATTCCTGCCTTCCTGGTAGTGAATTGCCTAATAAGTTTTAGCACTTGGTAAACCTATATGAAATGTACAGGTTTAGATACCTCGACGATGGAGGGGTATCCCAACTGTTACTAAGAAATAAATGTAAATTCAATTTGACAGTGTACTAGGTGAGTTATAAAAAATATGATGAGGTTATTTTGTTGACTCAATAACCCTATCGCCATACAAAAGAATTAAATGCTTTTTATTTCAAAAATCGTATTTTTGAAGCGAGTTAAATCTTTTAGATTTGAATTCTAGGTAGAGATAATAAGCTTCGCATCTAGGGAGTTTAAATGTTTCGTCCTCTAAAAATTTTTCACGTTGATTTTACAGAGCTTTATCTTCAGCTGCTAACACCTCAAACTAATCCTTTCAATTTCAATACAGATTTAGAAAAAAAAATCTTTTTGAAAGAATATCCAATTGCTCTCACACACTTTTAAGAATTATTCAATATGAATTTTCAAAAAACAACTATAAATTAAATTTTAAAAAAGGTCAAAAAAACTTTAATTGCATTTTTAAAATATCTCTTTATTAAGACCTGATTTTTGATAATATTATTTCCACTTCCATCATTACTGAAATGTTCTGTGAATTACTCGATATCTCTATTGAAGTGAAAAAATCTAAATGTGTTATACCCTGGAAAAAAGCGAACCCTTTTTTATGCTTTCAGCCTGAATCTCCAGTAAATTCGGCGCAAATACAAGTTCGTCACCTGCTTTCTCTTTACCAAAATAAAAGAGCTGCCGACCCAATATTAGTGGTAAATGACAAAAAAATACCTATTTATAAAATCTTTTTAATGGGTTGTGGATATTTTGAAAACATATTCGCAAAGAAAGAGATGTTAAGTAAACAAAAATTTGAAACCTGTACAGTAGGAGAGTCATCATTTTTTCCCATCGATCTTGAAAACAGAATCGTATTCGATGAAGTGAAAGAATCGGTGGTTGAGGTCATGCTTTTTTTTTGTTACACTTCTCGAATTGAAGAAAATAAAAAAAAAAATTTCAGGCTAATCCTGGATTTATATCAACTCGGTCATTTTTTATTATTCGATGATCTGATTGACTATTGTGCAGATTTAATGACGCCACTGATCAACATTGAAAACTTTCTTTTTTTCGCATTTACGCAAGACATGTTTGATGATATATATCTCTTGGCGTTAATTGAATGGTTTTTAGCACAAAACCACGATCTAAACAAATTCAATATTTCGCATTTTAGAGCTCGAGAAGCTCTAGAAACATACAGTTGGATAAAAAAATATGGAAATAAGGACTTAACTATCCCATGCATTCGATTGATCATCGATAAATTAAGGTTAGAATTAACCTCCAATGAACTGTTTATAAATTTAGAGCAAAAGTCGAGAGCCGACTTATACCACTGGATTGATCAGTATTCCTCGGACCAAACTCCAGAACTTTGTTGCGAGACTCAAACCAGTTGATAGAGGCTAACTACTTCTCGATATCAATTATGATTAATCTCTTTTGCTTCAAAACTCGGATTAATAATTTTTGCACTAAGGTGCACAATGTCATGAATAATCATAGGAAACTCAAGTAATTGACAAGTGAGTGTATTGAATTGCTCAAATTCATGTTTAGAACACAAGGAAATCCCTACACCTATTATTGCTAACGGAAGCATAGGGATAACCGATAGAGCATCTAGCACTCTGCCGGCTATCACTCCAACTAGCATCGAAGAGTAAACTAAGCGGGAAAGTATTTCTTCAGTAAAGAATCCATTTTTTTTTTCGGAAGCCGGAACAAAATAGTTATTGGCTATATTTTCGATAATTCTTAAAAAAAGTGTTCCCATTATGCCGATAGGAAACTCATTTGGTTGTACGAGCAAGCGCGGCTGAAACACTTTTAAAAGATGAATAAACGAGTAACGCAAGCTGTGCCCGCTTTGCCATAATGAATCCAAAGCATGGTGAATCACTCTCCCTTCTAAACCTTTGGTTCGAGTGGTGATCGTAAAAACCGTTTGCGCTATTCCGACTACACCATCTAAAGCTCCTGCAACAGCATTTAAAAATGCAAATTTTAAATAATCATGACGAGGTAACACTTCTTCATCCCATTCATCCTGATTTAAAATAGCTGACTGTTTCAAAATTCGATTGTCATGAGCTTGGATAAAACTATTTTGAATTAAATTATTTAAATAATTATTAAGCATAAAATCTCCAAGTTTTTTAAATTAATTTAGATTATAATTCATTTAAATAAGAATTACAAATTAATATTTGGTTAATATTTCTTTGGTTTTAAGATAAGTTAAAAAACAGACAGATTAATTCATCATTGACACTATATTATTATTTTCTTACTCTTTTAAAGAATAAGGGGCTGAGTTGCGGAGAATCGAAAATAGGGAGAAGTCAATTGATCAGTTTCTCACCGAAAAAGGAACATCCTAAAAGGGTGTTTAAAAAACTTTACATAGTACTTTTATAAATATGGTCCATCCTTCTACTTTAGCTGATCTGTATAGAGCCCGTACTCAATCAGCTTATATTTTTACGCGTATTTTGGACACTCCGTTTTGGGGTCTTTACAACTTGCTGCCGATTATTTTATTTAAAGATTTAGGCGCCACACCTTATCAATTAGGTTTATTAATTGCTTTGAAGCCACTAGTTTCTTTACTTTCCTCTTATTGGGCGACACGAGTCCAATCTCATCCCACTCAAATTTTGTCTAGCATTTTTTATGGACGTCTGTTGGCTTATCTCCCCTTTTTACTTTTTCTCTTTGTTCATTCTATTTGGTATTTTATATTTAGTTTCGGGTTTTACATGTTCTTGCAAGTAGGTATGGCTCCCGCTTGGATGGAATTGCTTAGACAAAATTTACCCGCTGAAAATCGAGATAAAATTTTTTCTTATACACAAGTGTTCGGTTATTTAGGGGGAGGGTTGCTCCCTTTTTTAATCGGTTGGATGTTAGATGAATGGACACAAAGTTGGCGTTGGATGTTTCCCATTGCCGCTATTATTGGTTGGAGTGCTCATTTTTGGCAAAAGTCGATTTTATTTCAGAATCTTCAGCCTCCGCCGGAACCGATTAAATCGCATCCTCTTTTGCATCCTTGGAAGAGTGCATGGGATTTGCTTAAAAAACGTCCTGATTTTGCCAATTTTCAAGCGGGATTTATGTTGATCGGAAGCGGTTTAATGATAATTCAGCCGACTTTGCCTATTTTCTTTGTCGAAAAACTCAACCTCACTTTTACTGAAATGGGTGTGGCCATCACACTTTGCAAAGGAATCGGTTTTGCATGTAGTTCATCGATGTGGGTGCGTTTGATAAAAAAAGGCGATTTATTTTATTTTGGTTCAATTATTGCAGCTCTGGCCATGATCTTTCCACTATTTTTGGTAGCAGCGCAAGTTCAAATTATCTGGCTATATGTGGCGTATTTACTTTATGGTTTTATGCAATCCGGAAATGAATTAAGTTGGAATTTATCAGGTCCTATTTTTGCTAAGAATGAAAATAGTTCGCCTTTTAGCACCGTTAATGTGATTGCTGTAGGAGTGAGGGGCATATTTGTTCCGCTCCTAGGTGCATATTTATTGGAGCAATTTGGTTCTCTAACCGTGATTCTCTTAAGTGTTTCATTATGTTTCTTAGCCTCTGTGCGCATGGCTTTTTTTAGTAGTCGTCAATCGGCCTTACCAAATCAAATGCAAAGTGATAAGTTGTAAACAAGGAGTAATTGAATGAAAATATTGATTAGCGGTTCTTCAGGTCTAGTGGGGAAAGCCCTCGTGAATTTCTTATCACTTAATCAGCATGAGGTCATTAAACTCGTTCGTAAACGGACGGATTTGAAAAAAAATGAAATTCCATGGGATCCCGAAAAAAAGAAAATGGATTTGAATGCGTTAGAGGGATTTGATGCAGTTATCCACTTAGCAGGAGAAAATGTGTCTGGAAGATGGACTGAGGAAAAAAAGAAATTGATAGAAAATAGTCGAGTAGCCGGTACTCAACTTCTTTGCAAAAGTTTAAGTCAGCTTCAACTGCCCCCAGGAATATTCATTAGTGCCTCTGGAGTAGGTTATTATGGAAATCAAGGCGATAAAGTGCTAACAGAAACTTCGCCAAAAGGAAAAGGTTTTTTGGCTGATGTCTGTGAAAAATGGGAAAAGCCTACACAAATATTGAGTGAAAAAGGGGTTCGAGTCGTCAATGTTAGAACCGGCATTGTGCTCAGTCCTAATGGGGGCGCTTTAAAATCGATGCTTACTCCTTTTCGGCTCTGTTTAGGTGGTTCGATGGGTTCCGGTAAACAGTACATGAGTTGGATTGCCCTCGACGATTTAATCGCAATTTTTTATTTTATTTTGCAAACGGATAAGATCAACGGAGTCATCAATGCCGTAAGCCCCTATCCTGTCACCAATGATGAGTTCACTAAAACCTTAGGGGGTGTTTTGAAACGACCCGTGTTTTTAACCGTTCCCTCTTTTGTCGTGAAAAAGATTTTCGGAGAAATGGGTGAAGCTTTATTGCTATCCGGCCAGCGTGTGCGGCCGGAAGTTTTGTTAAAGCAGAAATTTCATTTTACTCATCCGGTTTTAGGGGAGGCTTTCGAATATCTTTTAGGCTCCTAGGGCTTGATTTTCCAGCGACTGAACCAGATTTTCGATCAAGCGGTGAGCAATATTAATTTGTACATCCGGCGATAGTTGAGAAAGCTGCTGGATAAGTAGATCGATTCCTTCTGGTTCTAATAATGCTCTAAAAAAGTCAAGTTGACCTTCTTGGATCTCAATGCCGGCATTTATTTCGAAATTGATTTCTTGTAAAATAGATTGACGATGGGTAATTAAGCTGAACACGATGTTTACATGGGGTAAATTCGGAGTGATTGCCTTAGCTTCATCGGTTAAATCTATGTTGGCATTGAGCATAGAGATAAGTCGAAGCTCAAAAAGAATTAAAGCTTTTTCATCACGTAAGGCGACCAATTTTTCAAATAACTTAAAACCCCGCGGAGTTTGTAAAAAATCAAAATGTAAACTTCTAATTTGCGCATAAATAGACAGAAGCAGCTTCTTGTAAAAATGTGGAATATTTAAAGTTTCGCTGTTTACGATTTCAGCAGCCTCGATTGTCTCCTTCAATCGAATCCCATTCGGTAAAAGATTTTTTTTAAGTAAATCGGTTAAGATAGTTCCCGCTGCAGCGGTACAGTTTTGATTTTGCAGAGAAACTGTACTCTTGTAACAATTTCCCCCTTTTCGCAAACTTTCTCTAATATACCTGGATTGTAAATACAATTGATCTTGGGGAAGAGAAAAATTAGTTTGAGACCAATCATCAAATGTGACTACAGGCCCGGATTCTTCCATTATTTTGACCGGTTGAGAAAGGACTTTTTCGATAAGCTTTTGATCCGCTACTTCTTCACCGAATAATTCAATTAAAATTCGATTGAATAATTGCTCTTGTGGGACACCCTCTCCTTTTTTTCCTTCCGAGAAAAGAAAACCTTCATAGGAACTTAAAGCTTTATCGAGATTAAATCTTTCTACTATCGGTGAATATTTTTCTTGAAAATGAATGTGCGGGTACCAGGTTTCTAGTTTTTTAAGATTGTCTAATTGTTTATCTTTTAGATTACCTACAATGAGTTGTTGTAAATGATTCAAATTTTTGTTTGCTTCGGTAATCACAATAATCCAGTGGGGATCAAAACCGGATCCTGTCAGGTCTAAAGATGTAATATTCAGTTTGGAAAAATTAGTTTTTTGATAACCGCCCTCTATTTTAACTATCTCCGAATTTAAGCATTCAATCAAATATTGAAAATCCTGGAATTTTAAAGATTTACAATTGGATAAATCTAACCTGGAAAGTTGATTAAGAGGAAGATGATCGTTTAAGACCGCCTTTAAAGATAAACCGGTTTTTAATTCTTCATCACTAATTTTTAGGAAAGTTGGTTTTATTTTAATTTTCGATTGCAAAGCTCCGGGTAATTTCTCTATTTCTTTTGGATCGGTACCCCCTGATACACTAATCTCTTCCAAGTTTTGCAATAACGCCAGCTCTTTGAATGAATTTAAAGTTATTCCCTCACAATCAGTGACATCAAGTTTTTTTAATCGAGGGGCTGTTGCTAATAATTCCATGATTCCTCTATCTGTGATGGATGAACAACCATACAAACTCAATTCTTCGAGCTCGGGAAACTTTTGTACAAATGAACAGAGATTATCATCGTTCAAATAGGGTGTTTCGTCTGCCAGGATAGATTTTATAGAGGGTTGAGCTTCTAGATGGAGGTAGTCGTTTTTATAGAGCCATTGAGAAACACAACGGGGGTCTAAGTAAGTCTGCTTCTCGTTAAAGGTAAATTCTGTAGAGTGACGAGCTAAGGGGATTTGGAATAATGACGCTAACTGAAGAGGTCCGGTATAAAGTTGATTAGCAAATGAACGGATAGCTTTGACAGAAGTATAGAAGGTTTTTACTTTAAAAGGGTCGTCAAGTTGAGGTAGCTGATTTTTTCCAAGATTCAAAGCTGACGCTTTCAATTGAACCAATGTTTCTATTTTAATCAAATGAGGGAGAATATCTGTCGTTAAATGATCACATCCCTCCAAGTCAAGCTTAATCAGATTTTTAAAATACCCTTGATCGATGAAGTCAGCGACTTGAGCGTCACTTAAGGTAGATTGATTAATGGTAACAGCTTTCATATCGGGGAAAAAACGAAGGACCCGTTTTAATTCTGTTGCGGGGATATGCGAAAGATCTAAATCTGTTGTGTGAAAAAAAAGCGCAAAATCAATGATGCGCTCATCTTCCCATTCTGCTAAATTAGCTGGGAGAATAATTCTAGGCGGATTAGCAGGAATCCAATCCGTATAAGGAAAAAGTGTTAGCAGATCGGCTTGTTCTTGGGGGGAATACTTATTCCAATCTAATTGATCCAATTTCTCTAACAGAATATGAGGAGCAAGAGAGGCCAATTTTTGAAGTTCCTTGATCAATGCGCCGTCTAATTGGGCACCTTCGTCGAATTCAATGATCAATCGACAAGGCTTACAAGTCGGGTGCTTTCTAATCTCTTTCATAATTTCTTGCAGATTTTTTAAACCATCCATCGCCTTCAATCGAATTTTTATGACGCCTTCATAAGCATCGAGACATTTTTCTCCTCTTTGCTTAACATTATTCTTGCTTATTTCTAAATAGCCACGGAAATTCAAATCACAACTGATTGGGTCACCAAATAGTTTAAATCGCTCGTTAGTAAAATTGCCACCGGTTAAATAACCTATCGAATTCCTTAATTCATCCATAACAGGCTTTTTAGGTTCCTTAACCGGATCCGGGAAAATTTCATCAACCAAAGATTCAGGCAAACGATAACTTAATAGCAGCTCCTTTTTACTTCCATTTTTCTGGTAATCTAAAGGAATAATTTTAGATTTTAGCTTTCCTAAATCATTTGTAAATTTTTTAAAATGATAATTCATTCCGTTTTGTAAATTAAGAATATCGTTAATGCCAATACAGAGATCCTCTAATTCTTTTAATTCGGAGTTAATTTTATTCAATCGATCTGTTTCTTCAATTTGTTTTTTCTTAAGTATATTAAGATGGTTAATTTTTTCTTTAATAATGGTTTTGCAATTAGTATATTCGGTTTTAACTAATTGAGAATTCAAAACATGGTTATTGAAAATGTTAAAAGGAAATCTATTTAAAATATAATTGGCAATAGATTTAGGTAAACTAGATAAAACTTTTTCTAAAAAAATTAATTTGTAGCTTCTGGGTTTCGAATTAAAATCTTTATAACGGGTTTTGCTGTTTATTTTCAATAAATTTAATTTCTGAATACATCCGTCAAAATTTTCTTTATTTGGATCAATTTCACTAAAACAATGATTTAATTGTGAAGTGAATCGCTCAAAAATTAGCCCAAGCTTAACATTTTTATTTTCATGATCGGTTGAGGTTAGTTTTCCATCGATGACATCCAAATAAGGTGCAATCATTAGTTCATTCAGGAGATTGAATTGATGTAACATATAATTAATACCATATAGTTGTAAATTTTTTATAAGATCCTTTATAACACAAAGTTTATATTTATAAAGTTAAATTTATGTAAATATTTTATTAAGCGGGTAAACAGAGAGGATTTTGAAAATTGACGAACTCATACACTTCTTGTTAAAAAATGTATGAGTCTAAAAGAAAAAGTGATAGATCTAAAAACGCATGTCAACTTCGGCCCCTACATAACCGGCAGAGTCTAAGTGGTAATGAGTGGGTTTGTGATTGTCTGCATTTGCAATTTTGAAATCTCCGCCTGTTGTCACTC